>Ga0078972_1008376_pt1 | contig 21724 bp, 12 predicted proteins | sample YelNatPaOPGAMG01_FD_67568 | JGI IMG/M metagenome (GOLD analysis project Ga0078972, IMG submission 67568) | Hot spring thermophilic microbial communities from Obsidian Pool, Yellowstone National Park, USA - OP-RAMG-01 (SPADES assembly) (version 2) | ecosystem: Environmental > Aquatic > Thermal...
TTTCGCTCCGCTGGAGCTTTGTATTTTGGCGTTTATCGTTTCTATAAATATGGCGCCCCTTCGGGGCTAAAAACAACATTATCTCATATTAAAAATAACGTTTTTCCCTTAACTTAACGCCCATGGGATAAAGGGGGATTTTAAGACTTTCTTTCTATTAAAAACAAATTTGGTTAGCTAACAAAATCTTTTTAGCTTAAAATTGTCCAAAGTTTAATAACATTAAGGAGCAACCCTAAAAATGAAGCATATAATAATAACAATGGTCATAACCTTATTATTTCTATCAGGTTTTGCTTATGCAGGAAATGTCTCAATTGACTTAAAAATGGTAAAGCAAAATCTTAATGTGGGTGATAACTTGCCCGTAGAGGTCGTTATAGACAAAGTCACAGATTTAAAAGGGATCAATATACTCATATCTTTTGACTCTACAAAGTTGAGATATGTATCCATTTCAAGAAATGCAGTAATAGAGAAATTCACAGAAGATATAATTCCTGACGTTAACGAAGCCAACACTAACGGTAAATTTGAGTATTTAGCGGTGCTTGAAGGACCCGGCTCAGGAATAGAGATTCCCGGGGGGACTATCCTAACTATCAATTTTTCTATAAAAGCCCCTGGCAACGTATGGGTAAAGTTGCTTCCAAACGAAATATCAATAGCTGATTCCACAGCAAACGCAATTCCTGCCAATATAGACCCAAATCAGCTTATAACAAATATCGGACAAGTTTTTGAGTTAACGGTTTTCAACTATCCAAATCCTGCTGATATTTCAGGGAAAACAACGATAAGATGTGTCTCTAAGGCAATTTTAGATGGATTAGAAGCGAGAATATATGATATATCAGGTGAACTTGTCAAAACGATTGAATATAGAGATTTCAATTCTAATCAAGCACCAATATATGAATATGAATGGAATTGCAAAAATGAAAAAGATCAAGACGTGGCAAATGGAGTCTATATCTTATGGGTAAAAGCTAAACTTGGATCAGATGAGAAAAATCAAACTTGGAAGATAGCAGTGCTTCGTTAATATTTGGAGGAAAACATGATGCTTAAAACATACATTATAAATAGCTTAGCAATCTTAACTGTATTAATATTCTGTGTCAATATTTATGGATCAGCAGGAGATGGAGGAGATGCTGGTGCCTTTCTGAAAAATGGCATCGGTGTTAGACCAATATCAATGGGCAAAGCCTTTGTCGCAGTAGCAGATGACGCAAACGCAGGTTATTGGAATCCTGCTGGATTAGCAAAACTAAACCATCCTGAGATGAGCTTCATGTATTCCAATCCAATGAACTATGATATAATCGGCGGAGGAGGCGTTAAAGACATCGGTTATCATACTCTTAGCATAGCATATCCATCAAGCTTTGGATCAATGGGATTAAATGTCGCTTATCTGAGTGTGGGTGATATATTCGTAGTCAAAGATGCTACCGGACCAACTGGCGAAAAATTTCAGGATAAAGAACTCGGAATCATCGCTTCTTATGCAAATAGCATTACTGAACAGATTCAAATCGGCTTAAACTTAAAGTTTGTCAGACAGAGCCTCTGGGATAAAAAAGGGTCTGGAATGGGCTTGGATATAGGTGGTATATATGAACCGATGTATAACCTGACTTTTGGTATTATGCTAAATGATATTGTAAGCCCTAAAATAAAACTCATAGAGAATTCATATTCAATACCAAGAAAATTAACCGCAGGACTCTCTTATAAACTTATGGACGATAAGATACTTACTTCTGTAAGCGTTGATAAAGCAGGAGGGCGTTCACCAAATTTCCATATCGGCACAGAAGTTAGTCCTGTAAAAGACCTTTTCATCCGTGCAGGTTATACAACTGATACTGGCGAATTATCCGCTGGAATCGGTTTTCGCATATCCATTATTAGACTTGACTATGGTTTGGGACTTCTCAGTCTCGGCTCTACACATCGTCTATCATTTACTATGGCATTACAATAGTGGTTGAAAGGTTAAAAGTTGATGGTTAAAAGTCCCGTTATAAAATAAACCTTTAACTTTTAACCTTTAACCTTTAACTATATACATTTCTGGAGGAACTAAATCATGTTCAATAAGTTTTGTGGCAAAATTATTTTATTACCCTTACTAATTGTCATTTTTTTGATGATCCAAGTAGCATCTTCTTGGAGTGCAAATATATCTGGAACGGTAAATATAGAAGGAAGAAAGGATAAAAGCGGAGTTTTGATCACGATACAAGGGCGGAGTATGTCCGCTGTTACCGATAAAGATGGCAATTATACTATTCAAAATGTTCCTTCAGGCTCATATACTATCACTGCGCAAAAACCCGGAAATATAAGTGCGATAAAATCAGATGTCGTTGTCGGCGCTAGTAATGTAAAAGTTGACTTTCAATTGATCCCTGGCGACTTGAAGATAGATAACCAAATTAATCTTTTAGACAGGATCGTGCTTTCAAGTGTCTGGAAAACAAAAGTAGGCGATGTCAATTGGAATAGTATGATGGATATATACGAAGATGGCGTTATTGATGAAAAAGACAGGGATTTGCTCCTATCTAATTGGCGAAAAGGCAACCCAAACGTTAAATTAGGCTCATTGTCAATAGATTCTAACCCATCAGGCGCATCAATTCTTGTCAACGGTGCAGATACAGGCTTTAAGACACCTTACACATTTCCTGGGCTTATCATCGGCGAATACACAATAACCCTCCAAATGAAAAACTATGCACCAGTGGAAGTTAAAGCACAAGTAAAAGAAAATCAAACACAGGTAATCCCAGCAGTAGTCCTTGATAACCAACCGCCAGACTTCACTAATTGGGCAACAGACCCTATTGATTTAACAGAAGACACCAAAGGAAGATTCCAAGTAATTGTCAAAGTAACTGATAAAGGCGGAAGTGGAATGGGTGATAAAATTCCACAATTCGCATATCACATCGGAGCGAATACCAGTTATAGCGATTATGGCGGATATAAACCGATGAAATCCATCGGTAATGATCTATGGAGCTTTGAAATACCAGAACCAACAGAAACTTGGGACTTCTATCGCGGAAAATATATCTATTATAAAGTTAAAGCAGAAGATTCCGCAGGAAACGTAGGAGAAAGCGTTGAACAACAAAAGCTTATAGTAAGCATTAATGATCCACCAACGGTCAGAATAATAAACGCATTCAGTATATGGCAAAAGGGCTTGCTAACAATAACCGCAGAGGCAAATGACGTTGATGGCACAATTACAGGTGTGCAGTTTGAATATAGCTTTGACAATGTCACTTGGACTCAAATAGGACTTATGGTCACAAAACCGCCTTACTCCGTTTCTTGGGATACAAAAACAATTATCAAAGACGTAATGAAAAATGTTTGGGTTAGAGCAACAGCTTATGATAACGATAACGCATCTGCTACATATATAACTCCAACAGGTTTTGGCATTGACAATCAAGCCCCTACAACAAGCCACGATTACGATGGTTCATGGCGCAACAAAGACTTCGTCATTACACTTAAATCCACAGATGGAAGCGGAATTGGTGTCGCAACTATTTCATACAGACTAAACAACGGTAGCAGACAAGACATAGATATAGATGGGCAAGCCAACGCCACCGTGCTTATAACAAAAGAGGACTCAGCAAATACCATAGAATACTGGAGCACTGATAAATTAGGAAATGAAGAACAGCATAAAACTTTATCAAATATAAAATTGGATAAAACTTCACCATTATTCACCGATTGGAAACAAGACCCCGTTGATCTGACAGAAGACACAAAAGGTAGATTCCGTATTTATGTTCAAATAGTTGACGATGGAAGCGGCATTGTCGGCAAAATTCCACAAATAGCCTATCGTATCGGCACTGACACCCAATATAGCAGTTATGAAAATATGATAACTGAGGACGGAAAAACATGGTATTTTAATATTATGGAACCAGCTAATACATGGGACTTTTATCGGGGAAAATACTTATATTATAAAGTCCAATGTAGCGATGTCGCAGGAAATTTAGGAGTAAGTTCTGAACGGACGGAATTGATAGACAGCATAAACGACCCACCAGTAGTTAGAATTGTAAGCTCATTCGCTACTTGGCAAAAAGGCGTCCTAAAAATAGATGCAACTGCATCAGATCAAGATGGGACTGTTACCAGCGTCCAGTTTGAGTATAGCCTTGATAAAGCGACATGGAAGCCTATCGGTGCTACGCTTACATCAGCGCCATATTCAGTTGGATGGGATACTACCATAGCGATCCCACAAGCTCCTTCGGTTTGGATTAGAGTTACCGCTGTTGACAACGAAAATCTATCTGCAACATATCTCTATCCGACAAGCATTGGAATTGATAATCAACCACCGACGACAAGCGATGACTACAATGATCTATGGCAAAAAGAAGATTTTGTTATAACCTTAACTGCAAATGATGGAAATGGAATAGGGGTATCAGCAAAGAATATAAGATATAAACTCAATAATGGCGAAGAAATGAACGTCCAAACAAACGGACAGCCCAAGATAACAGTTGAGGGCATCCATCAACTTGAATATTGGAGCATAGATGATCTCGGCAACGCTGAAGTCCATCGGATTGTGCAAAGCATAAAATTAGATAAAACACCGCCGACATTTGTAGATTGGACAAAAGACCCACCTAATTTGACAGAAGATAGCATAGGTCCATTCCGAATATCCGTCCGTGTGAGTGATGGCGCAGGAAGCGGACTAACAGGCAAAATCCCTCAATTCGCTTATCATATCGGCAAAGAAACCAGTTATGGTGAATACGTCAATATGATCAAAGGAGAAGCCAAAGACGTATGGTATTATGACATACCTGAACCAGTAGGAACATGGGATAGCCTCAGAGGAAAATCTATATACTATAAGGCTAAAGTCCAAGACTTAGCTGGAAATATAACAGAAACACCAGAACAACAAGAAATTATTGACGATATAAATGATCCACCAACAGTCAAAATAATAACTACCTTCAATCCATGGGAAAAGGGACAGTTAAAGATAGAAGCAGATGCTAATGATGTAGATGGATATATAACCAACGTTTTATTTGAATACAGCACTAACAAAACCGACTGGAAACCGATCGGCACAGCGACAGCTTTTCCATATTCAATAATATGGGATACAAAAGGTGCAATCCCTCAAGTAGCTTTATCTGTTTGGGTAAAAGCAACTGCAACTGATAATAGCGGTGATCTTTCCAAAGAATTTGTTATACCTAATAGCTTTAAAATAGACAACGAAGCACCAGTTACAAGTCACAACTACGATGGCTCATGGCAAAATAAAAATTTTGTAATTGCTTTAACCGCAAATGATAAAAACGGCATTGGAGTAGCAAGCATATCATACAAGCTAAATGACTCAGCAAAACAGACTGTTCCTACAAACGGACAAACAGGAGTCCCTGTAAATATAACAACAGAAGGCTCTAATACACTTGAATATTGGAGTGTTGATGGTCTTGGAAACGAAGAAACCCATAAAATTTTAACCAATATAAATTTAGATAAAACTCCCCCAAGATTCTCAGATTGGGAACAAATACCAGCTGATTTAACCGAAGATACAGTAGGAAAATTCCAAATAAGAGTTACCATAACCGACGCAACCAGCGGAATAACAGGAAGAACAGCCCAAATTGACTATCGTATAGGGTCTAATTCAAAATATGAAGGTTATAGGAATATGCAAACTGATGATGGCAAAATATGGTATTATGATATTCCAGAACCGACAGAGAAATGGGATTATTATCGCGGGGACTATGTCTATTACAAAGTAAAAATTGAGGACATCGCCAAGAATTCCGCAGAAAGCCTTGAAAGAAAAGAATTGATAGACAATGTGAATGATCCACCCGTTGTCAGTCTCATAAGCTCCTTCAAAGATTGGGAAACAAAAGAAATTGAGATAAAGGCGAATGCTTCTGATCCAGATGGTTCAACTCCTTCAGTGCAATTCTCTTACAGCATAGACAACAAAACTTGGAATAATATAGGTTCGCCAGATATTACACCGCCATATTCAGTAATTTGGGATACAAAAGCTGATATTCCTGAATTAGCAAAATCCGTATGGGTAAAAGCGACCGCCATAGATTCTGACGATAAGACGGTATCAGTAGATAGTGAACCATCAAGAAAATTCGGCATTGACAATCAATCGCCAATTGCAGGTAATTGGGCAAAAGTCCCTGATAACTTGACAGAAGACACAGCAGGACCATTTAGAGTAAGTGTTGAATTCACAGACGGCGAAGGTAGCGGAGTTAATAGAGTAGAACTAACTTATAAAATAGGCACAGGAACATATAAAGACTATCGCGATATGAGGCGTGAATCCAACGACGTATGGTATTACGAGATCACCGAACCCAAAGGATGGGATCCATACAGAGGTCAGACAATATACTATAAAGCCCGTGCGACAGATATGGTTGGCAATGTCAGCCCAGAAACAAAAGAACAACAAGAATTTATAGATGATATAAATGATCCACCAGCAGTCCAAATAACAACAACATACAAAGACTGGGAAAAAGGTTCAATACTTATCCAAGCAAGTGCATCAGATCAAGATGGCGAAGTCAAAACTGTTCAATTCCAATATAGCCTTGACAACACCAATTGGGTTGATGTAGGCAATCTACTTACAAAAACGCCTTATGCTGTGACATGGGATACTACCAAAGAAATAGAATTAGCTCCTAACGTTTGGCTAAAGGCAATCGCCACCGATAACAACGGTGCAACAGCAGAAGCACCTATCGCAAAAAGTTTTGGTATAGACAACAAACCGCCAGATTTCGCTAACTGGCGACTTACACCCGCAGATTTAACAGAAAGTTCAACTGATCTATCATTGAAGGTTGAAGTTGAGATAACCGACCAGGGCAGTGGTGTAGATGAAACATCAGTCCAAATTAATTATAAGATAGCACAAGGCGTATATTCTGGCTATCAACCGATGTATAAAGATAGCGGAAATCGTTGGTATCGTGAGATCCCAAGACCCACAGGTAATTGGTCTAGCTATGCAGGAGAAAAGGTATATTATAAGGTCAAAGTCACCGATAAAGCGGGAAACGTTATTGAAAGTGAAGAACGCACCGAATTAATAGACCCAACAACAGGAGTTATATCTGGCAATGTCAATCCTCGTGAAGCTTGGAGAGTAGCAAAAGTTACAGTCCAATTAAATGCCCAAACGGTTGCAGAAGTAGCAGTTAGCCAAGTTGATGGTAGCTATTCAGTAAAAGGATTAAGTCCCGGTTCCTATAACCTACAAATAAGTGCAATCGGTTTTGGCACAGATAAATCACAGTCAAACATTGAGGTCAAAGTCGGTCAAGTCACACCTATTCCTACTGTTGAGCTTTATACATACTCAGTTGAGACAATAGGACGTTCACAGGGCGGTAGAGTTGATTTCAGAGACGCAGAAATTAAGGACTATAGCGTAACTATTGAAGGAAATACCTTTACAAAAGATACCAAAGTTGTTCTTGGATTCAGTGGTTTAGAGCCAACCAGTGTTCCAAACCCAACAGTCAAAATATTAGGCAAGGCTATCGGCATAGGTTTTGAAGGAAAAGAGATATTCAAGCCGTTAAAACTCACATTACCACGTCCAAGTGGAATCACTGATCCGAAGTCCATCATGCTGTTCATCTATAACGGAATAGATTATAGAATGATCAGCAGAAATGATATTGCAACAAATGATACAACGATAACTGCTTATGTAATTCCGCCAGATGTCCAGAATTTCAGCGATCCCAACCATAAGTTTGACAGAGTTTTAAGCAAAACTGCGGACACAGTTTTCTATATATTGATCACAAAATTTGAAGAACCTCAGTTGAATACAAATGATCTTGGTATCCGTAATCCAGTGTTATCGCTCGGAAAAATAACGGGCTATGTCCAACCAGTTATAACATCAGCAAGCAGAAAAATAGCCTTGGTAGTGCATGGAATAACATCAAAGACAGATGATATGATTAATATCATAACTGATTTGAAACTGCTAACTCCAACAGACAGCACGACACCTTATTATGATCAAGTATTAGTATTCAACTATGATCCAGGCACACAATTAATATCATCAAGTAGTTCATTATTAGTAAGCGAACTCGGTAGAGTGCTTCCAACGAATTTCAATGGAAAGATTGACGTAATTGCTCACGATTCAGGTGCTTTAATTGTCCGCCATGCTATTCTGACCAGAGGTATGGATCAATTTATCGGTAGTCTAATAATGTTAGCTACTCCACATGGTGGTATAAATGTTGACCTGCTGAAAATCGGATTTAACAACTTCCTTAAAAAGACCCAAAGCGATCCAATATGGACATTCTATAGAGAAGGCTGGCAAGAGATATTTGAAAATACCGTAACAATAGGAGCTTTGAATAATCAACCCGGAAAGAAAGTTAATACACATTATTACGGTTTCTCTGCCTCTGATCCAAGTGCAGCAAGTGACTTAGATAACCATGACGGTCTCGTATATATAAAGAATGTGGACTTTACAAATAACGTCACATTCCCATTCATAGAACAAGGATTAACAAGGACTTATGAAAGGGTAAATGTTACTTCTCCAACATTTGAAGGCAAAGGCTTTATGTCAATGACAAGGCATTTGGCTATATTATCATCGCCAGATGTCCGAAATAAGATAATGACATTCTTACGTGGAAAATCTGAAAATATAAAGATTGATAAACACGATATAGACCTTATGCCCGGGGATAGATTAGAGGACTTTAAGGTTATATTGAAAAATGTCGGGACAGAAACCATATACGGTGTATCTGCTCAACTTAGCACTACCAACCAATATATACTCAAATTCAATGGTCAACAAGGTATAGAGAAAGATACCGCAACCTATGGTGATATTACTCCAAACCAAACAGTGGTAGGATCATATAAATTTGATGTTAGCCAGACAGCAACTTCCGCCATAGGTCAACAGGTTACGTTTACTTTGGTCATAAGAAACTCAAAGGACAACAGTGTAACAATAAGAGAATTTAACGCACCAATAGGAGGAAATCTCATCAGAATAGCTCTCAATGCCCAACAAGCCCAAATGGTAGTAGCAGACGCTAAAAAAGACACCGCCAGACCTTTGAACGACGGAGATGTCGCCATAGAACCGGGCGAGATAATGAACATAAATATAACCCTTGAAAATAAAACCGCAAGCACAATAGCATCTATCAAAGCAACGCTTAGAACAGATGATACACGAGTCAAAGGATTGGTTGGGACAACGGAAGTTGATATGGCTACAACAGGAATTACTGTGGATTATGGAACGATAGCAGGTGCCGGTAAAGTCGCCAAAGATTTCCAATACATAAAACTTCTTAATGATCCGACATTGCTCGGCGCTCAGATAACTTTCACATTAGAGATAAAATCAGGACAAGATATAATCGGAAATGACACTTTCAAAGTTAAAATAGGTTCTGACATCGTTGTAGAAAGCTTCCTTCCAGATAGCAGACTGAAACCTGGTGGACCGGCAAGAACAATTAGAGTTGATCTTAGAAATGTCACATCAAGCGATATAACCAATATTGAGGTTGTCCTTACGCCAGATGCAGATGAATTCAACCTTGTTGATGATGTTGCTGAACTCAGTTTACTTAGGGCTCTTGACACAGATGATGTCTCTTATAGTGCAACAATAGATGCAGGTTTCGCAGGATACGTGACATTTAAGCTCGAAATTTACGTTGACAATAAAGTGATAAACGTTGAGACATACAAATACTATTTCGGCATGCGAACTCTGTATATTTTAGATTGGATAACAGATGATGGCGAAGGAACTAGTAGTGACAAGATAGCAGAACCGGGCGAATCTATTTACTTACAAATGGCTCGTATGAATCCAACTAATGAGACAGCCAAAAGTGTAGATACAACACTTACAACAACTAATCCAGCAGTAACAATAACAAGGGCAAGTGCCAGTTATGATGATATTTTGGCAGGAGAAATAAAGCAAGCAAGGCGTGAGTATAGATATATAGTTGCCCCAGATGTCACCGTAGCTTCTCCAAGTGGAAGCACATTAACAGCAACACGCCTTACGGTAGCACCATCGCCTAATTGGATACCCGGGGCATTTGTTGGCAGATTGCTTAATCCTAATACAACAGCTGGCGATCCACAATATTGGTTCCGTATAGTTGCTAACGGAGCGGACTACGTAGATGTAGAACCAACGGTAAATATGCTCGATCCTGATGGAAATGGGATAACAGCATCAGACCCACAAAATGGCGACCCATTCCAAATAAGAGTAGCTCCAAAAGGACAGCCTTTGCAGTTTATTCTCAAAATAGAAGAAGATGGAGAAGACATCGGCGAAGAGATATATAATACACGCATAGGCGGATATATCAGATTCCAACCTCCCGCCGGTTATGATGCCTTTAAGGCGACTATTAATGATTCTACAACTATAAGCGCTTCAAATAATGGCAATGGTATCCCGGAACCAGGGGAAAAGATAGAAATTACAATAACTCTGGTAAGCACCGGAACCACAGCTATAACTGACATAGTCGCAACATTAGATAGTGACGAAGACGATGTTGACATAGATCCCAGCTATGATGAAGTTAGCTATGGATCAACATCCTCATGGACAGGGACACCGAAAAAGAAAACAGGGAAATTCCGCTTTACAATAGATAAAAATACAAAGATGAATAAACTCCTGTTTAGGTTAGAAATAGAAGGAAAGATCAGCAATGTTGCCACTGATCTTGGCACAGACTACTTCTACATTCCAGTAAAAAGAACGTTGTAAATATAACAATGCCTTATAGTAGTCAGTTTTCAGTAGAAAAAATTAGCAACTATAACCTGAAAATTGACTACTATACAAATTAACAACATGTAAGTTGTCATTTTTATGTAAAAGGATTCATTAAAATCTTTTCATCCTACAACTAAACGCTTCTAATATCTGACAATCATTCCAAGATTTATTTAACAAATGGTGCATTATATAAAAATTAGTAAACTATATTTTTATCGGAGGTATTGCAGTGAAAAAATTACCAGATGACGACTTTGATAATATAATCCCACAAAGATTTCAAAAACTTGCCTTGACATTTGACGATGTTATACTTATTCCTGCCCGATCGGATGTCCTGCCAAACGAAGTTGATGTCCGAACAAACTTTACAAGAAACATAACGCTTAATATTCCACTTTGTAGTGCTGCGATGGATACCGTAACAGAGGCACGACTTGCAATAGCTCTTGCAAGAGAAGGTGGAATTGGTGTAATTCATAGAAACTTCACACCAGAAGAACAAGCAGACGAGGTTGATAAGGTTAAACGATCAGAAAGTGGGATGATAGTCAAGCCTATTCATCTCCCACCAGATAGACCTATAAGCGACGCATTAGAATTAATGGCAAGATTTCATATATCGGGAATACCAGTAACACAAGACGGAAAACTCGTTGGCATACTCACCAATAGAGACCTAAGATACGAAGAAGACCTTACAAAAAAGATCGGCGATGTTATGACTAAAGAGAATCTCATCACTGCAAGGGAAGGTATCACACTTGAAGAAGCTAAAAGAGTGCTTCATCAAAATAGAATTGAGAAATTGCCAGTCGTAGATGATAACTTCATGTTAGTAGGATTGATTACTATAAAAGATATAGATAAAATAAAGCAATATCCTAACTCATGTAAAGACGAAAAAGGCAGACTAAGAGTCGCAGCAGCGGTTGGACCGGGACCTGATATGGAAGAAAGAGTATCAGCCCTGATAGAAGCTAACGTTGACGCAATCGTCGTAGATGCGGCGCATGGGCATAGCATATCAGTAATAAAGGCGGTTGAAAAGATAAAATCAAATTACAACATTGACGTTATCGCAGGAAACGTAGTCACTCCCGAAGGGACATTAGAGCTTATTAAAGCAGGTGCAGATGCAGTGAAGGTCGGCGTCGGACCCGGAGCTATATGCACAACAAGAGTTGTCGCAGGTGTCGGACTACCACAAATAACCGCCATTTACGAATGCACCGAAGTAGCAGAAGAATATGGCATCCCAATAATAGCTGACGGCGGAATAAGATATTCAGGAGATATAGCTAAGGCAATAGCAGCAGGGGCAAGCTCTGTTATGATCGGAAGCCTTTTTGCAGGAACAGAGGAAAGCCCCGGCGAAACGATAATATATCAAGGCAGAACATATAAAGCTTATAGAGGTATGGGGTCTATTGGTGCAATGAAAAAACGAGGAGCAAGGGAAAGATATTTCCAATTTAGCGAATCAAGGGCAGAGAAATTAATTCCAGAAGGCATTGAAGGCAGAGTCCCGTATAAAGGCATTCTCGGCGACTACGTCTATCAACTTGTCGGCGGATTAAGACATGGAATGGGCTATTGCGGAACACGAACAATTGAGGAATTAAGGAAAAATGCCAAATTTGCAAGAAATACAAATGCTGGACTAAGAGAAAGCCATCCACACGATATTATAATCACAGAAGAAGCGCCGAATTATTCTATACAATGAAATTTTCAAAAGACAAATTTTTGAATGGCAATATGAAGTTGGAGGGAAGACAAAATGAAAAGTGCTATAATGTTTTTATTCACAATAGTTATCGGCCTTTCTATATTTACCGTATCAAAAGCAGACATAAATGATAACTTGGTCCTTGCATTGTCCTTTGATACAGGCAATACAATCGTTGATCTATCGGGACAAAAGAATAAAATAACAATAAATGGCAATCCCAAATGGGTTGATGGTCACTTTGGAAAGGCATTATACTTTGATGGCAAATCAGCGGTAATAGCCCCTTATATCCCTCTTAAAGATAAGAGCTTTACTGTACAATTATGGGTAAATCCAGATATGGTAGGAGAGCAGGAAATAGTATTTTCACAACATGATTCAAGTGCAGCTAATCTGAGCTTGCATTTACGAATATACAATACTGGCATTGTCCGCTTTGGCTTTTATAGCAATGATTTAGATTCCCCTGCAAATACCATAAAAAAAGGAGAATGGCACAATCTCACATTTATTTTTAATTCGTCAGAAAAATTAAGGAAAATATACGTAGATGGAAACAAAGTAGCGTCGGATATATCAGTTTCAGCTTATCTTGGTGCAAAAGGAGAAACGAAAATAGGGGCATGGGAAAGACCAGACAAGCCAGAATTCTATCAGTCTTTTAACGGCATCATAGATGAAGTAAGAGTTTGGTTAAGACCATTAAAAGACGAAGAGATATTGGAGGGTATGAATACAAAAATGGCAGTTGAGCCAGTGAACAAACTCGTTACTACATGGGCAAACATAAAAAAATAAAAGAAGAATTTCCAGAATGGAAAGTCCAAAATTGGGGTTATCTTTCATGTGAAAAAGTTGAAAAGTTTTGTAGAGATAAAAACTTGGAAGGAACATCAAAAATGTTTGAGTGGAACGAGGGATAAATCTATGGGAAAGAATTTTGATCTACAATTAAATTCATTTCTCTGGGATTTAGACGCGAATTCGGACAACTTATCATTAAATTGGATTATCTATAAAAACCCCTCTAAATCTCACCTTTCATTGAGTTTGAAAAATTAATCAGGTAATCGCCGAGAATGGATTCCTGCTTCCCCACTCCCGGCTTTCGCAGGGACAAGTTTCGTGAGGACAGGTCCCGCAGGAATGACAAATGCACACAAAACGTTCCTCGCAAAGCCTTTCCCCCTTGTGAAAATCTAATCTTTACCCACAATTTTGAAAGCAGGACATATGTAAGAAAAGGTTACAGACAAAAGAAAAACATAGAATAACTGTCATTCCCACCCCAGCATTTGCTTGGGTAAACTGCAGCGGGAATCCAGTTTAAAATCTGTATATCAAATAAAAAAATTCACAATACTTTATCAAAACTTGCTTAGCTAATAGTATTACCTACGTCTATGAACTATACATATCTCTTATAGATAGAAAGGAAACATATTCTCTTAGTTTATTTACTATTTCATCGCTATCATTTTTCCTAATGCAGAGTAGTTTCCAACCTTTAATCTATAAAAATACAGACCGCTTGACACTTCTTCGCCGTGAGAATTCCTTCCATCCCAATATCCCGCTTTACTAGTGGAGACATAATGACCGGGCATCTTATAACCAAGATCAAGAGTTCGGACAAGCTGACCGAATACGTTATATATCTCAATAACTACATTTCCGCCATTCTCAATATCAAAAGGTATCCATACATCTGGATTAAATGGGTTTGGATATACAGGATAGAGGCGAGTTTTTAGCTTTTTATCCTTCCCTGTTTGTGAATTATAGCTATCTGTTGATTCAACAGCATTTGATCGGACAATATTTATATCAGTTTCATAGGTTATCTCTTCTTCTCCGCGTATTCCCGTTATTTTAATGTGTGCCATACCTGACCTCATACCATTAGTATCAAGCAATGCTTTATATTCGCCGAAATCACCTTTCATCTCCACTTTAACCATTATGTCACCTTGTTTTAATGTGACGATTGGGAGAGAATCAAGGTCTGCCTGAATATTGGCTTTTATCTCAATTTTTGTGCCGACTTCAATCACCTTTGGCTCTATAAAAACGTTGATCTCTGTTGGTCGCCAAGATGTCTCACTTTCAACATTAAAAGATTCCCCTGGTTGTGGATTCATACTCATATCAACAAAAGAACCGATCCATATAGGCAGTTGTGGCGGATTTGTTTTAAGCATATTTTGCCATTCTTTATCGGTTAATCTATTGCTCATCTGTTGCTCAAACTCGTAGTAAGAGAATATTGCACCTTGTGTTATTTTAAGCTCGCCATCAACAGGCACAGCAACAAATATGTTCATAGGATAACCAACCGCCACCTCAAGCACTACGGAACCGTTTGGATCAGTATGGACATCTGCAACTATTGCCATCTCCTCATCCTCTTGATTTTCTACCTCTGATGACACATCTGGCGGAAAAGTCGTTATGGATTGAAGCGTTTTCCCTATGTTTAAGATAATTCCATATTGATCTTTACTAATAGGCTGATTTGTAAGTTCAAGCTCTGATATTTCTTTTAATGATAGAAGTAGCTCTTCTAACTGCTTAAATTTTGATGCAAATTCCTGTAACAAAAGCCCTTTGGCTGAAAGACCTTCTCTTGTATATTTCGCCAGAGATGCAAGCCTTGCATATAATTCTGGGTTCGGCTCAACATAGCCCTTGACAAGCTGAGGTGTTGGCGGTAAAGATGTCTTCATCGTATAGCTTTGTTTAGCGTATAATATCGTATCATGACGTAATTCTGCCCATGATCCAAGCCCCGTTGACAGATCCTTGTCCAACCATGCCTTATTTTGCATAAAGATCGGATAGCCGGTGCCCTTTTCCGTTAAAAGAGGCATAAGCACATAAAGCCAATTCCAATAAAGATTTTGTGCCCATACTTCCTCGTCCATCTTAGCGAATGCATCCCGCATTTTTGCAATCTGATTAACATAATTTGGATAATTATTCTGATTATATACATTTGTCAAAATTTCATAAGCACGCTCAGATCCCATAATAGCAAATATATCCAATCCCTTAGGGAACATTCTGCCATATACTTTATCGTGGACTAACTGTTGGAACATATATGAATCAGGGATAAACCTTTGCCCCATAAATCTAAATCCTTTTGTCACTGTGCCTATATCTTCGCCTTCCCAGACTATCGTTGAACTTATCATCGGGCTGTGATATTTTTTTGCTTCTTCAATGAAATCCAAAACTTTCGCTGAATCTGCAAGTTTATCAGGACTTATACTTGCATAGTTTGCTCCATAAACCTTTTCCATTATCTCCATATATTCATAAATATTAAGATCATCGGATTTTCCAACGAAAAATGCGGTTGGTTGATATATCCTATCCCATACATCTAAGGCAGGCTCTGTGCCGATTTTGCTATTTTTGACCAAAGATATTATAAGAATTGCTTGTGAAGTCTCCTCAATTCCCTTTTCTACGCCTTCTCTTGGGGTAATTCTGAACATCATACGTCCATACCACATCATAGACTTAAAATATCTGCTTAACTTGTCGCTCCTGGTGTAATGACCTCTTGGCACATATTGACTGTAATCCTCTTCATATCCGAATATAGGCGACGGATCAAATCCTTTATGTGCTTCAATCAACTTCAATTCTTCGTCAACGATGTCTTTAACCTGTGATGGAATCGCAGTTGCGGGATTGTAAAGCACGCTTGCAACTGCAAAATAGGCTAAATTTTTCTTTGCAGCAGTTTTCGCTAACGGTGTCGTAGCCATCTCATATTGAGATATAGCATTTTTCAGCATTACCGCATTAAGTTTTTCCAGATCATCACACAATTTCCTTGTCTCCAATATCCGCAGTGTATAATCATAAAGAATATGATAGACGTGTAGCATAGAATCAGTTGTGACAAATATTGGGATATTCGCCTTTTGACAGTAGTTATATATATCATATACCTGCTTATATTTCGTCGGTGATGCGACAAATCCATTTTTTGCAAGCAGTTTCTTTTCATTATCGGTGAGTTGGAATAATGACAAATTCGTTATATTAGATAGATCACCTTTAATAGTATATGGCTGGACATTTGGCACTACATTAACTAAATATGGAGTGTAAACTCCAAATTCCGTCTCTATGTTTGATGTTATCTGTGGAAATGAAAACACTGGCGATATAAACAATACAAACAAAATTGTTGTAATTGATAAAGATTTTAGCAACATTTTTTAACCCCTCCATTTTGCTTAACAATAAGAAATCCACGTCTGAGAAGCCTTTTAGATTTGACTATATTATATCCATATTCATTATGAAGGATGATCGCGGTTTCATAAAATAGTTGTCTCTCAGAAGGAATTTTTAAACTCATGGCCCTATAATAACTCGCAGTCCAATCATCAAAGAATTGATATATCCACTCTCCCGGTGTTATATGTTGGATGTAATTTTTAGGCAGAACGCTTTGAAAATCTCTTGGATAGAAAGCTGAATTAAAATTCGTCCCAAAAGCAAGTCCATACTTAACTATATCATCACCTGATCTGCCAAAGATATTAAACGCAGTTAATCTGCCGTATTGATCGGAAGTTCCTTCTATTATTATTCCGTCATCTGTGATATAATGACATAGAGTTTTGATAGATGGCTCAAAATCCCCTTCTGGATATTGTCTTAATACATTATAGCATCTGATAATAGTCGCAAATTCGTCTTTTTTTAGCGGAAGATTAAATCCGCCGAGTTTAAATTCAACGTTCGGTTGTTCGTATCGTTTCGCCTCTAATAGTCTTTCAGTATCAATCTCAACGCCGATCACTCTAATATTTGGATTAATAATAGATAGCCTTTTATATGTTTCAATAGTAGTAGTCGGGTATCTGCCAAAACCAAGATCAACGAAAATGGCATCTTCTTTTTTTATTAGCCATTCGTATTCCATACAGATAAAAATATCGGTTTGCCTTAACCTATTTTCACAGGTCAAGCCTTTTGTCTTTTGCCCGATTCTTCCTTTTAATTTCCGATAATAGTTCATAACTGCAATAGCCGTGCCAAAGACATTTGAAGGTTTATGGTTAGATTTTCCTTTAATATATAGTCTATACAACATAATTTATATATTATGATCATACAGAATTCTGAAAGCATTACTCAGATTTCTGAGCTTGATGTTTGTCTTAATTTCTGTATAATTATAGTGTCAAAATTTACTCCAAGTCAACTTTATGATTTTTAACTCAAAATTAATAGAAGGGATTATCCTATGCGTATAATAGATGATCATATTCACTGCGGAAACAATAGACGCACAAAGGTATTCACTCCTGATGATATAAGAAAAGATTTAGCGGAAGCGAATGCACAAGGGGCGGTCATATTTGCATTTCCAGAGGATATATATAGGATTGAGTCAACAGTGGAATCGCGTAATAAAGCCAATGAATATATCCTTGAAGTTTCAAAAAGCACTGATGACATTACCCTATATCCGTTTTACTTTGTATGGAACGATTATATAGTACCTGATAACCTTAGCGATTACGCAGGCATAAAATGGCATAGACATTGGGACGAGCCAAAATATGATTATGACGACCCTAAATGCAAGGCTATACTCAGTGAGATAAAAAAGCTAAATCTGCCCGTAGTGCTTGAAGAAGAATTTGAATATACTGTTAGATTTGTCAATGAAAATCCAGAGATAAATGTTATAATACCTCATATAGGCTTCTTAAATGGTGGATATGCCAAGATGCCGATCTTCTTTGATAAGCCTAATGTTTATTTTGATACAGGAACAGCCACATTAGAGGCAATAAAGACTGTTTTAGATAATGTAGGTGCAGAAAGAGTTATTTTTGGGTCAGATGTTTCGGGAACAAGCATGCCTTTCTATAATTATACGAAAGTTGAGCTTGATAAAGTGATGAAACTCGGTTTAGATGAAAATAGCATGTCATTGATACTTTCGGGCAATATTGAAAGGCTTATCCCGCAAAAATTCGTTAAAAAGTGATTGGTGAAATAAAAATGGGAATAAAGGAATTTATAAAAAAAGTCAAGACTGAAAGACACTCTCCTTTATCACAAGGGCTTGAAATTTTAAAGTTCATAGGACCGGGCTTACTTGTTACTGTGGGATTTATTGATCCGGGCAATTGGGCGTCAAATCTCGCAGCAGGGGCGAATTATGGATATAATCTGCTTTGGATGGTAACGCTTTCTACGATCATGCTTATCATATTACAGCATAATGTAGCACATCTTGGGATAGCGACAGGGCTATGTCTATCGGAAGCGACAACAGTTTATATTAAGCCGAGATATTCTAAAATAATTTTGAGTTCAGCGATGATGGCATCTGTATCAACTTCTCTCGCAGAGATTCTCGGTGGTGCAATTGCCCTTAATATGCTTTTCAGTGTGCCAATTAGAGTTGGCTCTGTGCTTGTTATGATATTTGTATTTATAATGCTATATACGAATACCTATAAGCTAATTGAGAGATGGATAATCGCCTTTGTCGCAATAATTGGCTTATCATTTATCTATGAATTAACTCTCGTTGATGTTGAATGGAATTCTGCTGTTGTAGGATGGATAAAGCCTTCTATACCAAATGGGTCTTTACCGATAATTATGAGTGTGCTTGGTGCAGTTGTAATGCCTCATAACCTTTTCCTTCACTCTGAGATAATTCAAAGTAGGCAATGGAATCTTGAAGACGAAAAGATAAAGAAAAGACAATTGAGATATGAGTTTTTGGATACAATATCTTCCATGATTACTGGCTGGGCGATCAATAGTGCCATAATTCTTCTGGCGATAACAACCTTCTATAAAGCAGGCATTGGTGTTACCGAATTACAGCAGGCAAAGAATTTATTAGAGCCTTTGCTGGGCAATCATGCTGCGACGATCTTTGCAATCGCATTACTGTTTTCTGGATTCTCGTCAACGATCACTTCGGGGATGTCCGCAGGCACTATCTTCGCGGGGTTTTATAAAGAGTCATACAATATAAAAGATAGCCATTCTAAAATAGGTGTTATCATATCACTTCTGGGAAGTTGTGCGATTATCTTTTTTATATCAAATCCATTCAAAGGTCTAATAATCTCCCAAATGATCCTTAGCATACAATTGCCTATTACCATTTTTACACAAATTTATCTGACATCATCAGAAAAAGTCATGGGAATTTACAAAAATAAAAAATCCACTATTGTCCTTTTGTATGTTATAGGAGGTGTTGTTACAATATTGAATATTCTGTTATTTATGAGTTTCTTTGGAGTAAACATCTAAAGGGAGGGTAAAAGCAATGAAGATAATAATTATATCTGTGATGTGCTTATTTATATTCACTAATTGCTTATCTGCACAGGTAATTGACGAATTTAATAGCCCAAATTTAGATAAAAAGCTTTGGGAGATGAAAAAAGTCGGCAAAGCGTCTTATGAGGTAAAAGACGGAGTGTTGACAATGTCCTCACCATCAGTTGAAAGCGGTATTATACTTTATCACCCGAGAAACATTGTTGATATGGATATTACCTTTGAAATAAAACTAAATACTGCGGGATTAGTTGACAATATAGTCTGTGGTAGCTTAGCAGAAATAATGGAGCCACAACTAAATGACAATATAAATAATAACCTTGAAGCAAGTTTATTCTTTATTGTTGATAAATGTTATGTTAAACAAGACCCTGTTGTCATTGGACAAAAACCGCCTAATCCTGCGGGAATGGAAGGGCAATATGAAAAAAATGGCTGGAATATTGTTCAGATAACATTCAGCAAATCCAAAGGCAAAGTAACCTTTGTCGTAAATGGAAAAATAATTGGAGAAGTAGATATAAATAAAGATGTTAAACAGAGATTTTTCTTCATAACATCAGACCCTTATACCTCTCATTATACAGGAGAAGTTAAAATAGAATACGTGAAATTTTCCGGTCCAGGAGCTTTATCATTAGCTGTTGTAAAAACTGATAAACTGACGATAACATGGGCAAAGTTAAAGATCAATTAAAAATTGCTGGGGATTGATCTTGACATTGAATTATAGTAGATGTTATAATGTGTCAGCTAATAAGAAGTTTCATTGAGACAATAATAGATAGATTCCATAAGGTAAGGGTTATTTTAGGGTTTTTAAGTTGTATAGGCTTAATTTATTTGGGCGTTTGTTCGTCAGGAGGTATCCATACATGCTTAAAAAATTATTGGCAATGCTCTTTGCTTTCGCTTTTGTAATCTCTATAATTGGCTGTGGCGCCAAAAATGTCATCGGAAGCAAACCTGTTCCTCCGTTAGAAGGATATTCAAAGATTGTAATTGCTCCGATTGATGTTAAAAAGCCATCTGGAAAATATGAAGAATTGCCGACTATGATATCTTATGGTGCAGGCAATAAGCTAAGCATCAAATTCAAAGAAAAGACATGGTATTATGATCAGTCAAGAGATGTTAAGCCTGTTACAAATAAAATGAACGAATTAGGCTTAAACAAAAAAGAATTATTTACAAAACCAGAAACCGCAATAAAACTGGCAAAAGCTTTTGACGCTGATTTGATTATCGTCGGTGTTATAGAAGAGCCATCATTTACCATTGAGCGATCTGGTAAAGTTGAATATGATATGAAAGACTCAGGACCTACTGGAGCTGCGAGATATTATAATGTAGGTCAAACGGTAATCCTAAGGTCAAAACTGAAAATAATAGATGTTAACTCTGGAAATGTTATATGGCAAGGTGATCTGAAAGCCTTTAAGAGATATAATACTAAATACCGAACAGACCAAGCAGAAAAATTGGTAAGAGAAGATACAATGGTCGCTGATATTAGAAAAGAATATGCGGACAACTTCGTTGCTAAACTCTATCCAGAAAGGATTCCTGAAAAATAATTGAGAATAAACTCAATTTCTGTTCCTGAAAAATAGCTAAAAGTAAATTCAATTGTCATCCCTGCGTAAGCAGGAATCCATCACTTACACAAGTTTTTCAGTTAGTTTAAACCCCGCTAATTGAGAAACTTGTTCTATTTA
>Ga0078972_1008377_pt1 | contig 21706 bp, 28 predicted proteins | sample YelNatPaOPGAMG01_FD_67568 | JGI IMG/M metagenome (GOLD analysis project Ga0078972, IMG submission 67568) | Hot spring thermophilic microbial communities from Obsidian Pool, Yellowstone National Park, USA - OP-RAMG-01 (SPADES assembly) (version 2) | ecosystem: Environmental > Aquatic > Thermal...
GGCCGGATCGCGCCAGCTCGGGCGCAGCACGCACGCCAGCATGTCCTGGCCGCAGAACACGTACAGCGGCAAGTAGCAGTAGTTGTCGTAGTGGAAGTAGAAGTGCGCCCCTTCCTGCTGTCCGTACAACGGCACGTGGGTGGCGTCGATGTCGAGCACCAATTCCTCGGGCGCATCATCCCGACCGGCGATGAACGTCTCCAGCAGAACTCCATGCAGCGCGGCTGCATGCGCGGGCGTGGCCGAGCGCCCTCAAAAACTGACGCACCGAATTTGTGCTTTGCACGCCTGCCCAGCATCAAATACAGATCAGATTGACCTTCTGCTCACGCGGGGCGCTACCAAGGTTGGCTGACCTGTAGCTCAAATAGACCCGTGGCACCTGGTTTGCTGGGTCGTCCTGGATGGGGTGTGTGGCGCATTGCAAGAGCAGCGGGGCAGAGAGGGCATACGTTCCTGAGACGCCGCCTGAGCTGCGCGGATCGGTTTGCGGTTCGACCATGCGCATATCTGGCCAGAGCAGAAGTTTGGGCTGGTCATCGACGACCAGCGCAACTGTCAGCGGCTCGTTGCCGATGTCCATCACGTGGGGCAGGATGTAGTCTTGGCCTGCGTCATAGTCGATGGCGCTCAGATTGAACTCAGGCGAGAAGTTGCCAACATCCATTTCATCGCTATCGACGGTGGTTTTGTACTCTTTTGTTGTAGGGTCTCTGCCGTAACCCGAATAGTAAATTGGAAGTTGGATGAAGCTCGGTGAAAATGGCGCTGTTTTTTCTTCTCCGTGATAGCTGACTTGCTTGTTTGTCGTGTAATCAAATGTCAACACTTCAGCCTGAGTTGATTTCTTGTCACGCTCCAGAATGATCTCATCTCCCAGCATGACCGCCACCCGCGTCGATGTTTTTGTGAGATTTCTCCAGATCACAGCACCGGATACGTTGAGCGTTTTCTCATAGTCAAGATACGCACCAACGGGAACGCCTTGTGCGTCGTACTGCCACGTCTGCGTCCACTCCTCATGTCCTGAACCCTGCACATCCACGGAATCGTCATAACTCCCTGCAATGGCCTTGTAATGCGTGAGTTTGACCGGAGTGGGCTTTGACTCTCCGGGCGCGTACCACAGGGAGACGATGCGCTTGTCGTACCCCTGGATGGTCTTATATATATCGACCTTTCTGTCCGGGTCATTGGTGTAGCTTGTCGTCAAATCGGCGTGCAGGTCGTCGTAGTCCGGCCCCCATGCGCTACTCTTGATGACCTCCTGAATGCCATCGGTCAAGACGCGAACCGTTGGGCGCGTGATTGACGCTTGCTCGTCAACCGTAAGGATTGATTGATCGTGCAAGGTGCAGCCGGTGTAATCGTCGGTGAAACGCACGCCCATGGTCTGCACCCGGTCAAACTGCACCGAGAGCAAAGCGTCCGGCGGGGTCAATGCGGTGGCGTCCTGCGGGTCAGACAATTCCAGCGCAAGCCAGCCCACCGGAAAGTTCCGGTCCCAGTTCCAATCGGAGACGATGCTGCCGAAAGACCGATAACCCGTGTAGTCCGTCCACACCACCAGACTGGCATGCCCGCCATCATGGCTGGCCGTATGCAGTGCCACCCCGAACCGCGACTGCGCAAAGTGAACGGTGTTGGACACCCCAGGATCATGGCTGCGAAGAATGGGTTTGCTGTCGGCATCGTTCTGCCCAGCGTCTTGCAGCGTCAACGTGCGGGTGATGGGCTGTCTGGCATCCTCCCCGATCACGCCAAACGGTGTGAGGGTGATCTGCACGGTGGCGACGTTGTTCTCCACCATTCCGCGCACACCGACCAACCAGTTTCCGCTGATCGGGGAGTGATAGACGTAGCTGCCGTTGGCCACCACCGCGCCGCCGATCAAGGCACTCGTGCCGTCGCTTCCTCCGAAAGAATGAATGATGGCGTAGTCGGTGAAACGCTGCCCTGCGGCCCGCTGCGTGGCAGTCTGCTGCGGTGCGCCGTCGCGTATCTTGAACACCTGGGTGCCGTGCCCATAGCGGGTGCTGTTCCACAACCAAACCGCATATTGTTGCGAGCCTGGTTGGTAGGGGCGCTGTTCCCCATTGGGCAGTTCAAACGTCGCCGTGCTGAAGTCGTCAGGCAGGTTGATCCAACCGTGGTAGGGGATGCCAAACGGCTGGCTGGTGTCGAGTACCGAGCTGCCCAGGGAGGAATCGACGATCATGGTGTGGGGTCTGGATGGGGTAGGGCCAGCAGAATGTCCACGGAAGCCCCTCCGGCATCGGTGAATGACATGCGCTTGATGGGGCGGATGGAGAACACGAACAGCCCGTCGCTGCTGGTTTTCAGTTGTGTGGGGTAGGTTTCCCGCACGGCATAGCCGCCTGTTCCGGCCACTTCGGTCAGCGGACTGGCAATCCCACCAGGCTGATCGGGATGCTGGCCAGCGCGGCCCCTTTTGCCGTCAATGTCAGGACGTGCAGCGTAGGGGACGTTTGCCGCACCGCCATCGCGCAGGCCCGCCTGCTCATAGCCCACCGTCACTTCGACGCCATCGCGCACGGCGACGATGCGCCGGATGGCATCGACAACTTCTTTGCTGCTCATGCCGAGGTCTCCTGGATCGGGTTGGTGATCAGTTGCAGATCGGTGCTGGTCTTGGGCGTGGCAGAGGTGCCCTTGAACCGCAGCCAGATCGGCACGGCGTTGTTGACGCCGCTGATGATGCCGCCGTTGATCAGTAGCGTCGCGCTGGCATCCACCGCGTCAAGACCGGCCTGAGAGGCCGCCAGCACAAAATCGCTCGCGACAAAGCCCCCATTGTCGGGCACGGTATCTACCAGCGAGACGCTGATCGGCCCGCCATCGGCGGCGGCGAACAAGCGCCCGGCCACCGTGCTGCCCAGATAGACCACACGATCCACCGGGGGTGCGCCGATCTCCCGATCCAATGACAGCACCGAAAAGGCCAAGGGTGACGCAAGCTGCGCGTCACTGAAAAACTGCAAAGAAATTGCCATGATGCACCTCAGTAAAGGAGAAGCGCGCTGCCCAGGTCGATGGGCGTGTCCTGATCGGGCAGCTTGATGTCGGGCGAGCGCACGAAAAAACCTGTGCTGGGGTATTCCGGGTAGAGCACAGGGGGCGCGGTTCCCACGACGATGCGCGATTGCGGCTTGTTCGCTACCCAGCCCTGAAACAGCGGGTCGAGCGTGGGGTCGCTGGGCAGCACGGATTGGGTACCGCCGATGAGCGTCTGCGCCGGTTTGGGCAGCGGGGCCGAGGCATCGCGGGTGGCCACCCGCGCAGCCTGCTGCAAGGCCTTCGCCACAAACCCGCCCGTCCAGTCCCCTGGTGTGATCGTGTGCACCGAGCTCGCGGGCCAGCCTGGCGGCGGGTCTTGCGCCGTGGGCGTCTCCACCTGCGCCACCTGCACCGTGGTGATGGCACTGCCGCGCTGCGTGTCCAGCGTGTGGGAAACGCGCGTGACCATGCCGGTGAACCTCATCTTGGGGTGTTCGAGCGTGAGGGCCTGGCCGATGTCGAGCGTCGGGTCGATCAGGGTGGCGGCGCTGGCCGTGCGTCTTCTGCGTGCCTTCACGCGCTGGGTCGCGGCCTGGGCGATGGTGACGGCCACCGCCTGCATGGCGCTGGAGATCTGCGCCTGCGCGTCTTGCAGCGGGGTGCCGAACTGCGCTCCGGCCTCGCGGATGTCGATCAGGTCGGCGTAGTCATCGCCGTTGGGGTCGGTGGACATGGCGTCTACCCCGGCGCCGTAGTCGATCCAGTCGCGCCCGTCGCGCGGGTCTTTGACGCGCAGGCGTAGGGTTGTGATGTCCACCGGGTCGGTGGCAGCGGCACTGCGATCGCGCAGTTGCAGGGTGCAGACCGCCTTCATGGTGCGGGTGTAGCGCCGTGACAGAGTCCACTGCGCGGCTACTGTGGGCGGCGTGGTGCCGGGGGCGATGAGCAGGCCGAAGGTCGAACCGTTGCACGTCACCCAGCCGGACTGCAAGGCCATCTGGCCAGTGGACAGGCTGTCCACCGTCCAGCCGCAGCCCTCGACGGCGCGGCGCACCGTGTCCTCGTCGGGCAGCGGCCATTTATCCAGCCACTTGCACAGACCCACCTCGCCAGCCCGCCAGCCGCTGCTGTAGCGCATGCGTGCGGCGCGCACCCAGGACAGTTCCAGGGTGATGTCCCATCCCTTGCGGCGAATGACGGGCGCTGTGGTGCCAGATGCGTCCGATGTGCTGGTGGTGTCCACTGTCGCATTCTGTTCCACGACAAAGCTGCCGTGCAGGATGCGGGTGAGGGTTCGGCTGGCCGACGACGCCGCCCACGGCACGATGGCCAGCACACCGTCCGAGCGCACCACGGCAGAGTTCGGGAGGGTGGACAGTCGCGCCATCAGATAGGCGTATCCCAGCGTGTTGTCACCTGGGGCACTGACCGCCCCTGGCGTGAGGCTCTCGATCTGCGCACGGCTGAGCCGGTCGGCGATGGCTTGCAGGCCATCGCTGCACGACAGCGACGTGCTGTCCGTGTCCGGGCTGTACTGCGCACGCTCGATGCGCCCCCGATAAAGCAGCGATTGCGCCGCATCCACGGCGAGCGTGATGGTGATGGTCTTGCCCGCCTGCGCCGTGGCATCGCCCAGCACCGACAGGCTGGCCGCACGGGCGCCGTTCTCCTCGGCGCTGACGGTGACGGTGCCGGTCACCTGCAAGGAGGTCTCCGTGCTGGCCTGCACGCACCAGCGGTGATGCGTCCCGCCGACCGATCCTGCGGGGACGGGTTGCCCGGCATCGACCGGCACCACCGACACGCTCTGACGGACGCTGGCCCAAACCGACCCCACAGGCGTTTGCGCCACCCCCAAGGCCACGGTGCGGGCGCGCAGCGGGGCAAGGGCTGTGCCGGTGGCCACCGTGAACCCCGCAGAGGCGCGGATCGCCAGGGCGGCCCTGTCGGCGTAGCGCACGCTGGCTTGCACACCCACGTGTGCAACGCCAGTTTGCAACACCCGTGCCCGCAGGCGTAACAGGCACGCGCTGTTGCCCTGGGCGCCATTGATCGACGCCGCGTTGATGGCCGATTGGTTGATCACTTTACGCCGGGGAAGTCGCTACGGACTATTAGACCCGTGCGGTGTCGGCACTGGCCTCGATCAGCATGGTGCGCGCTCCACTCGCGCCCAACTGCGACATGCGCAGCGTCATGCCACGTTCGGGGTCTGCGGGCTCCAGACGCGGATTGGCACCACCGGACGCGGGGGTGTAAGTCACTCCATGGGTCAACAGGATGATCTGCGAGAGGTAGTTGGACAGTTCCACCGTGACGTGCGACAGAAACACCCAGGTCACTTGCATATTGGTCAATGTTTTGCCTGAGTAGAGATCGGGATCGAGCCCCTGGGAGAAGTCCAGTGTCACGACCGTCTGTGTCCCGCCCAGGATGAGGGAGTACGACTCCTGCTCTGTGCCAGGGTACATCGTGTTGTCCTGCTGGATAAAACGCGCGGTAATCTTGTTGCTCGTTTCCACTGGCGTGACCACTGGCGCTGCGCCACCGCCCACCTCCCACGCCAGGCCATTGAAGAGGTATTGGGTGTTGGTGTCGAGGTCGATGTAATGCGCCCCGAGGGACGGGTTGGAGAGGGGCGGGTTGAGGGTGTCAGGCGCGCCGCGCCCGGTATAGACATGCTGGGCCATGATGGGCTCCTGTTCAGTGGGTCAAAACCGTTCCGTCCGCGCCGATGAGCACGGACGATCCATTGGTGGCGATGCAGCGGGCGAGCGCATGCGGCAGGTCGCGCAGGGCTTGCGCCGTCACGCGCAGTTCCACTCGGGTTGCAGCGACCGAGAAGGCCGAGGCCACCGTGCCTTGCTGCGCACGCGCAACGAGGATGGTCGCCCCATCGCCAAACGTCAGGACGCGCACGATCTCCACGTGCAGGCCATCATCCAAGGTGAGGTCGAGTTCGACCTCGGCGCGTCCATAGGCCGCCACGGCGTCATCAAACGCTGCTTTCAGCAGCGCGTACTTGTCGGCTTCGATCTGGATGAACCCAGCAGAAGCGGACACCTGTGCCGTCAGCGCCGCTGAAAAATTGTTCAGATACACCCGCATCACAGTTCCTCGATGGTGAGTTGCCATGTCCACAGCGCGGCAAAATGGTCGAACCCCAGCTGCGGCCCTTCAGAAAACCCGCGCAGTGGCGTCAGGCGCGGCCCGGCGACCGTCACCGGCGCCGACCAGTCGATGGCGGCAAGCGCCGGTGGCACCGTGCCTTCGGCGCTGAGGGTCAGGCGGCGCTTGCGCCAGGCGGTCTGCTTCACCGCCTGGCCGTTGCACAGGCGTTGCACGACAGACCCGGACAGCGGGGCATCGCTCCAGCGCAAGCCCAGTTGCGCCATGTCGGCCACGGCCACGCCGTTGAGGGTCAGGGGTTCAGCAAACACGCTCATGCCACGGCTCCAAACATCAATGCAGCCTGGCGCAGTTGCTCGGCCACGTCCTGCGCGGCGTAGAGCGGCCCGACCTGCTGTTGCCCAAAGTGCAGATGGATGGGTGCGCCTGTCATGGGCGCGGGCGCTGGGCTGTCCACGCCGACCAGGCCGCCTGCGGCAAAGCGCGCGGGCTGCGGCGGCATGAACCCGGCATTGAGGCTGGCAAAGAAGGCTTCGCCGAACTGCCGCACCGCAGCGGCGCGTACCACGAACTCGCCGCGCGAAAGCAGGGCCGGAATGGAGTCCGAGGTCTCGGTGCCTGGGCCGCTCACCCGCCCGCCACCGGCCAGACGGCGCGACGCCCAGGACAGTGCCCCGGATAGTGCACCCACCATGCCGCCTGTCGCACGCGCCTGCACCTGCTGCACGGTGATGGTGTGCGTGCTGGTGGTGTTGCGGCCTTGCAGGCTGTCGATCTCGGTGCGCACCTGCGGCACGTTGTCCTTCACCACATGGCGGCTGGCCGTCTCCAGGGTGTTGAGGGTCTGAATGCGCGTGCTCAGATCGGCGATGCGGCCCTGCGCGGCGGCGGTGCTCAACTGCAGGTCGATGTTGGCTTTTTCCTTGGCGTAGGCTTGCAGTCTGTCCAGCGCGGCCCGCCCCTGGGTGATGTCGGCGTCCAGGGTGATGCTCTTGCCTGCCTTGAGCGCGGTGTCGAACTCCTGCAACTTCTGTTGCGCGGCCTTCAAATCGGCTTGAATGGGCAGTAAAACCTCTTTTTCTGCGATGACCTTCTGCACATCCGCCAGCGCCGGGGCGATGCGGCTGGCGTCCACATCCAGCCGCACCGCCTGCACCTGGGCGATGGCCTTGTTCAGTTCTTCCACCTGCGTCTTGGCGGTGGCGAGCTGCTGTTCGATCCCGGCTCTCGCCGTGGCGGCTGCGGCGGCAGCCTGCTTGTGCGCTGCTTCCTCATTGGCGATGGCCTGATTGAGCAGGGTCTGTGCGGAGCGCAGATTGGTGATGGCGCCTTCTTCTTCGCCCTTGGTGCGCCCCACGGCTTCGGCCAGGGCCACGCTTTGCTGCGCGAGTTCTTTGGCCTTGTCGAACTCACCCTGCGCGATGGCCTGGCGGGCGGCGGATTGCAACTGCGCGATCTGCGTCTTGCGATCTTCCAGCGCATCGCCATCGGTCATGGTCTGGCGCCGGAGTTCGCGGATTTTGCTCTCGATGTCGGCGTTGATCAGCAGCCGCGACTGCTCCAGGGCAAACGCGGCTTGCAGGTGCCGTTGCTCTTCGCCGATCAGGGCGTTGATGTGCTGCTGATACGCGGTGGCCGCACGCCCCCACACGTCGCGCTGGCCGGTGAGAATGCTCTCTTCCACCCCCAGCGCCTTGCTGCGGCGTTCTTCCAGGGTTTTTCCATCGGTGGCGGCGGCGGCCAGTTTGGCGGCGGTTTCTTGCTGCAGTAAGTCCAGCGTCTGCGCGGTGGCCTGCTGGCGCAGGGCGGCTTGTTCGGTGTTCTGCTGCACCAGCAGGGCGGTTTCGGTGGCGATGCGCTGCTGCAGGCTGACGGTCTGCCGGTCGAGCAAGTCCTTCTGCGCCTGCACGCTGCGCTGCACGGCGGCGGTCTGCTCGTCCAGGCTTTGGGCGATGGCGGCGGTCTGCGCGTCACGCACGGCGGCAATGCCCGACAGTGCGGCATTCACCGTGCCCTGCGCTTTCGAGGCGTCCTGCTCGAGCTTGTTCACCACGGCGTCGAGCTTGGCAGTGGCCTCTTCCACGGCCTTCATGCCGCTGCTCACACTCTCGGCCAGCCCAAGGCGCACGGCGGAGATACGGGCTTGCAGTTCTTGCAGACTCGCGCCCTGCGTTTGCAAGAGCTGCTCGGTGCTCATGAAGGCGATGCGGGCCTGCGCCGCCACGTCCAGCCAGGCCGTGCCCAGGCCTGCGATCGTCGCACCGAAGGCGCGCACGGCCTGCGCCGGGCCTTGGGTGAATGCATTGCTCAGCAGGCCGGTGAAGGCGCGCACCGCACCGTCCACCGCGCCCAGCGACGCACCGAGAATGTCGCCAATGGCCGCCACGGGCGCGAACTTCTCGCGCAGCATGGTGCCGATCTCCCACCCGGCAACAAAGCTGCCCACGGCGGCCAGCGCCACGTTGAACCGCCCCACGGCGGCGGTTGCGAACTCGATCGGCAGGGTGGCGGCTGTGAAGGCCACGCGGATTTTGTTGCCCGCTGCCACGGCGGCCACACCTGCGGCCTGCAAAGACGCCACCAATTGCGGCAGCAGCGAGGCGGCGATCTTGGCCAGCGCGCCCGCAGCCAGCACGTGCAGCGCGGTCATGAAGGCGTCCAGATGCTCGGCCACGAAGCCCAGCGCGGCGGAGAGTTTGGCCGTGGCCCCTGTGGATTCGTTGACGCCGCCCACCCAGCGCATGAAGGCGTTTTGCAGCGCGGCAAGCGACTGGCTCACGGTGCGCGGCAACTGCGCGAACTCGGCCTTCAAGGCCCCCGATTGCGATTGCAGCGCCTTGACCACCACGTCGGCGGTGAGCTGCCCGGCCTCGGCCATCTGCCGCAGCTTGCCTGTGGACACGCCCAGTCCATCGGCCAGCGCCTTGGCCAGCCGGGGGGCGTTCTCCATGACCGAATTGAACTCGTCTCCACGCAACACGCCAGAGGCCAGCGCCTGGCCGAACTGCAGCAGCGCGGCGGCGGAATCACCCGCCGAGGCGCCGGAGATGCGCAGCGCCTGGCCGATGGATTCGGTCAGCCCCAGCGCGTCTTGCTGCGTGCCGCCGAGCGCGCGCACGGCGCCTTGCAGCTTGCCGTAGAGGGTGGCGGTTTCGTTCAGCGGAGCGCCAAGGCGGGTGGAGATGGCGAAGGTGCCGTCGAGGGCGCGCTGGAATTCCTGCTGTCCTGCGGTGGCAAGTTTCAGGCGCGATTGAATGCCCGCATAGGCGTCGGCCAGACTGATGATCTGCTTCGCCCCGGAGAACGACAGATAGCCTGCGGCCAGCGCCACGAGTTGCGTGCGCGCGGCATTCAGAGCGGTGGACATGCGCTCGGATGCAACACCCACCTGCTCAAAGCTGCGCTGTGCGGCAGTGCCCGCATCGCGCGCCGTGCCGCTGAAACTGGCGAGCGTCTGCCGCGCAGACGCCACGGCTTGCTTGAGGCTGGCATCGGCCCCTTCGAGCGACACCAGAATGGACAGGCGGTCTTGCTGGGCCATGTCTTCAGTCTGTGATTCGCATGGTTTTGATGAGACGCGCGCCGATGGCGGGCACACGCCCCATGACGATCTGCTCGACGCGCAAACGCCGCCGCACCGTGACCCTGTTGACCATCACGGCAATCGGCACATCCACGCCGCGCTTCAAGCGCTTGATGCCTTCAGCCTTGCGATAGCGTCTCTTGACGCCGCGCAGCAGCGGATCGCTCTCGGCAATGTTCTCTGCCATGAGCACGACCTGTCCACGGCGGTTGCGCACGAAAAACGCATTGCCCTGCCGCATCAATCCATCCACGATGCGCTTGAATGTCTTGCGCCCGATGCGCCCGTTGATGGGGATCAGCATCTTGCCGCCGATGGTCGCACCGTGTTCATGCACGCCCAGCCAGGGCACCTTCGAGCCGACCCACAGCGCAGGCATGCGGTCGGTCTTGGCGTCATACACCTTGGCCTTGATCGCCGACAGAACACTGCGCTTGGACACCTGCAGGCTGGCGGCCACATGCGCGCGCAACAACGGCGTGAGGAATTGCGCCTCCTCGCGCAGCGCGGCACGCGCGGCCTGCCGGGTCTGTTCCGGCAGCGTGCGTGCCAGGCGCTGCAGGCGAGCCTGCGCATCATGGTCATCGAGGCGCAGACGCAGGTGCATGGGGTGGCTCTGGCGTGGTGAAGGTCTGCGCATCCCATTGCCGCAGCGCATCGAGGCGGGCGCGGCATTGGGTGTACAGCGTGGCGGCGTCGAGAATCCATCCGGCGACATCAGCCTCGGTGCTCACGGGCGCGGTGTGTTGCTGGGCAGACTGCTGCTCGGGATCGGCGGCAGTGGGGGCATGGGAGCCAGCAGCGCTTGCGGCGGGCGCGGGCAGGTGGTTGCTGGCAAAGGCGGTGCTGGTGTGGAGCAGGCGGCGAGTGTCAGCAGACAGGCAAGGACGGGCAGTCGAGACACGGGCAAGTTCACGGCGAAGTTCTCCAGATTGCGCCAGCGCGCGTTGCGCCTGGCTTTGCGCTTGCAGCACGGCGGCGTCAGCCGCGGCAGCGGCGCGGGAGATTTGTTCTCTGGCCTGGCGTTCACTGTGCAGGCGCTCGGCTGCGGTCCGCGCCTGCAGGGCCAGCAGCGCGTGGTCGGCCTGTAGGGCTTGCCACTTGAACAGCGCGGCCAGCAAGGCGGTGAGCAGCCACAACAGCCCGGGCAGGCGGTCAAGCATGGCACGCGACCACCGGCAGGCGGTGGCAATACACTGGGCTGAGGATCAGATCGGCCTGTCCGTCGATGGCCTTGCAATGCACGATGCGCTCGGTGGTACGGCGTTCGATGGTGGTGATGCGCACCGCGCCGAAGGCGTGGGTCTGACGCACCTGGCCGATGCGCAGCAGCGAAGGGGAAAGAAGGGTCATGGTGTCATGCAGCGTTGGTACTCGGACTGGCGGCGTGTGAGCAGGCCGCCGCACAGCCGTCGATGCGCGGGGTCGGCGCAGTTCTTGCCCTGGAAGAACGTCCAGCGCAAAATCTGCTGGCACGCGCCGGTGTAGTCGGGCGGATCTTGGTGCAGCAGCCGCGCCAGGGTGGAGCGGCAGACCTTGTCCGCGCCGACGTTGAAGGCCAGCGCGACGTAGGCGTCCCATTCGTTTTGGGTGAGGGCAACGTCCCCCAGGCAGGCGTGCAAGCCGCGCTCTGTGGCCGAGACATCGCCGTGCAGCGCAATGAGCGCACGCACCGGGGTGGTGGTATCGCCAGCACGAACTTGCGCGGTGTGGCCGAAACCCACCGTGGGCACATCGCCCTGGACGGGCGGCGCCGCCACCTGCTGATAGCCTTCGTGTACGGCGATGCCGATCAGGCCGCTGGCCGAGAGCGCCAGCAGCGCCGCCTTGATGCGTGTGTTGGCCATGTCACAGCCCTCGTTGCGCAAACAGCCGCGCCACAAACGCCGCGCCGATGACAGCAGGTGTCAGCACCGCAAGCATCGAGCGCGATAGCGGCAGCACGTCAGGGAACAGCGTCAACACCGCTTCCAGTCCGGACAGCAGCGCGGCCAGCAGCATCAGGCGCACGCTCCAGGCGCGGCGCAGGATGTCACGCCAGCGGGGGTCGAGCTGCATCATTGGCCTATCCCCCGCCTGCTGTCGAGCTTGTCCTCGATGCGGCGCACCGCGTCGTGGATGGAGTTCAGTTCCTCGCGCAGCCGCTGATCCTGCGCCGCATCGATCTGCTGCTGGCGCACGCTCTGTTGCTCCAGCAGGCTGATGCGCTTGTCCAGCGCCGCCTGGTGCGGGTTCCACTCCAGCAAGATGACCAGCAGCACTGCGATCAGGGTGAGCAGGTGATCGAGCCGGATGGTCATGTCAAAGCGGGGCTTGAGTTCCTCGGGCATCGGGGTGTTCCTCCAGGGTGGTGAGCCAGCGCTGCCAGGCGTCGGCGGGGAGTTGCGCCGCGCGGCAGGCCACGGCGTGGGTGAGCAGATGGGCAGAGCGGGCGCGCAGCACGGCCGCGCGCAGATCGCGCGCCTGCGTCCAGGGCAGGGCGCAGGCCTGGGCGTAGTCGATGCCCGATGTGGTCAGGTCGATCATCCAGTCGCAGAGGGCGGCGTCAATATCGATGGGCTTGCCGGCAGCACAGGCGTCACCTGCGCGCCGGCCTGGGCGATGGCCGGCAGCAGGCGCTGCTGCAAAAAACCCGCATTGACCTCGATGACGGCCGCCGCAAGCACCACGGCATCATCGAGCGCCAGCGCCTCGACCCAGGCACGCGGGCGGCCCGTGGCCAGGCTCAGCGCCGTTTGCAGGCGCTCGCCGTGGTCGGCCAGAGCCTGCAGCACATCGAAGGTCCCGCTGGCGATCTGTTGCGCCAAAGGCTGCACCGCCCGCACGAAGGCAGGCAGGGCGCCCAGTCGCACCGGCTCCAGGGTCAGGCTCTCGCCAGAAGGCAGGGTGACGGAGTGCTCCATGATCATCAGGCCAGGCGCAGCAGGTGGCCGAATTGACCCAGTGTGGCGTCATACGGCTTGGTGGAGTCAGCCAGCAGACTGCCGTCGAGCTCGAACTTGTTGAGATCGTCGCCGATCACGTCCAGCCCTTTGAGCGGATCGAAGGCCACGCGGTACAGCTCGATCAGCCACTTCTCGTTGCCGAAGGCGGTGTTCACGCCCTCGAAGCGCAGGAAGCGTTCTGGCAGCGGCGCGGTGAACAGGCCCACGTCCGACACGGCACCAAAGGTGTAGGCCGCCTTGAACGGCGCGGTCAAGCCGGTGGTATCCAGAAACTGGAGGGCACCGAAGTCGGTGTCGGCGGTGTAATGTGTCCCTGCAGTGAGCGTGGCGGGTGTGGCCGCCGAATCGGTCACCACCAGCGCCGACACCTTCGGGTGGGCGAGGAAATAGCGTTCACCGACCACCGCAGCCGCGCCGCCGACGGGTTCGGCGGTCACGCTGCCCGCAGCGCTCTGCACCGAAGAGCCGTACAGCGCCAAGGCCAGGTTCTCGGCGGTGAACTCTTCCAGGGTGAGGTTCACGCTGGCGGACTTCTGCTTGATCATGCGCAAGTCCTGGCTGCGCTGGCCGCTCATGGACTCGTAATGCTCGATCACTTCGGTCTTGAGGGCCAGGCTCAGCTTGGAGACGTTGCCCACCTGCCGGGCGTTGACGGGCTGGCCGAGCAGGCTGCGTTCGGCCAGATAGACCCGGCCTTGGAACGAGGCGTAATAGGACATGGGGGTTTACTCTTTGGTTGGGGTGAATGTCTTGGACGGCGCCGCATCGGCCGTGGCCTTTGGTGCAGGATGGGCTTGGGCATCTGCTGTGGCGATCCCAAGATCGACCAGCCAATGTGCCGCGTTGGCATCGACCTCGATGCGCTCGCCCGCACGATGGGCCACACCGCCGTGGGTGTGGGGCTGCTTCAGGGTGACAAAGGGCATCTCAGCCTCCTTCTGTGATGTCCGCACGCGCGGTGCGGTAGGTGATGGCATACACGGCGGGGACGGCAATCGCTGCGGCGTCGGCGTCCTCCGCTTCAAAATCCACGTCCTGCAGGGTCGTGGACAAGGCCAGGCCCGCCAGCGTCGGGTCGGCCAGCAGCGCCCTGTGTGCGGCGCACAGCAGCGCGTCGGCCTGGCCCCAGGGGTCTGCCGCGTCGCGCGAGACGGCCGTCAGACGCAGGCTCAGGACGCGCTGCGATGTGGTGTTGAGGTCGGCATCGCGGGTGTCTGATTGCGCGATCACGGCAAGGAAAGGGCTGGCCTCACGCGGCTGCGCGGTGGCGGGTTGGCGCAGCACCTCCACCGGGGCCACGGCGATGCGCAGCCGCTCAATCACGGCACGCACGATGCGCTCACGGATGCTGGACATGGCTCAGAGCCTGCTCAGCGTGGCGCGCACTTCGCTGCCGTCACGCAGCGCGGTGAGCTCGCGCACCCGGTAGTTCGCGCCACCGATGACCACCGCATCTCCGGCCGCCAGGGTGAGGCGGCTGGCCGGATACTCGATGGCGTAGTCGGTGGAGCGCGCCAGGCCCGATAGCACGTCGTCATCGGGCGCCCGAAACGCGCACCACGCCGTCTGCCCCGCCACCGTGACCACCGTCAGAAACCCGCAGCCCTGCGCCGCGTCATACAAGTCCTCGACGCGCATGACCACGGCTGCCCCTCACACCGTGAGCTTGACCAGCACGGCGGGGCGGTGGCACATCGGCAGCGGGTTGCTCTGGGTGTGGACGGCAGTGCCGCGGTCGAACTCGCGCGGCTCCTGCTTGGCGTAGAGCTCCTGGCCCAGGGTGTTCACCGTCTCGTTGAAGTCGGCCGGGGCGAAGTAGGTGGCGAAGGTGTCGAGCGTGCCGACGGGGAAGGCATGCGCCTGCCCAGCGGCGATGAAGCGCCGCACCGTGCCGTCCGGGGTGCTCACCTGGCCGCGGTACTCGCGGAAGGTGATCCCGGCGAACTGGAAACCGCCGCGGTTGTCGTTGATCAGGATGGCGCCTTCCTGCCAGCGGGCATAGGCCGCCTCGACCTTGGGGTGCGTGGTCAGGGCATCGAAGAACTCCGGCGAGCACAGCACCACCACCCCGGTCATCACTTCGCCCAGCAGCTTGTCCTCAATGCCGCGCAGCACGTCATAGCACTTCTTCTTCACATTGCTCGCGGCATTGGCCAAGTCGAAGGCGACCACGGTTTGCTGCAGGCCGTACTCGGCGAACAGATCGACCAGGGTGGAACCGTCGGCATCGAGCACCTGTCCCTTGAGCGCGCCCATGCGCAGGTGCTCCAGGGTGATGGCGTGCTTGTTGCGCATGTCGGCCAGGTGCCGCGCCATCACCGTGGCCAGCGACTCCATCTCGGTTTCCGAGCCGAAGGCGCGCAGGCCTTGCACCTCCTCGGGCATGACCACGTCGTCGTGCGGGATGTGCGGCACGATGAAGCTGCGCACCGTGCGCTTGCCAGCCTGCGCCGTGGTGCCGGGAGAACCCACCGGGCGGGTGGGCAGCAGGGTGAGCCGTCCGGCATACTCCTCCACCAGCACGGTGCGGGTGCGCACCGGCTTGGGCGCGAACAGCCCGAGCTGGCCGATGAGGCCGTAGCGGTTGGGAATGACATTGATGGCCGTCGTCAGGCTGGCCATGTCGAAGGCGGGATTGGAAAACGGGTTTTGCATGGCTTGCTCCAGAAAAAACAAACCCGCCCGGGCGCCAAGGCCCAAGGCGGGTTCAGACGGTGGGGGAGGGGAGGATCAGAGGGCGTCGCGCACCACGATGCCGCGGGTCTGCGCCAGGTCTTCCATCGCCTTGATGCCAGTGGCATCCAGTACCGCGGGCCAGCGCAAGGCAGGACGTTTGAGGATGGCGTGGCGCACGATAGCCGCAGCCGGTTTGTCGACAAACGCGTCGGTGTCGGCCAGCAGCACGCCATACGGCAGTTGGCTGCCGTCGGTGGCGGCCGGATCGAGCGCCACGCACAGGCCGTCTGCGCTGCGTCGGCCCAGCACCGTGCCCAGCGGCAGCCAGCGGCCCGCTGCGATGGTCACCGTCTCGCGCGAGTAGCGGCCCAGTTCGTCTTCCTCGTAGAGCACGATGTCTTGCAGATGGGGGGGTTGGGTGATGGCGGCCATGATTTACTCCTTGCCCGCCAGGCGGCGGGCGGCTTGCAGAACGGGGTTGGACTTCGGCGCGGTGGTCTTGGCCGGATCGACGGCGCTGACGATCTCGGGCGACTGCGTCCCGGCTTTGGCATCGAGCAGGAAGGCGCGTGCGGCGTCCGCCGTGGCGCCGCAGGCCAGCAGGCTCACGGCGACGTCGGGCATCCCGGCCAGGGTGCAGAGTTCGACGATGGCCTGCGCGTCGGCGCGGGCGGCGGCGGCTGCCGCTGCGTCGGTGGGTTGCGCAGCAACCGCTGCGGGCTGCGGCGCGCTGGGAACAGGGTCTTGGTCTTGCATGGGAGCGGTCTCCAGATCAGGTGCGCAGTTGGCTTGAGCAGACGCACGAGCCGAACTGCGCGAACGGCCCTGCGAGGTGAGGAAAGCGGTGAAGGCGATCAGCGCCTCGGAGAGATCGGCCACGCCATCGGCCAGACCGGTATCGACGGCCTGCGGGCCGAAGAACACTTGCGCTTCGGTGGCGCGCACGGCGGATTCGGTGAGGCCGCGCATGGCCGCCACATGCGCGACGAACAGGTCGTAGAGCCGGTCGACTTCGGTCTGCAGCGCGGTCTGCGCCTCGGCGGACAGCGGGGCGTGCGGGGTGAAGTCGTTCTTGTGCGACCCGGCAAACACCGGGGTGTAGCGCAGGCCCTGCTGCGCATCGGCGCCGGACTGATCGACATGCAGGGCGATGACGCCAATCGACCCGGCGCCTGCCGTCTGCGTCACCAGCACACGATCTGCGGCGCTGGCTAAGGCGTAGGCGGCGGAGAACGCGCTGTCGTTGGCCAGTGCCCAGATCGGCTTGATGCGCGCGGCCTGCCGGATGCGCGCGGCCAGTTCAAAGCAGCCGCCGACCTCGCCGCCTGGCGAGTCCACGTCGAGCAGGATGCCGTCGATCCCAGGATCGGACATGGCTGCATCAAGCATGGCCCCGATGTCGTCATAGGAGAGCAGGCCAGACATGGCTTGCACGCCCAGGCTGCGCTTGACCAGCGAACCGTGAACCGGAACGACGGCGATGCGTCCGACTGTTTCGACTTGCGCCATTCCGGGCGCGGCATCGAAGGCTGCAAGATGCGGCTCGGAATCGATGCCGATGCGCGGCCCAAGAACCGACAGAATCACGTCCAACTTGGCGCTGTGGATCATCAGCGGCGTGTTGAGCACGCGGGTGGCAATGTGGTGCAGCATGGTCATGGCTTGGTGTTGTCCTGTGTTTGCGCGGGCTGGTCATGGCGTGGATCGGAATCGAACACCAGCCCATATCCATCGGCCCGCTGGTTGTCTGCGGCGATCTCGGCGTCCATGTCTTCCACGTCGTAACCGCTGGCGGATACGGCCTGCGCGCGACTGAGCAAACCGGCACGGATGGCGGCTTTCTGCGCGTTGATCTCCTTGAGCGGATCGACCCATTGCCAGCCCTGCGCGATCCACTTGGCCGCGCGATAGTCACGTTTGCGCCTGGTGTATCCAGGCATGTCGAGCAGGCCAGCCAGCACGGCGGCATCCATCCACGCCGCCCACACCGGGCGGCACAGTTGATGCACGATCACATGGTCTTGTATCGCCTCGCAGCGGCGGCGGAACTCCAGCAGACCGGCGCGGATGGAGGAGTAGTTCACTTGCGTGAGGTCGCCGGTGAGCATCTCGTAGGTGACGCCCATCGCCGCGGCCACAGCCCTGAACTGCTGGCGCATGAACTCGCCATAGCTGCCGCCCACATCGCTGGGCTGGGTGAAGCTGATGTCCTCGCCGGGTTCGAGAATCTGAATGGTGCCCGGCTCCATGCCGGCCACCAGCCCGCCGCCTGTGTCGCTGGTCTCGCCCAGCAGCCGATCCTCCGGGCTGTCGCGGCGGATGAATCCGGCGAACATCGCCGCGGTCTTCTTGCGCACCAGCTCGGCATCGTCGTACTGGTCGAGCTCATGCAGCTTGACCAGGGCGCGGGCCAGCCACGGCTCACCGCGAATCTGCCCAGGACGCAGCGGGCGAAACAGGTGCAGCACTTCGGCGGCTGGCACGCGCACCAGATCGACCAGGCTGGTTCCGGTGCCAGACATGGGCGCGGCCAGCGGATCGTCGGGATGCACCGGATACATCCAGTAGGCCACGCGCCGACCGATGGCGTCGAACTCGATGCCGCAGCGGATGGGGTTGCCGTTGTCGGCCATGGCGTTGTAGGTAATGGGCACATGCTCGGATTCGAGCACCTGCACCTGCATTGGCACGGTGGACATGTCTTGCGGGCGGCGGCTGCGCATGCGAATGAAGCACTCGCCGCCTTCAAGCATGGAGCGTGTGGCCAGCGCCTGCAGGCCGTAGAAATCGGTCAGCCCTGCGGCGTCGGCTTCCTCGCACCAGTCCCACCACAGGCTGTGAATGGCTTCGCGCAATGCGGCGTCTTGCACCATCGACTGCGGTTTGATGCCTGTGCCGATGGCGTTGGCGACGAAGGCCTCGATGCCTGCTGCCGCCCAGGTGTTCTTGCGCACGGCGTCGCGGCTCTTGGCGCGCAGGTTGTCCTGCGACCATGCAAGGGCTGTGACGGCCCCGACCTTGCCGACCACCCAGGATCGGCTGCGGCGTCCTGCGCCTGCGGCGTCATAGAGGGGACTGCCGCCGAACAAGCGGCGGCGTAATGTCTGCATGAAGCCCATCAGAATCCCTTATGGGTGTTGATGCGAATCTGCCGCGCGGGCGTCTGCCCTGCGCTTTGATTCAGGCTGCGCTGGATCGTGGCAATAGCATCCTTGATCTCGGACACGCTGCGGTACTCCACGGTCTTGTCGCCAAAGGTCACGCGCTTTTCTCCACGGGCGAGCGCGTTCTGCAAGGCGCTGAGTTGGTCTGCGGTGTAGCTCATTTAGCTCATCCAGCGGCTGCGGATCACGCGCCGTCGTTGCGGTGGGGTGGAGGCCGCCACGGGCTGTGTGGTGACCGGTTGGACAACAGGGGCGGGCTGCGGCGCAGTCTGCTGGGGTAACTCGGTGTTCGGCGCGATCTGCTGCTGCAACCGCGCCCAGTGGTGCTCGTCGAAGCGATCCAGGCCGAGATGGGCGGCTGCTGCGCGGGCGTAGACGTAGCAGTCCAGCGCTTCGTTGCGTTCGCGCATCTTCTGCCACTCGCGCACCGCAAATCCGTTGCGGTTGCGGCGGGTCACCAACTGCTCGGCGGTGAGCTGCTGCAGCCACTCGGCATCGATGCGCGGAAGGTGAACGTAGCCTGCCGGGTAGACCGTGGTTCCGTCTGCGTCCACATCGGGCGTCTTGCGCAGGTTGTCATACAGCTCCTGCTTGGCGATGGCGCCGACTACAGGGAACACCTTGACACCGCGCCGCAGGCGTTTGCCGTTGGCGGCCACGTCAATGGATGTTGGCGTGCCGATCAGCGCCGCGCCGCGAGACACGCCCTTGACCACCAGCACGCGGCTGTCGCGCACCCGACGCGACCAGTCGTACACCGTCTGGGTGTTGTAGCCGCTGTCCACCGCCAGGGCCGACAGCCGCAGCATGGCGCCACCGGCATGCATCCAGGTCTGCGCCAGCACATCCTGCAACTGCGCCCAAGGGGCATCGCTTGCCGTGTCGCCCATGCACACGCGGTGCTCGATCAGCCAGGCCATGCGCCTGAAACCCCAGCCCCACACCGACACCTCAATGCGATCCTTCTGCACGTCGGCGCCTGCGGTGAGCAGCAGCACGCCACCAGGCACGCCGGAGTAGTCCTCCAGGCGTTCGAGCAGGCGTTGCCAGTCTGGCGCCTCGCCTTGCTCAACCCATGTCTCGCCAAGCTCGGTGTTCTTGAACGTCTTGATCGTGGCTGCCGACTTGGATTCGGACATTGATGCTTTCTCCCAGGATGCGGCCACATCGCTCCACTTTCGCCACGGGCTGTACAGGCTTGAGAGGTGAAACCCGGCTGTCTTGCTCTGTGCCTGGGCAACCCACTCGCCGTGGTCGAGCATCCATGGTTTGTGGTGCTCTGCAATCAGCGCGCCGCAGGACGCGCACACGTAAGTCGCCGTCTCCGGCTGGCCGCGCTCCCAGCGCAACTGCTCGAAACGCAGCCATTGCATGTGCCCACAATGCGGGCATGGCACGCAGTAGCGCCGCTGGTCGGACGCCTCGTACTCGCGCTCGATGATCGACGCACCGGCAATCGTCGGCGTGGACACCAGCAGAATCTTGCGCCGCGCAAACGTCCGGGTGCGGGCTTCGGCCAGATTGATGGCATCGCCCTCGCCGTCCACGTCCAGCGGGTAGGCGTCCACTTCGTCCAGGAAGAGGTAGCGCACCGGCATGGAGCGCAGGCCGACCGCGCTGTTGGCGCCGGTCATCACCAGCACGCCGCCGCGAAACTCCTTCATCAGCACGGTGTTGCCGGAATCTCGGCTGCGGGCCGGGGCGATGATCTCGCGCAGCACGGGCGACTCCTCGATCAAGGGGTCGATGCGGTGCTTGGAGTTGCGCTGCGCCATCTCGGTGGTGGGCCAGACGATCATCATCGGCCCGGGCGCGTGGTGGATGGCGTAGCCGACCCAGTTCAGCCCCAGCTCGGTGCCGCCGACCTGCGCGCCCTTCATCACCACCACGCGCTCCACCGGGGAGGTGGGTGACATGCAGTCCATGATCTCGCGCAAGTACGGTGTGCGGCTGGTGCGCCAGCGCCCAGGCTCAGCCGATTCCTTGGTCGAGAGCAGGCGGTGCTGGTCGGCCCATTCCGACACGGTGAGCAGCGGATCGGGGGTCATCCCTTGTCGCCAGGCCAGCGCGACATCGTTTGCGCCGTCAAAATCGTCCTCGATCACAGATCCACCTTGAGATCGCCGAGTTCCTGCAAGTGCTCGCGCACGGCGGCGTCAATCGCCTGGTGCAAGCTGTGTTCGTCCACAGCCAGATCGGCGGCCATCCGGGGCGTGATCCGTGCGGGCCAGTTCAGCCAGGCGTCGCGTTCCGTGCGGGCCAGCTTGAACACTTGCGCCAGCGTCTTGGCGCGGTCGATCAGCGCCTCCTTGCGCTCGGCCAGATCGACTTGCCTGATCTTGGCCTTGAGCACCTCATTGACCGTGCGCGCCTGCAGCAAGGATGTGCCGCCCCCTGTGGGCAACGACTGGGCGTCCATGTGTTGTGACGCAGTGGACGCCGCAGTCCGTGCGCCAGCCCCCCTGCGCGGCGGCGCGGTGTTGCGCGCCCACTGCGCGTCGGCGCTGTCGGCATCGATCAGGCCATCGACTTGCGGCGTGATGCGCCCTGTGGCAATGGCTTTGCGCACGGCGGATTCGGTCACCCCGCGGTGGCGCGCGTAGGCGCGAATCGACAGTCCCATCAGATGAATTGGTGTTGCACATCGTGCATGACTGAATCACTCGGACACGGCATCAAACGCTTGGCTTGTGCCCACAGCAGCGCGGTAATGCAGTCATCGCAACACCACCACGGAGTTACACCATGCACAAGCAAGCCGACAAAGCACTTGAAACCTTGCTCGAGCAGATCGCGCTGAACCACCTGTTCATCGACACCCTGCAAACCCGCCACGCAGACAGCCTGGACTTCCACGAGGTCAGCGTCTGGGGTGTCAAGAGCGCCCTGATAGCGGCCTATGAAGCCGGCCTTCAGGCCGCCAAACAGACCTGAAATCGAAGCGGAACGCGCTTGGCTTCTCTCGCAGACAGCGCGGTCATGCAATCACCATCAACCACCACGAAGGAGCATCCCATGACCACCACGCAGCTCACCCCGGCCCAGCACGCCATCCTGGCCAAGGCCATCCACACCAGCGGCGGCAAGATCCTCTGGTTCCCCGACCACATCAAGGGGGGCGCGCGCAAGAAGGTGCTGGAAGGCCTGTTCAAGCGCGCCCTCATCGCGCCCGATGGCGAGGGCTGGTGCAT
>Ga0078972_1008379_pt1 | contig 21703 bp, 16 predicted proteins | sample YelNatPaOPGAMG01_FD_67568 | JGI IMG/M metagenome (GOLD analysis project Ga0078972, IMG submission 67568) | Hot spring thermophilic microbial communities from Obsidian Pool, Yellowstone National Park, USA - OP-RAMG-01 (SPADES assembly) (version 2) | ecosystem: Environmental > Aquatic > Thermal...
TCCTGCTTGTATTGAGATTTAGACCTGATAGAAGGGATTAAGACTTACACTTTCAACTTTCAGAATTTTATCTTTTCCTACTTTGTATTGAGATTTAGACCTGATAGAAGGGATTAAGACTTGATTGCTTGAAGGACTACTTTCATCGAGGGCTCATTGGTATTGAGATTTAGACCTGATAGAAGGGATTAAGACTTAAAAAACCGCTGCGCATATAAAATTTCTTGACCCATATGTATTGAGATTTAGACCTGATAGAAGGGATTAAGACCGATAACAGTGTCCAGTTCTTTCTTGTCCATGTTCTTGTATTGAGATTTAGACCTGATAGAAGGGATTAAGACTACGTGGATTCAGTGGCCTATTCGTTACAAAGCGATGAGCGGGTATTGAGATTTAGACCTGATAGAAGGGATTAAGACCGGCCTTCAAGGCCTCGACAATCTTGTTGAGCTTGTCTTCCAGTATTGAGATTTAGACCTGATAGAAGGGATTAAGACTTTCTGTACCAAATCCAGTCCGTTGTGCTCTGCCATAATCAGTATTGAGATTTAGACCTGATAGAAGGGATTAAGACTCAACGAACCTCCGTGCCTCCTCTTCATTTCGGATCAGGGTATTGAGATTTAGACCTGATAGAAGGGATTAAGACACAGTCGCGGGAGCGGCCATTGGGCCTTCGGCCTTGGCCGGTATTGAGATTTAGACCTGATAGAAGGGATTAAGACGTAGGCCAAGAAAGGCCTACTTTCCTGCGGCCTTTCGGCCGGTATTGAGATTTAGACCTGATAGAAGGGATTAAGACTTTTTGGATATGCTCACTCATTCTCCTTCCTCCTGCTTGTATTGAGATTTAGACCTGATAGAAGGGATTAAGACTTACACTTTCAACTTTCAGAATTTTATCTTTTCCTACTTTGTATTGAGATTTAGACCTGATAGAAGGGATTAAGACCCATCTTCACTACCACCCATGTCTTCCGAATCATCTCACGTATTGAGATTTAGACCTGATAGAAGGGATTAAGACTTGGAATATGTAAAGCATTTTATTTTTGCTTTACATCTAGTATTGAGATTTAGACCTGATAGAAGGGATTAAGACTCTAATGAAATCTTCGCTCGTTGAGCACTTCGGCCGACCTTGTATTGAGATTTAGACCTGATAGAAGGGATTAAGACGTTTCTGATAGCTTGCAGAACAACCCTCATATTAATCTGTATTGAGATTTAGACCTGATAGAAGGGATTAAGACTTCTCAATAGCTTTGAGAATGTCCATAGTGCCCACCTTTGCGTATTGAGATTTAGACCTGATAGAAGGGATTAAGACACTTTCTTTCTCTTTCAGAAAGAGCTTTACAGCATTAAATGTATTGAGATTTAGACCTGATAGAAGGGATTAAGACACCCTCAGCAGTACTGCGAAACTGCGAGGGGCAATAAATGTATTGAGATTTAGACCTGATAGAAGGGATTAAGACGCAAGCACTTGTGCCGCTTTCTTGTACCATTCCGGCCGGTATTGAGATTTAGACCTGATAGAAGGGATTAAGACACGATTGTAGTCTCTTTTCAACGTGTCATAGGCCAATGGATGGGGTATTGAGATTTAGACCTGATAGAAGGGATTAAGACTCCAGAACAACTGGTAGCCTTTATAAACGGGCTTCCAGTCAAGTATTGAGATTTAGACCTGATAGAAGGGATTAAGACCATAAGATAGTATTCGTCGTCATGCTCTTCGACCCAGCTATCGTATTGAGATTTAGACCTGATAGAAGGGATTAAGACCTGCACCGCGCGCGCTTCCATTAGATACGATGAACGTACGTGTATTGAGATTTAGACCTGATAGAAGGGATTAAGACTAATCGCCGGACGTCCGGTTCGTTGTCCTCAATAATTGGTATTGAGATTTAGACCTGATAGAAGGGATTAAGACCATCCTTGTAGCATAAGCAATTATTGCATTTTCCCTGATTTTGTATTGAGATTTAGACCTGATAGAAGGGATTAAGACGCATATGAATAGCTTCATCGGTTGACGGCGTTCCAATGAGTATTGAGATTTAGACCTGATAGAAGGGATTAAGACTGTAGCGAAAGTATTCTTTATAGCTTGCAGTACTGTCTTCGTATTGAGATTTAGACCTGATAGAAGGGATTAAGACCCCTCGGCCTGCGCGACCAGCATGAGCGCGATTGCCTGCTGTATTGAGATTTAGACCTGATAGAAGGGATTAAGACTCGTACTTCATGAGGGCCTTATAGTAGGCCAAGAATGGCGTATTGAGATTTAGACCTGATAGAAGGGATTAAGACCATGCATTGTTGATAGTCTGACTATTGCGCATATGCGCGTATTGAGATTTAGACCTGATAGAAGGGATTAAGACTAGTTCTGCCATCGACAATATCAGACTCGGCTTTCAAAAGTATTGAGATTTAGACCTGATAGAAGGGATTAAGACAAGGTCTTATAGTAGGCCAAGAAAGGCCGCGTTTCCCGCGGTATTGAGATTTAGACCTGATAGAAGGGATTAAGACGGTTTCGGCCTTCACGGCCTTGGCCTTGGCCTTGGCCTTGTATTGAGATTTAGACCTGATAGAAGGGATTAAGACTCACCTCTCTTTTGTGAGATTATGTAAAGCACTTTATCTAGTATTGAGATTTAGACCTGATAGAAGGGATTAAGACAAAAATTTCAATGCCGTTGTGATATCGTACTATGTGGGTATTGAGATTTAGACCTGATAGAAGGGATTACGGCTCTATAATGAAAGCGAGTGGTTTTAATGAGTCTTCTAGAAGCTTCGCGTCAGTGTATTCCAATAGGATTCTCAGTTAGAATCTTGTGAACAAAAGAGAAATCAGCTCTTGACACCAGCCATTTATTGGATAGAATTTAAAACAATAGAATCATTATGAAAATTACGAAACTGAAATTTAAATTGGATTTTGCTAGCTCTGTATATGTCGATGTATTCCCAGCATTTGCTCTCCGCAGCGTGTTAGGTCTCAATCTCAAGCGGATGCATTGTGTTTCCCATGATACTCTATGTTTTGATTGTCCATTTATGGCGACTTGCGCGTATGCATATCTTTTTGAATCGATTTTGCCTAAAGGCAATGATGTGCTGCCAGGAAGGGATCGGGCAAGTCATCCATTCCGGATCGAAGGGCCTGTATTGGTAGGGCAAACAATCTCTCAGCTTGAATTCGGATTTCAGCTTTTCGGACGTGCTGTTGAGTATGTGCCTCATATTATTTATGCGTTCAGAATAGCAGGTGAAAAAGGACTCTTCCGTTCCCGAACTCCATTTGAGGTCCATGCTTTTACCGACAGCGGCATTCCCCTCGATAATGGCGAAAAAATCAATTTGAGCAAGATTGAAACTGTAGAATTGAGTTCGTGCGAGGGAAAGAATGTAAGCCAAAGACGCTATCGGGTGGAATGCAAGACTCCTGTTCGGTTCAAGACAAAGGGGCGCTATTCTTCTGAGTTCAGTGCGAGGGATTTCTTTGAAGCGTGCAAGCGCAGGGTCGATACGCTATTTTCCCTCTATGGCGATGAAAAGGATAGCATTCAAGAGAATTCGTCCTCTGGCTTGAAGAATAGTGCGCTTGAAATAGCTGACCGCAAATTACAATGGTGCGATTTTACGAGGTATTCAAGCCGCCAAGAATCTGTGATGAAGCTTGGCGGAGTTCTTGGCTCATTTGTGATTGGCGGCGAGGCACCTGAGAATGAGTGGAATATACTTGAATTGTGCTCTTCTGTCGGGGTTGGCAAAAATACCAGCTTCGGACTGGGAGCAATAGAGGTTCGAGAGGTAAGCCATGGGAGATAATTCTGACACGAGATATGAAGAAATAGTCGTTGCGGCCCTGTTGCACGACCTCGGCAAGATAGCCCAAAGGGCTGGTGATGAAAGCTGCATGACGGAAAATATGAATGGGCAGTTGCTGCCCAAGACACAGGACGGCCGCTATACTCATCAACATGCATGGTATACACATGGCGCAATCCTCAAGGTATTTGAGGGAAATACCAGCTTCCCAAAAAGCCTAAGGCCTGAGGTCGTTGCTAGAATTGCTGCAAGTCATCACAACCCTAGCAGCTGGGCGGAATCAATCATTGCAGAAAGCGATAGAATTTCCAGTGGCGCTGACCGTCTCGAGAAGGATATCGAGGCTGAACAGAAAGGCTCATACATTGAGCAAGTTCAACAATCTATATTTTCCTCAATTGGTCTTGACCGAGAGCGACCAATTCAAGCAGCTGTATATTATGCAGTCAATCCTCTCGAAGCAAAAAATATTCATCCATGTTCAGATATCAGGAACAGCCGAGAAAGGTATGCACAAGTGTGGCAGAGCCTTTTGGATAATCTGCGTGCGGTAAAGGAAATCGATTTTGATAATTACCTTTCTGCAATTGATGCAGTGCTTGAGCATTGGACATGGGCAATACCATCGAGCACAATCGACTTGCCAGATATAAGCCTCTATGACCATGCAAGAACGACCGCAGCGTTTTCATCTGCGCTTTTCCGGTACCATGAGGCAAATGGCACGCTCAATAATCAGATAGCAATCATGAATCGTGCCGAGAAGAAATTCCTGCTCGTCATGGGCGATATTTCTGGCATACAGCAATATTTGTTTGATTTGAAAACAACGAAGAATAGCGCCAAGATATTAAGGGCAAGGAGCTTCGAGATACGTGCTATTACAGAATCTGCTGTAAGAAGCATCATGCGTGCTTTCAGCATGAACCGCTTCGGCGTGCTGAGTGCTGCTGGTGGAAGGTTTTTCATGGTGCTCCCCAATATTGAGAAAGCAGAGAAGAAGCTCGATGCATTGCGAACGACAATCGATGTTGAATTCCTTAAACGATATCTCGGGAACCTTGCGCTTTCGATTTCGGAAGGTTTGCCTGCATGTTTCAATGATTTTTTAGTCAAGGATTCCAGGTTCGAATCAACATTTAAGAACCTGCAAGTGCTATCTGGCATGTCTAAATTTCGAAAGCTCAGAAAAGGCCTCGAGAAAACCGGACATGTGCTCGATTTCTATTACTCTTCTATAGAAAGCACAATACAAAATGGTGGGAAAGTCTGTGCCATGTGCGATGCCCGGCCTGCTCGTGAGCAAGGCGATTTCTGCGATTATTGTGAAGCATTGATAGAAACTGGCGCGAAATTGCCGAAAACAAGGTATATAAGGCTCTTATCTGCTTCCGGGCATGGGCTTGGGCTTCTTAATAAAGAGATGCTGGAATTACGAGAAAATCTCGAAGATTCCAGCATTGCAAGCGAACAAGCAGGATATACCGTTGTAAATAATTATGAACGAGGAAAAGGGATATGCTGGCTTCCCTACACAGTGCCAAGGAATGAGGATGGAAGTGTAAAAGAGTTCAGCGAAATTTCAAAAGTAGCTGAAGGCGCAGATCATCTTGCAATGTTCAAAGCTGACGTGGACAACCTTGGCTCAATTTTCAGCCGAGGTCTTGCAGAAAAGCTTTCGATTTCACGCTATGCAACACTAAGCAGAATGCTGGATTATTTTTTCTCAGTTCGGGTGCGGCAAGTAATCGAACAGTTCTATAAGAACATCTATACAGTCTATTCTGGAGGAGACGATCTCTGTGTGATTGGTCCCTGGCAGGAAGTCATCGATTTTGCTCTTGAGATAAGAAAAGAGTTCGGTCGATATGTGGGTGAAAACCCTGATTTGACTCTTTCTGCAGGTATTGTGCTGGTAGGCAAAGGGCTTCCTGTGGCAAGAATGGCAGATGAAGCGGAAGAACAACTGGCACGTGCAAAAGGCAATCCTGGCAAGAACAGCATTGCATTCCTAGATTTGCCTGTAGAATGGGAGAAATTTGAAGAACTGGTAAGAATTGGGAAAAATCTTTCTTCTTGGCTTAAGAATAGTAGAATTAGCAATTCACTTGTATACGCGTTGATAAATCTATCTGAAAAGGCTGAGAAATTCGAAAAGGGCGATATTCGAAAAGAAAATGCACTTTGGAAAAGCAATTTCTTATACAATCTGAAGCGGACGGAGGCAAGGGAAAATTTGCCTGAAGAAATTGTCAATACCATGAAAGGTTTTGCTGTCGACGCTGGCATAATGAAACGTGCACGGATTCCTGCAACCTATGCGCTGTATGTAAATAGAGAACCAGAAAAGAAAAAGGAGGAGGCAAGATAATGATGCAATTTTACAAATCAGGTACAGAAAGCATAAGGCCCGAGCTATTGGGCCAGGAAGCTGAGAATGAGGCCGCAAAGGTGCTACAAGTTACTCCTACCCAAATGAGAAGAATATTCAGCCAGATTAAATCGCTCGCTCAGAGGCTCGAGAAGGGTGAGAGCTGGGATGTGATAGCTCCTCTTGTCCAACTACAGCGGGCTCATATTGCGTACACAATAAAAAGAGGCAGAAAAAACAATCAAAAAAATGAGCAAGCCTGGATAGCACTTGAGAAGATCATCAATGAAGGGATAAATAGCGTAAAAACGCAGAAGGATTATATGGCATTTGCACTGTACTTTGAAGCGCTCTATGCCTTCTACTATGCCAAGACCCCACTGAGAGTCTAAGCGAAGGAGTAAACAATATGAAAGATATGAAATTGATAGGCATAAAGATGATAAAAGGCAAGATTGAAGTTAAGACCGGGCTGCACATTGGCGCCGGTAATGATTCGATTGAAATTGGCGGCATGGATAATCCTATTATCAAAGATCCTGTTACCTTTGATCCTTACATCCCGGGTTCTTCGATTAAGGGCAAAATGCGTTCACTCATGGAGCTTCTGCTTGTTCCTGAAAAAATTGCTAAAAATGAGGGCAACCCTTGCAATTGCGGGCGGAGCGATTGCCCAATCTGCAGGGTGTTCGGTGCAGCGATAGACCGCAAGAGAAGCAGCGAAGAAACTAAGAACCGGGGTCCAACAAGGCTGATTGTGAGGGATGCTCGCCTTAGTGAAGAGTCAAAAAGGGCATTTAGTGATAAACCGCTTACAGAAGAAAAAAACGAAAATAGCCTCAACAGGATAACAGCAGAAGCAAATCCGCGTCCCTTAGAAAGAGTAGTTCCTGGTGTTCAATTTGATTTTGAAATCGCCTATCGTGTTTTCGATGACGGAGATGGCGGCAGGACCGACGAAAAGTTTTTCAAGGATGTAGTGCTGGCAGGACTTGCGGTACTTCAGAATGATTATCTGGGCGGTGGCGGCAGCAGGGGCAACGGTCGAATCGAGTTCAAAGACCTGAAGGATGAATCAGGGAATCCTGTTGCCTTGCCTAGCCTGCGTGAGGTAATGATAAAATGATATTGTACCGGCTGAAAATTCAGCTGTTCGGGAAAATAGTGACACCCCTGGTTGGGGACACTATCTTTGGCCATTTTGTATGGGGTATCGCCAGGAGGAAAGGTAAGGAATCCGTCGAAGAATTCCTGCATTCACTTGAAGAAAAGCCTTTTATTGTTTCGAGCGCATTCCCCGAAGGATATCTCCCGAAGCCCATGCTAGCGGTAACCTGGGCAGATCAAAAAGAGAAATACAGCCGTCTGAAACAGCTCAAAAAAGTCAAGTATATTCCTTTTGCTTTATTCGAAGAAGGCAAACCGCTTAGCGAAAGCTTGCTTCTTGAGACTATCGAGCGTACAGCTCGCGAGCAAAAAGAAATTTTGCAGATAGAAAGCGACAGGCTCCATGTTACTGTGGATCGGTTTGCTCAGGGAACATTGGAAGATATCGGCCTTTTTGCAGTTCCTGAAAAATGGCTTGCATGGAAGAATAGAGACCAAAAGCTGCCCAATCCTATTTTTGACATCTACCTCCTCGCGTCGTTTGGAAAAGACATTCTGATGGACATGAGCCATTGGGCGTTCGAGAACGGCTTTGGTGCAGACGCATCGACAGGGGCAGGGCACATTGAAGTGCTCTCACTCGAGGAGGTGCACTTCCCTTCCAGCGGCAACCGGGCGATGGCCCTGGGACCTTTTGTGCCACCAGCGGACAGTCCTATTGATGACATGAGAGCGGGCACATTTGTCCGTAGGGGTAAACTTGCATTCGAGTTGGGGGATTCAATGAATCCGTTCAAGAAGCCGATTGTCTTCTTCGATCAGGGAGCAACTTTCAATTTCCATGACGGGATGCCGCCTTATATCGGTTCAATGGTTCGGAATGTCCACTCAGATGCCCGCATTGTCCAGCAAGGCTGGGCGCCAATAATCCGATACAGCGAGGAAGTCTCATGAAGCGTTATCGGTTCACCCTTCGGCCTCTGACCGCTGTCCATGTAGGAACTGGTGAGGTCGTCTCTCCGCTGGAATATTCTTTGCTTTCCTCAACGAGAGGAGAAAAACTCTATGCTGTATTCTCTCCTGAGAAAGTAGTTGAATCTTTGCCAACGGAAGAAAAACAGCAGTTTTCTCAGTTTTGTTCATCAAACAACCTAATTGGATTGCGAAAGTACCTCGGCGAAAAAGTGAGAATGCCCGCTGTGCTGTATGCATGTAAAGTATCGAAGGAATTCGAATCTGAATTCGATCGAAGAAAAGACGATATCAATAATGCGCTCGAAGTCGAAATCATGTATAGAAACAGCAAGCATGCTCCCGTTGTGCCTGGCTCATCGATTAAGGGAGCCATCCGCACAGCGCTTCTCAACGGAAGAGCGAAGTCAATGACAAATAAAGACTTACTCGAAGAAGCAGCACAGGAAGCAAGCAGAACCAAGTATGACAGAAAATTTCAGAGCAAAGTATTACCTTTTTCATCCCCTAACGACGATGCGCTCAGAGCCCTTGCAATTGGAGACTGCACATTTTCGCCCAAAGGCAGCCAGCTGGTGAGCAATATGATCATGTATCATTTTTCTTCAAGGTATGATGATCCTTTTACAAATAAGGCAGCGATATTTGCTGAGGTGCTTAAGGGAGAACTTATCGATGACAGCCCGATCGAGGCATCATGTGACCTCATAATCCATAATGAGTTGTTTTCTGCAATTGTTCCGCAGAGCAGCAGGGCCTTGCATTTTAGAGCTGGCCAGAAACTATACCAGAAACCTATCAGCCTCGAGGAATTGCTTGAAGCATGCGATGTATTCTACAACAACGTGTTTGACTCAGAATATAACAGAATCATTAAAAGCTCAGATGAAGTAGTAAAGCGCGGTGCTGATGCCTTGGCGGAACGTATCGATAGTATGAATGCAAGAGGAGAACATCTGATCCGTATTGGACGATGGAGCCATGTAGAAAGTGTCACGGTCGAAGGCTACCGGAAGCCTAAATCAGACAAAGGATATGGAAAGACGCGCACGCTTCTACAATACAACGACAATTACCATTTGATGGGCTGGTGTGCGTTTGCAGTAGAAAAAGAATGATTAGCCCAAGTAGGGCTGTAACAGATATCTGTGTTGCGTATGTGCGTTTATTGGCTTATATGTTTCATTGCAAGGATGAAGCATGAAGACATCTCTTTTGACTCTCCTGAGCGATCAAGTTGTTCCATCGGTACTATTCATTTCATCTCTCGCTGAAATCGGCGATGATGTTTTTGTTGTTACTACTCAAAAGATGAAAGACAAGGGCAAGATCAATGATCTTGAAGAATCTCTTGGCCGAAAATGGAAGATTAGAGAAATTGTGGTACAGAATGAGGATTCGATATCAGAGCTTAGCAGCCATCTTGATATGATTCGATGGATTGAATATGACGCAGCATATATCGATTTGACTCTCGGCACCAAGATCATGTCACTCGCCGTGCATTCGTATTTCAGCCGTTTTGGAGAATTATATGGGAAGCCTACAATAAACTTCTATTATCAACCTGTTGGGAAAAATCAACTAAAGAAAATCGATACGAATGAAGTGATTAATCCTCCTCTTTTGACATTGAATGAATATCTTGCAGCTTATGGCATTACAGCATCCAATCAGCAAGAAAAATGCCTTGTTCCAGCCCAGACTACCAATGCGGTTTTGCTTCAGTATAACGAGCGCTGGCGTGAAGCGAGCAGGTTGTTCAGGATACTGCGCAACGCAAATAAGCCTAAATGGCATTCAGATAGATTAATTCCTTTGGGCAGTGAAACCTTTCCTACAATCATCAAAGAGACCGGCGAAGAGTGGCATCCTTCTGAAAATGAATTACAGCTCATGCATGAATTCTGCAAAGCAGCTGGATTTGATATAGATGGAATAACCAGAAAGCATATCGAATATTTGTCCGGCGGATGGCTTGAGGAATGGTTTTACAATAAGGTCAAAGAAATTATGCCAGAGCTGAGCGCCGAGCAGATTGCATTAAGCCTGAAAATTAAGACAAAAACTGGCGTTGAGAATGAGTTAGATGTAGCCTTAGTAAATACACAGAATGCTTTCAGATACGCTGAGTGCAAGACATCTCTCACAGATGAACGATCTGGCCATTCTTTTATCGTTGAAACTCTCTACAAGCAAAGCGCAATTCGGAAAAATTTTGGCCTGTCAGCAGCACCAATCATTGTGACAGTTGATGAAATGAAGGATTCATCTATCAAAAGAGCAAAAGATTTGGATATAAGAATCATTAGCTTTGATGATATCCATAATGAAGATGGTTTAAAGCAGAAACTTATTGAATACTTGAAGAAATGAAAGAAGGAACTATACAGCCCTATGCAAAAAATATTAATCTGCACTGTCGGAACAAGCTTCTTTCAGGGAAATCTAGCAAGGCTTAGCAGCGGAACCAACAATGATGCCAACGGTGGAAATATAGACAAGTTAGCCCAGGCATACAATGCAAACGATTGGAATGCCTTGGCCAGGGCTATGCTCGATATTTCGCCTGCCTCGAGGATACTTGGCGCCGAGGTCAATACTATCGAGTTCATGCTTTCAAGAGTCAGAAGGGAAAATGAACGTATCAGCAAAATTATTTTTCTAGTTTCCGATACCGAGGATGGCATCAACACAGGGAATGTACTGAAATCGTACTACACGGAAAGAGCCAAGAAGGAGAAGGAGCTCTGCTCCTTGCAGGTTGACTATCGTATTATTAAGGATTTGCAGGATGCGGACCCAAATTTGTTTAAGAAATCAGGCCTTTTGAATCTTGTAAGAGCAATCTCGCAAGTAATAAGAGAAGCAGGAGATCCCAGAAAAGTCATAATCGATGCAACAGGTGGCTATAAGGCGCAAATCGCAATAGCAGTCATGTTCGGACAGGCACTGGGAATTGATGTCATTTATAAACATGAGCGGTTCTCGACCATCATCGATTTCCCGCCGATGCCGGTTGCGCTTGATTTTAGCTATTTTGAACAATTCAATGACCTGTTTGCAGTTTTTTATTATGAATTTACCAAAATCATGACATTCGCTGAGTTTTCATCATTTTTCGAATCAGAAAGAGAAATTTCGACGTATTCAGAACTTTCGAACAATGAGGATTTTTCAAGAATAAAACTGTTTTTCGACATAGAAGAAATTGATGGTAATTATCTTTTTTCGATGAATTATGCTGGCTTCATTTATACTGAAGCAGCGCTTCGCATGCAATGGCAATTTAAAAATGCAAAAACTACTATGCCTGCTGTTTCTCCCTCCGAGAGGAAAGTTCCTCGTCTCAAAGATGATCATTATCCGATTGGTTTTAAAGAATATATTGAACGCATTTGGCAAAATGAACTATGGATCGCAACGATTATATCAATGCCCTATGATAAGCAGCGGGGGATAAAGAATCGAGGCTTTTATATCCGAAAAATCAAGGGTGAAAACCAGATTATTGGATATTACCGCGATAAGAATAACTTTGGCGCTCGATTCAGAATCCTTACTGGTGCAGCAATTGAACACAAACTCCTCCGAATTGCCTTATTTTATTTGAATAGCAAAGTTGAAGAATTTGGTTGATACATTAGTAAAGAATATTTCTATAATTCCTATAAGCCGTCATTGAATCATTTCTTTTCACAGTCGGTATTAAACTTCCGGTTTTAGTTGGGGAGAATTTTCCGATCTCTTGTCCATAGCATGGTGTTTCCCCTGTCACATGGGATTTTGCGCCGAAAAGCGGGTTCTGCGCTGTGGCTTTTCCCTGCAAATTCCTCACCCTCTTTCAAGGTCTGTTTATATTTTTATTCGAAATCTAGCGCTTTTTTGCTAGCCATTCAACAGATTGAATCATTAATCTGTTATAACCTTCCCATGAAGCAAAAGTTTCGGGACACCAGTGAGGACCTATATCAGAAGCCCAAGCTAAAGTTCTCCCTTTTCCATATGATTTTACTGCTAGCAACGGAAAGTTTCCTGCTTTTGCCAAAAGTTGCGCGTCATTTTTTAAAATTAATTCATTAAGACCAAGCAATTTTGGCCATATTCCATTTATCCCTTCCATAATTGGATGCATTGGTTCAATTACTTCTATATTAAATCCTTGCGGCATTTCTACTCGATCGTCAAAGGTATAGATATTAACAGGAAGTATTTCCTCTATTGGCGTTCTAAAATATTTAGCGGAAGCATAAATACCTGCAAAAGATAAATATCCACCGCACATAGCTAGGCTACCACCATTGTATACATATTGCTTTATAAGCTCTAATCGGTTTGGCATTGATTTCCCGTGTAGCCATGTTTCTGGATGCAGCAAAAGCGTATTTGCTCCGATGTCACTTAATATAATTACATTATATTGAGATAAATCATCTATTGAAATAGGAAATTGCTCAGCAGCAATATGAGAAGGCATATGAGTTAAATTTATGCCAGCTGAAATTAGCGCTTTTTGAAAATATGCAATTCCTGTTTCATAAATAGTGCTTGAAAAAAAATCCCACCCTTTAAAATGAGTAGCATTTGATATCCATGATTCTCCAGCTAATAGAACTTTCAAATTTGACATTATAAGTTTCTCCTTCTTTGAATATATTATAATAAATTTATTCTTTAAGCGATTCCTTGCTTTTTTGCTTCATTGATAGCAATTGCTTGATTTATAGCAACAGCGGTTAATAGAATAAGCCCCAATATAGCTAATTGCCATATTGTATTTACATTTGCAAGCTGCAGCCCAGATGCTACCATAGTAAGAATTAAGACCGCTAGCATAGTGCCAATTAAGCTTCCTGATCCACCCATTATATTTGTACCACCAAGCATTGCTACTGTTATAGCTTGAAGCTCTAGGCCATTACCAACATCAGCACGTGCTGTCATTAAGTAAGAAGACATAATGATAGCTCCCGCACTTGCTAATATACCATCCAAAACATAAAGTGAAAAACGAATTTTTGTTACCGATATTCCAGCAAATCTTGCAGCATATTCATTGACTCCTATAAGGTAAATATCACGACCAAAATGTGTTTTTGAAGCAATATATTGCAATATTATAAAAGTAGGTATTACAATTAACAATACTTGCACAGGTATTTTTAATATTACTCCTTGCCCTAAAAAACTAAAATTTTTCGGGAAACCAGATATTGGCATGCCTTTTGATAAAACTAAAGCCAGAGCACCATATGCATACATTGTTCCTAGCGTACCAATTAAAGGCGGCAATCCCCATTTAGCAATTGTTAAGCCATTCAAAGCTCCCAATAATCCTCCTATTGCAATAGCTAAAAGCGCAGATACCCATATTGGAATACCAGATTTAACTATTAAACCAAAGAGAATTCCTGATAAACTTAAAATCGATCCTATAGAAAGGTCTATTCCTCCTCCACCTGCAAGTATGACTAAGGTTTCACCTAATGCGACCATTGCTAGAACAGCCCCAAATCTTGTCATTCCTAATAGATTTTGTGCATTAAGAAAATAAGGACTAATCATTGACATTATAATAATTACAAGGATGTTTAGACCTATTAAAAAATAAATTCGATTACCTAACAATACAAAAAAAATATTGTTTAATTTTCTTTTCATTTTATCCTCTGTGCTAATGAGATTTTATAGAGATTGCTGCTTCACGCTGTTGTGCAATTTGAATTCTCTGCAGTTGTTTAGCCCTTTGACTAATTAAAAGATCAAATCCAACTGAAATTAAAATTAAAATGCCAATAACAAATCGCTCCCATAGAGAAGGAATCCCTAGCAGCACAATACCATTTCTCATTATAGCCATGAAAAGCACACCTGCCAAAGTACCAATAATCGATCCTGATCCTCCTTTGACTGAAGTACCGCCAATTACTACAGCTGCAATTGCTTGCATTGGTAGATCTATTCCAACAGTAATTTCTACGCTTCCTAAGCGGCCTACGTATAATAATGCAGAAAATCCGACAAGGGCTCCTAATATGCTATATGCTTTTAGGCGCGTGCGATTGATATTAATTCCAGATAAACTTGAAGCTTCAATTCCGTTTCCAATCGCATAAATGTGTCTTCCTGATGTTCTAAAAGTTAGAAAATACCAAAAAATAATATAGAATATTATTAATATATAGAATGAAGTTGGAATGCCTAATAAATTGCCTGCCGTTAACCATGAAAAAACAGGAGGCAATCCAGTTAACCATCTTCCTCCTAACATAGCAAAAACTGCTGCTCGTAAAATATTGCTAGTTCCAAGCGTTACGATAATATCTGGAATTTTCCCATAAGTAATTAATGAACCATTTATAATTCCAATCATCATACCAACTGCTATTGCTGCAAGTACTATTAATAAAGGGTTAATTTTTGCTTGTATCATCCATCCAATAATAATAGCTACAACACCAAGCGAAGATCCTACAGAAATATCAATCCCACCCATTATCATGACCATTGTCATTCCAATTGAAATTATTGCCAAGTCAGTAGCATTTCGCAAAACTGTTGAAAGATTTTGGCCTGATAAAAAATTTCTTGAAATAATAGAAAATATAAATATTTCAGCAATCAATAAAATTATTGTTAAAATTGCTCTTCGCTCTGTACGTGGCGCGTATCCTTTAGAAATTGTATTTCTAATCACAAGCTTAACCCCTTTCAAACCCGCACCAATTCAAAATAATCTGCGCTATTACTTTGGTTGCTGATATTAGATCTAATTCAGACAAGCTTTCATCATTCTGGTGTGCCATTCTCATTTCACCTGGGCCAAAGTTTATTGTTGGAATTCCAACATTGACAAACCAACCCATATCGGTGTGTGTTGATACTCCCATTACTTTTTTATTCATCCCTAATTCATCCAAACTATTAATGCAAGTTTCGACAAACGGATTATCAATAGGAGTTTCTCCGCAATCTGCATCAACTAACCATTCAATTTTAGGCGGGTGTTCTTTTAACCATGGCTCAGTTTTAGCTATGGCTTGAACGAATTCAGTAATCTCTTCTTTTACTTTTCCTCCCAACCAATTTTCATCTTTTTCGCTTGGTAAATATTGAGCATCAAAGATAATTTCAGCTCTGTTAGCAAAAGCTGTTGGATATTCACCACCATTAATTTGAGCCGTAATCAATTGACATGGAATTGGCAATAATGGGTGATTTTTTCTTATTGCCCAATCTTTATTTAATCTATCAAATGAATCAAGGTATACTTTTGCTAATCTTATTGCATCAACTGCTCCTCCTACTCTCCAATCTCCTTCTCCCATTTCAATATGACCACTTCGACCTTGAATTATTAATTTACCCCATAAAATTCCACGACATATTGGCGCGATTGCCATATTGGTTGGCTCAGTCAAAATGCAACCATCAGCACGGTACCCTCGATCAATAAATGCTAAAGTTCCCATTCCTCCTGCTTCTTCATCAACAACAGTTCCAATTATAACATCTCCTTTTAGTTTCAATCCGCTCCGCATTATTGCTACTAGGGCCATAATCATGGCTGCTATTCCACCTTTCATGTCCACAGCCCCACGCCCATAAATTCTATTATTTGATCTAGTACCATCAAAAGGTTCGTAATTCCATCCCTCCCCTGGCTTTACAACATCAACATGCCCAGTTAAAATTATAGATTTTCCGTTTCCTTTGCCTTTAATTGTTAAAGCTAGATTTGGTCGCCCTTTAAAATTTCTGCCAGCATAGTATCCTGGTTTGTTAGAATATTTTTTTAAATGCTCTGCATCTGGCTCCCAAAGGTCAATTTTTGGCTCATATTGATTTAATTTTTTAATAATTAAATCCTGGACTTCATTTTCATGAGATATATTTTTATTTTCGCTAAACCATGGGTTTATACTTGGAATGCGAATTAAATCTTGAAGAAAAGATATAATTTCTTCTTTATTTTGGTCTATCCAATATATAACCTTATTTGAAAGCTCATTCGATTTCATGCTTGTACCTCCCTTATTTCGATATTCTTATTTTGATTCTAGCCCTAAAGCAAATCTTAAAATTTTTTCTTCAGTAGCTTCTTTTCTTTGCATATATGCCATCATAAAACCTTCATGCATAACAATAAAATTATCTGCTAAAGCTAAGACTTCTGGCAAATCAGAAGAAATAAATAAAATTGCTATGCCTTCATTTGCTAGGTTCATTATTAATTTATATATTTCATTTTTGGTTCCTACATCAATTCCTCGAGTTGGCTCATCTAATATTAAAATTTTAGGTTTGTGAGATAGACCTCTACCCAACACTACTTTTTGTTGATTACCACCGCTTAAACTTGTTACAGGATTGGCAGGGTTGTCTGTTTTTATTTTTAAATTTTCTATTTGTCTATTAGTCATAATTATTTCGTTATTTTTTTGTATAGTGCCTAGGAATCCTGATATTGAATATAATAATCCTGCTGACAAATTATCTCGTATTGATCTAATTGGGAATATCCCTTGAATACGCCTATCTTCAGGCATATATACAATTCCTTTATGAATTGCATCTTGACTATTCTTTGGCTTAATTTCTTTTCCATTAAGCAATATTTGCCCTTTATCTGCTAATAGTTCTCCAAAAATTGTTAATGCAACTTCAGATCTCCCTGCTCCAACTAAACCATATATGCCTAATATTTCTCCACATCTTAATTGGAAGGATATGTCTTGATAAACTCCAAAGCGAGTTAAGTTCTTTATTTCCAAAATAGGCGATTTTTCCGTTAAATTGCGCTGCTGATATAGAGTGGTTTTTATTTGCCTACCAGACATTGCTTGAATAAGCTTATCTTCTGTTGCTTCAGATAACATATATTGGCTTATTAATTTTCCATCTCTTAATACTGTTATTCTATCAGCTATTTGAAAAATTTCATTTAATCTATGACTAATGTAAAGGACGCTTATTCCTTGCTTTTTTAATTCTCTAATTGCTGAAAATAATATATTTGTTTCCGCTTGACTAAGAATTGATGTTGGCTCATCTAGGATTAATAGGCGTGCATTTTTATGCATTGCTCGAGCAATTAAAACGAGCTGCTGAGTACCAATAGAAAGCTCTGACATTCGCTTTTTTAGAAGATCAGTTGAAAGCTTCATATCATTTAAAGCTAATGAAGCTTTTTCTGCCATTTTGCTCCAGTCAAGCGATCCAATTTTGGAAGCAAGCTCTTCGCCTAGATAGAAATTTTCAAGCACGGATAATTCTGGGAAATATGATGGCTCTTGATAAACAATTGCTATTCCATGCTTAGCAGCATCCCTTGGGCCATCAAATTTTATATCTTCCCCCTTAAAAATAATTTTGCCGCTATCAGGATGGAGAACTCCTGCAATAATTTTCATTAATGTTGATTTACCAGCTCCATTTTCTCCAAGAATTGCATGCACCTCTCCTTCGAATATCGCTAGATCAATTTCTTGCAATGCATGCAACCCTCCAAATGATTTAGAAATTTTTTCAAGAGCTAGCAAAGGCATATCATTCATAACAAGAATCTCCATCCTAATATTGGCTAAACCAATTAATTTTTATTGATACATATTGTATCAGAAATCAAAACTGTCTACATTACTACTATTAATAATAAGCGGAGGCCCTAATAGTAGAATCTTTTTGTCAGCAAAGTATTTAACAGGGTTTTTCATACCGGGCACATTATTAATTTCATTGAATTTTTTCCCTTGCGCTAACTGCAGACCAGCCCAATATGTCAAATATCCTAGAGCCTTTGGATCCCATAATACTGATTCTTTCATAATTCCGCTTTTTATAAAGGGCTTTACCGTAACTGGAGAACCATATCCTATAACTGCAATTTTTCCTGTTTTTCCGGCTTGCTGCACTGCCTGAGCGACTCCGGGCACAGTCGTAGAAGCTACAGCAATGAGTCCTTTAATATCAGGGTAACGAGTCATTAAGTCCTGTGCTTGCTGCAATGCATCTGCACTACTTCCTCCAGTAGTATAACGGATGTCGACAATTTTTATATTTGGGTATTTCTTGGCTACCCGCTCTTTCATAAATTCAATCCAAGTGTTCAGATTTGTTGCAGTAGATTCTCCGCTAACAATTCCTATTTTTCCTTTTTCATCAATTTGGGCGGCCAATCTATCAATTAGCGTATAACCGAGATCTTGATCTAGTGCTTGTGCTACATAAACCTGACGCTCGCTATCAGGGCTATCACTGTCTGATGTATATACTGCTATACCAGCTGCTTTTGCTTTAGCAATCATTGGATTTATAGAAGCAGAATCAAGTACTGATACAGAAATTGCATCAACTCCTTGCGAAATTAAATTATCCATTAATCGCACTTGCTCTGGCGCACTAGCTGTTGTTGCTCCAACATATAGGAATTTTCCCCCAAATTTAGCAGCAGCTTCGTTTCCGCCTTGCTCCATTGCTGTAAAATATGGAATTCCTATAAGCTGCGGAATAAAAGCAATTCGCATTTTTTCTGCCGGCTTAACGTTTGTAGGGCTTGCAGCTGTTTGAGCAGCTAAAGGCCAGCTGATAAATGCTATCAAAGCTACTAATGCAAATAGAAACCATTTGTTCTTCATCTTGTCCTCCTTAAATAGAATCAAAATTCATGTCGCAACTTATGCCGCTGGAGAGGCCTACGGCATTGTTTTCTATGAATTCCTTTAACTAAACAGGGCTCATTTTATCTACATAGCAAATATTAGATTTTACTATGTAAGTTTAAAATCTCTAATTTCAATCAATAGCTAAATTCCTCCTTTTGTTTCATTTCTCTTTTATTGCTTCTCCGCATGAGCCCCGTATAATTAGCTTTGTGCTTAAGCATATATGCTCGAATTTATGATCTGCATTAGTCATGCGATCTATTAATAATTTAATTGCTATTTTCCCCATTTCACTCTTTGGTTGAGCAACTGTGGTTAAAGGTGGGATTGTAAAAGAAGCAAAATCAATATCATCGAATCCTATAATCGCCAGGTCTTTGGGCACTGATATGCCCATTTCAAAAGCTGCTCTCATTGCGCCCATTGCCATTAAGTCATTACAAGCGAATATGGCTGTTGGTTTATCTGGTCGAGAAAGTAGAGCTTTAGCTTGAATATACCCCGTCTCTTGGTGGAAATCTCCTTGCAAAACCATTGATTGATCGTATTTTAAACCGTATTTTTCTAGAGCATCTCTGTAACCAATAATTCGCTGCGCACTTAATGTAATTGAATATGGACCAGTTATGCATGCAATCCTTTTATGTCCAAGCTTAATTAAATGCTCTGTTGCAGCAAAGCCTCCTCCATAGTTGTCTATAACTACAATATCTATATTTGCTTTAGAGTTATGAATTTCCTCATCAACCAAGACAAAGGACATTTTTTGATTCAATAGCAAGTCCAAAGGCTCAGATCTATTTCCTTCTGCAAGAAGAATAATTCCATCTACTTGCTTTTCAGTTAAAACACGAATGTAATGGCTTTCCTTTTCACCGTCTCCTTCGCTATTCCCTAAAATCACACTATAACCATAAAGAAATGCTTCATTTTCAATAACCCTTCCCATTTCTGCAAAGAATGGGTTGCTGCTATCAGGCAAAATCAAACCAATAGTGTGCGTTTTGCCTCGACGCAAAGAACGCGCTAAAGCATTTGGCTGGTATTGCACCAAATGCATTGCTTCAATGACTTTATTTCGCACGTTTTCAGATACATATCTTGAATTATTAATAACATGCGAAACAGTAGCAATTGAAACACCTGCTTTCTTCGCAACATCAGAAATAGTAGCCATATAACCTCAATATTTAAACGTTTGCGTAAACGTTTGCGTAAACGTTTAAATACTTATAAAACTGAATTCTTAATTTGTCAATATATTTTTTGCAAATTGTCAAGACTCAATTAAAATGTCCCCATTCTTAGCTCAATTAAAATGTCCCCTTTCACTCAAGCTGAGCAAGTAGATCCTCCATATTCATGAGACAGCAGGCACTTCTTAGCAAAGGTCGGACCAAAGTTTCCGTATCGCTCTTGGTACACGCGCAGCCCTGCTTCCAGTATCCCAGGATCATACGCGTTCCCAGAAGCCTTCCCTTGATTCCTGTTTGGTAATTTCCCAGCCATGTTCGCTCCTGGCTGCTCTTCTACCAATGGGACATTTTAATTGAGTCCACCAGGGGACAGTATCATAGAGTCCCGACAGCCTCGGAACTCGATCGACTCTTGCATCATGCGCCGGTCGTAAGCCTGAAAGCCGACTCCTACCGCATGAAAGAACGGCTCCGTGTGCGAGCGGTAGACTTTGAATGATGGTCAGAAACCGGAAAGTTGAAACCGACCTTGACAGAATGAAAGAAAGGTTTGTTTATCGCTGGTACTAATCGAAGCAAGGATCTCGCTGATACGCTGACTGACCAAAGGCATCTTTGAAGGATGATCATGCATTTTTGTCATCCTTCACACTGGCGCAAAATCGAATTCATCTGTATGGCTTAAAAAGTATAGAAATATGCGCGAGAGAGCAAGGCTGGGGAACTCGGTTTGCCAAGCGGGGCATCTAACAAGCGAGCGCAAGGCTAAGGTGCTCGGTTTGTTGAGGGCGGCGCTTAGCGAGCCAGAACAAGGCCATCGAACATGCCGCGCACATTGCACATCACTTTCTTCTAAAAACAAGGCCGCCCGGGTACGCCCGGGCGGCCTTTCGTCGTCACTCTGTTGCGGATCAGTTGTGAGCGATCGTGAAGACTATAGTATCGCTATAGGTTCCAGCCTGATAGAAATTATATCCCTGATAGCCATTATCTGACGGATCAATGATCAGCGAAAATGGCAATGTGAGGCCAGCTTTTGGAGTTCTCGGCTGAGGATCGCTCATCCACCCCGCATCAGGGAGCACAATCGGATCGGGCAGCAGCGAACCAAGCGTAATCCTATAAAAGATTCGCTCGTTAGTATCCGCTGAATTGTACAAATAGTTCTGATTCGCGGTAGTAACTTCGATGGTCCAGTCATCCACGTTGCTGTTTACCACGACATTCCCGATAAACAAAGTTTGAGTAGTTGAGCCATTCTCAATAGTCCCCGAATAGTTCGGAGGAAGTGTAAGCGTAAAGACTTCGGGAGCTTCTCCGGAAATCCACAAAGTCTTTGTCCCCGCAAACGCCATCCCGAACACTGCGACCGCAAACAGAGCTACCAATGCAAACTTTTTCATACTTCTTTCTTTCCCCGCAGCTTATCCAATCCGCGGACACATTTATGTTTTCAGCGGCAAAGCTCGTAGACTTCGCCACTGACAAGGCCGCCCGGGCGTACCCGGGCGGCCTTTCGTCGCCTCTCTGTTGCCGCT
>Ga0078972_1008380_pt1 | contig 21700 bp, 19 predicted proteins | sample YelNatPaOPGAMG01_FD_67568 | JGI IMG/M metagenome (GOLD analysis project Ga0078972, IMG submission 67568) | Hot spring thermophilic microbial communities from Obsidian Pool, Yellowstone National Park, USA - OP-RAMG-01 (SPADES assembly) (version 2) | ecosystem: Environmental > Aquatic > Thermal...
AGAATACCAGATGGAATAATAGAGATCATAAACAATATAACTGATGAAGAGATATTCAGGACACTACATCGTTATGCGATAAAATGTTCATCATTGCGCGAATTTAGGGCTAAAATGAAATCAATAGTTGGCAAATAAGCTTTTTACTATGAACGAGATAATAAGCAATCCAAAGATGATACAAATGGACAATGTGTCCATGAAATATAAAAAAGATGCCTTTATATTACAGGATATAAACATATCTGTTGACAAAGGCGAATTTGTCTTTTTAGTAGGTCCAAGTGGTGCAGGCAAAAGCACCATATTACGTCTGCTTCATCGTGAGATAATTCCCACAAGTGGAAAGATAAATGTCGCTGGATATGATCTCTCGCAGATGAAAATATCTGAGTTGCCACGTTATCGTAGAAAGATAGGATTTGTCTTTCAAGATTTTAAGCTATTGCCAGACAGGACAGTTGCCCAAAATATCGCTCTTTCATTAAGAGTTGCAGGGGCAAGGAGATCACACATAAAAAGAAGCGTTGATCGTGTGCTTGAATGGACAGGTTTAACCCATAGAAGAGATGCTTTGCCTGAGGATATATCAGGCGGAGAACAGCAGAGGACAGCAATTGCAAGGGCTATCGTTAATGATCCTTTGATTTTGCTTGCAGATGAACCAACTGGAAATTTAGACCCCGATCTCTCTATTGAAATAATGAGCTTGTTTGAAAGATACAACAAACGAGGGGCTACAGTATTAGTTGCTACTCACGACGTCGATCTGGCGGAGATGTTTAATAAAAGGATAATCGTAATACATCAAGGGAAAATAATAAAAGGCTAAAAACATGGCTTATTTATGGCGTGAAGCGTTCATTAATATAAAACATAGCGGAATTGTCGGTGTTTTGAGTATTATAATTGTCGCACTGACAACGATGCTTTTCAGCATTTTGCTTATAATAACCAATCACATCAGCACTCAACTTAGCATTTTAAAGGGTTCCCCATTTATAACGGCGTTTTTAGAAGATGATTTAGATGATTCTCAAAAAGAGCAGATACAGAAAAAGATTCAGAGTCTCTATGAAGTGAATACCGTCAGATATGTCTCAAAAGAGGAAGCATTTCAAAGGACAAGGGAGATGTTTGGCGAACATCGCGATGTCTTAGATGGATTGAAAGATATGAATCCATTGCCAAGTTCCTTTGAGATTGAACTTAAAGACCAATATCTAGGCAAAATAGGGGAAGTTGCAGATAGAATTAAAACTTTTGCAGGTGTTTCAGCGGTAAGACATGCAGAAGAAGCAGGAAGTTTTATAAAGGGCACTGAAATGATAATTTGGCTTATGGTCGGCATCATGGGATTGGCTTCTATCATAATTATCTTTTTTTCTATAACTATCACAACATATATGCGTCGTGATGAAATAAAGATAATGAGATTAATAGGTAGTTCTCGGGCTTTTATAAGGATACCATTGCTTTTACAAGGCTTAATTGAAGGATTTTTAGGCAGTGTCTTAGGGGTTTCTATTATTTACGGCTTATTTTATCTTTACGGTGTGTTAAATTTGATGGTTTTGGACATAAACTTAGAGACATTCTTATCCTATGAACAGATGGCTGTAATCGTCGGAACAGGAATGTTTTTAGGATTTATGGGCGGAGCATTGCCGCTTCGGAAGTTTATCAAAATATAATTAAAGGAGGAGTTTTGAAAATGAGAAAAATAACGATTATGATATTTATCAGTCTTTTGTGTTCATTGTCCATATCGCAAGTCTTTGGTGCTGTAACTATGGACGATACGATAGGCTTTTGGCTTTTTGATGAAGGCAAAGGTGATATTGCAAAAGATTCGTCAAAGAATGGAAATAACGGAAAACTTATTGATAATCCCACGTGGGTTAATGGAAAATTCGGACAGGCATTGAGTTTTGATGTTGAGGGACCTTTTGTGAAAATTGATGTGCCAAGAGTCCAATTAAATTCTTGGACAGCGATGGTTTGGATTAACCCGTTTAAAACGAAAGCTGGTCATTTTCAAGGGCTTATCCAAGCTTGGCCAAATGGTGGCGAATTTCAAATTGATTCTAATGGTGCAGTAGGAGTTCACCCTGTATATGGTGGAAGCCTAAAAGATAAAGAATGGGCACACGTAGCGGTGAGAATTGATAATGGGAGTTCACAAGTTTATATCAACGGCAAAGAGGTAATAAAAGGGACAGTTCCTCCTGTGACTTTTGTTCAGATCGGTATCGGTGATCTATATGCAGTTCCTGCGGGCTTCAATTATAAATATACAGGCATAATTGATGAAGTCGCGATCTTTAATAAAGCTATAGCGGAAAATGACATTCTTGAAATAATGAACAAAGGACTTGGAAAAGTGATGGGTGTAACAGAAGTTTCATCTTTGGATAAAGTCGCCTCAACTTGGGGAAAGATCAAAAGCTAAACATTTTTGAGGAAATAAAATGGCACATACATATACAACATTGGAGACTGACAATTTGTTTAACCTTAATTTACGACCCGAGATCGCCAAATTGCGAGATATTGCCTTGAAGAAAAAGGCTTGGCATGGCGTTCCGACAATGCCTTTAATTGATGCAAGGTCTTGGTCAAGACGTGAGATAAATGAGGATTGGCTTATTTGGCGTGCAAGGCGTGTTCAAGGACGGCTTAGAGAAATGCCAATTGAGATATTCCCTGAGGAACTTATCGTTGGCAGACCTGAGATGCGTCCACCAAACCCAGATGAAGTTCACGCTATAAATGAGTCTCAATCAGTTTTATCACAAATCCCACCTTTCCCCGGTGGAGATGCAGGTCATTTCCATCCTGATTATGAAAAACTGTTCAGTGTCGGTATTCAGGGAATAATAGAGGAAATAGAATCCAGAATGAATGCCACAAGCGACGAGGAAAAACGGATATTTTATCGCGCTTGCACCATGGCAATGCAAGGATTTTCCGATTATATAGTCAGAGTTTCAGGAATATGTAATGATTTGGCAGGACAACATCCAGAATATGCTGAAAGTCTCCGGAATTTGTCGGATATTTGCCTAAACATTTCAACAGAACCGCCAAAGACCTTTTATGAGGCAATAGAGTTGATGTTTCTCACAATAATTGCCTTATGGTTTGGTGAAGATCATGGTCTTACAACGCCCGGAAGAATGGATCAGACGTTAAGACCGTTTTATGAGTCGGACATTGACGCTGGTCGTATAACTTGGGAAAAAGCATTTGAATTGATATGTTGTCTCTATATACAACTAAATATGATTTTGGGACCTGGATCAGCGGAATCTGTGATCGTAGGTGGTCGTGATAGTGATGGAAATGATGTGACTAATGATCTGACTTATCTATGCCTTTCTGCGAGGATGGCAACTAAACTTGTCTATCCAACAGTAGGGCTTGCATGGCACGAAGGAACACCATCTGAATTGACTGACTTTGCCTGCAAAATGATCAGCACTGGCATTGGCGATCCCGCATTCTTCAATGACGAGCTTATCGCAGAAGGACTTAGAGACCACGGAGTATCATATAAAGACTCATATAATTATATGAATTCAACATGCGTTGAGATTAAAGTCTGCGGTGCATCTAATATGTGGGTGACAGCCCCTTATTTCAATTGTCCTAACGCCTTGCTTGAAGTTATGGATATGATCGCAGATGGCAGATTGAAAGAGCCTTCTAATTTCAATGAATTGAACAGTTATGTTAAAGATCGCATTGCAGAGACCGTCAGAGGTGCAGCACAAAATCTTGATAAAGTATGGCATCAGCGAGAAAAAACAGGTTGTTTCCCATTGGCAAGCTGTCTGATCAATGATTGTCTTGAACGCGGACTTGACTTTGACCGTGGCGGAGCGAGATATAATTGGGTGGAAAATTCATTCGTCGGTTTAGCTAATCTTGTTGATAGCCTTATTGCCATAGATGAACTTATATATAAAACGAAGGAGTTGACTATCTTACAATTAAGGGAGATACTTAAAGCAAACTATGAAGGCTATGAGGATTTGCGTCAACGTATCCGCAACCGTTTCCCCGCTTATGGCAATGACAAAGATGAGATTGACTCGCTTGCGGTTGAATGGGCACATTTTCTTGAAGAAACTACGGAATCAAATATAGTCGGATTGCATAAATATGTCCCTGGATTCTTCTGTTGGATCATGCACGAAATATTCGGATCGGGAACAGGGGCAACACCTGACGGAAGAAAAGCTGGTTTTCCGTTAGCTGATGGGGCTGGTGCTTCTCAAGGTCGTGAAAAATCAGGACCTACCGCATCAATACTATCAACTACAAAGTGGAATCATAAAAAAGTGATCGGCGGGCTTGTGCAAAATATTAGATTTTCAAAAAATGCCCTAAAAACAGAACAAGACTTGCTCGCACTTAGAAACCTTATTGAAACATATATGCGAAGAGGCGGATTTGAGATTCAGATAAATGTTTTGAACTCTGATGTCCTCAAAGATGCTCAATTACATCCTGAAAACTATCCTGATTTGCTTGTCCGTGTGGCTGGTTATTCTGATTATTTTATCCATCTGAACCCTAATATGCAAGCAGAGGTAATCGCAAGAACCGAACATGAAAGCTTGTAGAAGAACCAAAAATCATCAAGAGGGTTATCAAAAATGCGAAAATGTGATAAAATTATAATGTATTATTTATAGAAAAATAAGTTTTAACTGGCTATAAATATTACCAAATAAGAGCAATTAAGGAGGGTTGACAAAATGAAAACTGATCTTGAATTAATAAATGAAGTTCTTGAAAAAATGCCTAACAAATATGAAGCTGTGGTCGTCGCTGCAAAAAGGGCAAGAGAATTAAATACAGGTTCCAGACCGTTGATTAAGTCAGATGCTGCTAAACCAACAACGATCGCTTTGCAAGAGATCGCTGAAGGTGCTATCGTATCCGGACCTGCAAAACGACGCGAATTGATCATTGGAGAAGTGGAAAAACACGAGCTTTTGCCATCTACGGAATTAGCATTAGAGGGTTTGGACGTTGAAACCGAAGAAATGATAACAGATGAAACTCCGCTAATTCAGGATGTAAATGAAGATATAGAAGATGATTTTGATGATGATGATATTAGTTTTGATCATATAGATATAGACGACTCTTTTGAAGACATATTGGAAGATGATTTTGACGATGAAGAGGAATAATATAAAACATGCTTAACGGCAAAAATGTGCTTCTCGGGGTAACTGGTGGAATTTCTGCATACAAAGCAGTTGAGATAGCAAGCAGATTGGTTAAATTGGGGGCTAACGTCAATGTTATAATGACCAAAAATGCCACAAAATTAGTTCAACCACTCACATTTCGGTATATATCAAGGAATCCAGTTGCAATTGATATGTTTGCAGAGCCAGAGAGTTGGAAACCAGAGCATATTTCCCTTGCAGATAAAGCTGATATTTTAATCATTGCCCCAGCAACTGCAAATATAATAGCTAAACTCGCACATGGTATAGCAGATGATATGCTTTCTACAACCGCATTAGCAGTCCGATGTCCTATATTGATTGCCCCAGCTATGAATTGCAATATGTTAGATAATGCCATCGTTCAGGAGAATATAAAGATACTGAAAGATCATAAAGTTGAGTTTGTAGAGTCCGAATATGGGATGTTGGCATGCGGTTATGAAGGAAAAGGTAGGCTTGCTGATCCAGAAAAAATAGTCCAAAAGATTGTGAACATTTTAACCATAAAACGTGATCTTGAAGGCAAGACTATTTTAGTCACCGCAGGACCAACCCGTGAAGCGTTAGACCCTGTCAGATTTATAAGCAATCGGTCAAGTGGAAAAATGGGCTATGCAATAGCTGAAGTTGCCTTAAAGCGAGGGGCTAATGTTATACTAATTACAGGACCAACTAACATAACTCCTCCTGATAAAGCGAAAGTGATCAACGTAGAAAGTGCCTTGCAGATGTATGACGCTGTAATGTCTAACGCATTACAAGCAGATATTATAATTATGTCAGCGGCGGTTTCGGACTATCGCCCAAAGGAATTTAGCCAGCAAAAGATCAAAAGAGATAAAGGAGAAATAACCCTGATCCTTGAAGAAAATCCTGACATTCTTGCAGAATTAGGCAAAAATAAAAGGGACGGACAGATAATTGTCGGATTTTCTATGGAAACAGAAAATCTTTTGGAAAATTCCATCAAAAAATTGAAGAAAAAGAATGCAGATTTTATAGTCGCCAATGATCTATCAAAAGAGGGTGCAGGATTTGGAACAGATACAAACATTGTCACAATCATTTCTGCTGATGGTGAAGTAAAGGAATTACCTTTAATGTCAAAACACGATGTAGCAAATGCTATATTTGATTTTATTATTAAATAGGTTGTTTTTAATGCAAATTGTGTTCATTAGTTTTTCATCAGGAGCGATAAAATGTTTAAATTAGCTGTTATAAGTGACGAGATATCTCAGGATTTCCAGACCGTAGTCAATGTCGCATCAGAATATAAGTTAGATGGAGTTGAAATACGCTCTGTCTGGGACAAACCACCACAAGGTTTGGCTGACGATGATATGAAAAAGATGAAAGATATTCTTGACAAAGCTGGAATTGTTGTTGCTGGGATCGCTTCTCCATTTTATAAATGCAATATTGACGACGATCAAGAAAGGCTCAATCATATTGAGATATTGAAAAAATGTATAAAAATGGCTCATTTTTTTGGCGTTAAAATTGTAAGAGGCTTTACATTCTGGAACACTGGTCAAACAGAGGCATATTGGGGAAAAATTTTGGAATACTATCGCGAACCCGTCAAAATTGCTGAATCCGAAGGCATAATAATTGGCGTTGAAAACGAAGCTTCAACATCCGTATCAACAGCTAAACTTTTGGAGAAATTCATCAATGATGTTGGTTCTACTAATGTTAGGGCGATATGGGACCCCGCTAATGAAGTTTATGCTGATGGTGGAGAAAAGCCTTTTCCTAATGCCTATAACCGAGTAAAGCCCTATATGATTCATTGTCATGCCAAAGATGCAGCAGAAAATGAAGAGGGAAAAATGGAATCCGTCCCAGTCGGCACTGGTGTTATAGACTGGAAGGGACAAATTAAGGAATTGCTTGATTATAACTATAAAGGTTATCTCTCTTTGGAAACACACTGGAGACCGAAAAAAGCTTTGTCAGAAGACCTTCTTAACCGTCCGGGCGGGTCTGCTTTTTCTGAAGCAGGCGAAGAAGCCAGTAGAATCTGTTTAGACAATATCTTTCAGATATTAAAAGATTTAGGGGAAATGGAATAATATCTTGACAGAGTATATTAGCTGTTATATACTATTCCAGAGTTTATGTTTTTGGGTTTAATCTAAGTTTATCAAATTCTTAGGGAAGGATTTGTAAGGATGGGAAAAATAAGAGTTGCAATTGCAGGGGTCGGAAATTGTGCTTCTGCGTTAGTTCAAGGTGTTGAATATTATAAGAATGCTAAGGAAACAGAATCTGTTCCGGGATTAATGCACGTAAATCTTGGTGGATACCATATCAGAGACATTGAATTTGTTGCTGCCTTTGATGTAGATGAAAATAAAGTCGGCAAAGACTTTGGAGAAGCCCTATTAACTCCACCAAATAATACTATCCAATTTGCCAAAATACCGCGTATGAACTTTGAGGTTCAAAGAGGACCTACGAAAGATGGGCTTGGAAAATATTATAGAGAAACTATAAACGAATCAAAAGAAAAACCTGTTGACGTTGCCAAAGTGCTTCAAGAACGAGAAGTTGACGTCTTGATTAACTATCTCCCTGTCGGAAGCGAAGAGGCGGTTAAATGGTATGCTGAGCAAGCTCTGAAAGCCAAATGTGCAATGGTAAATTGCATACCTGTATTTATCGCAAAAACGAAAGAATGGCAGGAAAAATTCCAAAAAGCTGGCGTTCCTATAATTGGCGATGACATAAAGTCACAAGTTGGCGCAACGATAGTTCACCGTGTCTTAACAAGGCTATTTAGAGATAGAGGGGTAAGATTAGTTGATACCGCCCAATTGAACGTCGGTGGAAATATGGATTTCAAAAATATGCTCCAAGAAGAGAGGCTTTCATCTAAAAGAATTTCTAAGACCGATGCGGTTGTATCTCAATTGGATTATGACATAGGTGCAGAACATGTTCATATCGGACCAAGTGACTATGTTCCATGGTTGACCGATAGAAAATGGTGCTATATCAGTATGAGAGCAACTGCTTTTGGCGATGTCCCATTAAACCTTGACCTTAAACTTGAGGTATGGGATTCTCCGAACTCAGCAGGTATAGTTATTGATGCTCTGAGATGCTGTAAACTTGCTCTTGATAGAGGCATATCTGGTGCATTAATAGCTCCATCTGCATATTTTATGAAGTCTCCGCCTGTCCAATATTCAGATTCTGAGGCACGCGATCTGGTTGAGGCTTTCATCGCTGGAAGATAACGTTAATCATAGTTTATGAAAATATGGATTCCTGTTTCTCTATTCTCACACCGACAACTAAATTATCATAGTTCCTGCTAATGGAAAATATGACAGGAATCCAACTTCTATATCAAACTTGATCGGTCAATCCTCCATATCTATAAAACTATCAAACAATCTCTAAATAGCTAAATCTCCCCCAGTTTTCTTCTCTTGAAAACACGCGTAATTTAAGGTAAAAAAGGATAAAATCATAATTAATCTAAAAATCGTTGATTATTTGTCCATTAAGATATATAATCATACCTGTATTACTTTGTGTCTAAGTAAAAATCTTAAACTTTTTACAAAAAAGGAGACAAAATGAATGCTATGACCGCTTTATTCTCTGTGACAATATCATTATGCTTTTTGACTGCCTCTTATTCTGCGGAATCAACAGGTTCTCCATCAAAAAAACAACAGGAATTGAAGTTTGAAAAGCGGATTATGAAGACTGTTAAGCTAAACTATCTCTTATATTTGCCGAAAGGTTATGATAACTCAAAAAAGAAATTCCCACTAATATTATTCCTTCATGGAGCAGGAGAAAGAGGAGATGATCTTAGTAAAGTAAAAATTCATGGCATCCCAAAGATTGTTGAGCAAAAGGACGATTTCCCATTTATCGCGGTTTCGCCTCAATGTCCAGCGGATTCGTGGTGGCCAGCTGAAATTGATGCTTTAAATGCCCTACTTGATGATATTATAAAAAAATATAGAGTTGACAAGAACAGGATATATCTAACAGGTCTCAGTATGGGTGGCTATGGGACATGGTCGCTTGCAATAGCACATCCAGAGAAGTTTGCAGCGATAGTTCCTATATGCGGAGGTGGCGATCCTGATAAGGTATCTGCTATCAAAGATATTCCAGTATGGGTTTTTCACGGTGCAAAAGACAGCCTCGTTAAATTAGAGCAGTCTGAAAAGATGGTCAATGCTTTGAAGCAAATCGGCGGAAACGTTAAATTTACCGTCTATCCCGATGCTGACCATGACTCTTGGACTGCAACTTATGACAACCCTGAGCTATACGAATGGCTGTTACAACAATCAAAAAGCAAAAAATGATAGTTCATAAATAGTTCATAATATTATAGTTCATAACATTTAGGAGGACCATAATGAAATACGGCATTCAGAATTGTCCGATAGAATGGGCTTTTTCGTCTGGAAAGGCTTATAATAACCCTTTTAGCGATATAGAGTTAGACGTGGTTTTTACTGATCCTGATGGCGTAGAGATGAGAGTCCCTACATTTTGGAGTGGAGATCAGACTTGGAGAGTGCGTTTTTCTGCACCGAAAACTGGTCTATATCGTTACAAAACGATCTGCTCAGATACATCAAACAGCGATCTGCACGATCAAGAAGGCAAAGTAGAGATCGCACCTTATAATGGCGATAACCGTCTATTGAAGCATGGAAATTTAAGAGTTGCAAGCGATAAAAGGCATCTTGAACATCATGACGGAACTCCTTTCTTTTGGCTTGCGGATACTTGGTGGATGGGGCTTGTCAAACGTTTGCGATACCCTGATGAATTTCAAATGCTTACCGCTGACAGAGTTCAAAAAGGATTTACTGTTATTCAAATAGTTGCTGGGCTTTATCCAGATATGGACCAGTTTGACGAAAGAGGGGCAAATGAGGCAGGTTTCCCTTGGGAAAAAGATTATAGCAAGATCAATCCATCTTACTTTGATATGGCAGATATTCGTATCCAATGGCTGGTAAAATCTGGATTAGTTCCATGTATAGTGTCATGCTGGGGATATTATATTGATTTCGTCGGCATTGACGTCTTGAAAAGACATTGGCGTAACCTGTTAGCAAGATACGGGGCATATCCTGTTGTCTGGTGTATGGCTGGTGAAGCTATAATGCCGTATTATCTTGCCCCTGGGGACAAAAGAGCTGAACTGATCACAAAGGCAAGATCAGGCTGGACAGAGATAACAAAATATCTCCGTGAAATTGATCCATATCATCATCCGATAACCATTCATCCAACAGATTGCGGGCATAATCAAGTTGATGATCGGTCTGTAATTGATATTGATATGCTTCAGACAGGTCACGGCGGATGGGATAGCATGCCGAATACCGTTCGTCAGGTCATTGACTCGCTTGCCATAGAGCCGAAAATGCCCGTTTTAGTCGGTGAGGTAAGCTATGAGACCATAGGTGGAGGTTGTTTGCAAGATGTTCAGCGATTCGCATTCTGGTCTTGTATCCTCAGCGGTGCATGTGGTCACACTTACGGTGCTAATGGCATTTGGCAGGTCAATAGACGTGAAAAGCCATTTGGTCCTTCTCCGCATGGCATGTCTTGGGGAAATATACCATGGGACGAGGCATACCGATTGCCAGGGTCTGCACAAATAGGCATTGGAAAGGCTTTGCTTATGCGTTATCCATGGTGGCAGTTTGAACCTCATCCTGAATGGTTAGCTAACCATGCAACGAAGGAAAATGTCCGAGCTCCCTATTGTGCAGGTGTGCCGAGAACTGTTAGGATAATATATATGCCTAATTTTATGACTGTTCAGGTCAGAGGCATTGAATCGGATACAAAATATAGGGCATTCTATTATTGCCCACAAAGTGGAAATGAAACAGAGATCGGGACAGTCAATCCAGATGCTGATGGAAATTGGCAGTCGCCAAGACCGCCTATATTCCAAGATTGGCTTCTCGTTTTAGAAAAAACAGGTTAAATGAGTTATTTAGCCACAGAATCACACGGAGAAACACTGAAAGGATAAAATTTTTAGATGCTTCTTTCAATTTTGTCATTCTGAGCGTCAGCGAAGAATCTATTTAGATGCTTCACTTCGTTTATTGAGATGCTTCACTTCGTTCAGCATGACAGATCGTTGAAGCGAAAAATCCCATTTATGTCCTTCTGTGGCTAATTTTAATTTTTTGTTTAATTTTGGAGTGGAATAATGGCTTTTGACTTTGATTATCACGTTCACACAACGGTATCATACTGTCATGAAGGTGATCTTACAATTGATAATTTATTAAAATTGGCAAAGGAAAAAGGGTTAAAAGGTTTTGCAGTGACGGATCATGCACATCATCTATATTTTGATAATAAATCCGCATGGCAATATAAATATATAACGGATTATAATCTTTTTCTTTCAGCTATGGAGATCGGCGACAAAAAGTTTGAGGATTATCTTAATCTAATCGCTAATTATAACGAAAGTAATAATGAAAATAGCCCTAAACTACTCATCGGAACGGAAGTAGATGTCGCCCAAAACGGCAAAGCTGTCTTTAACACAAAATATCGTAATAGGCTTAATATTCTGATCGGTGGGATACATTGGCTTCCATGTATCAAAAATGGTTTAGATAGCAAAACTTTGCTTATAGAATTCATGGATTTTACGATGATGTTGATGGAAAATGATATTGACATATTGGCGCATCCAACAAGAATATTCAGGGCAAACAAGATGGAGATACCAAAAGAAGTGATCCGACCAATTGTTATGAAAGCCAAAGAAAAGGGCATAGCAATAGAGATAAACAGCCATAATTACCCTGATCCTGATGTCCAATTTATTCGTTCATGTATTGATGAAGGCGTAAAGCTTTCTATTGGCACAGACACACATAGAATAGCAGAATTTGGCGATTTCTCTATGCAAAAGAGGATACTCTCCGAAGCCGGAATTAATGATAATATGCTTGATGATGTTTTATTCACTCATGACAACAAGGATTGACAATTAATATTAACAGTAGGTAATGAGTGGCAGATATTCTCTATCTGTCACTTGTTACTGATCACTGATTACCGATCACTGATTACTGATAGGTGGATATATGAAAATAGTTATCGCTCCTGATTCATTTAAGGGAAATTTGACTGCAAGGGAAGTAGCAGATGCCATAGAAGTTGGCATTAGACGCATTATGCCAGATGTAGAGATCGTAAAAGTTCCGATGGCTGATGGTGGAGAGGGGACTGTCCAAGCTTTAGTAGATGCAACCTCAGGGGAGATCATCACTGCGGAAGTGACTGATCCCTTAGGCAATCGGATAAATGCAGTTTTTGGCATACTCGGTAACAGAGAACCGAAAACCGCAGTTATTGAGATGGCTTCTGCATCAGGATTGCCATTAGTCCCATTAGACAAGCGAAATCCGATGATAACCACAACTTATGGCACTGGCGAACTTATTCTAAAAGCTCTTGACATTGGCTGTAAAAGGCTTATAATTGGTATCGGTGGAAGTGCCACTGTTGATGGTGGGGCAGGTGTTGCACAAGCACTTGGAATTAGATTGATTGATAAAGATGGTAACGATATTCCAAGAGGTGGTGGAGGATTAAAATATCTTGATAGGATTGACATATCAGGGATTGATCAGCGATTGAAAGAAACTGAGATAATTGTCGCTTGTGATGTTGATAATCCGCTTGTTGGTCCGAGAGGTGCTTCTGCCGTTTTCGGACCTCAGAAAGGTGCAACGCCAGAAATGGTTGAGCAATTAGATATGTTCCTTGATAGGTATGCAGACATCATCAAGCGAGATTTAGCGGTAGATGTCAAATATGCACCGGGGGCAGGTGCAGCAGGCGGACTTGGTGCAGGGCTTATGGCTTTTTTTAAGGCACAATTGAAATCTGGGATTGACATCGTAATATCAGCGTCAGGGTTAGAAAATTCCCTTAAAGACGCAGATTTAGTGATCACTGGCGAGGGGAAAATTGATAGGCAGACAATTTATGGCAAAACTCCCATTGGTGTTGCTAAATCTGCCAAAAAATATGGTCTGCCAGTGATAGCCTTTGCTGGCAATATAAACACAGATAGTAACGTTGTTTATGAAAATGGAATAGATGGACTGATGTCCATAATCAGTCACCCAATGACATTAGAGACCGCGATGGAACGTTCAAAGGAATTACTCGCAGATGCTTCTGAACGAGCGTTTCGGTTGGTTAAATTGGGTATGAATTTTAAACTCATTGACTAACAAATTGGAGATTATAAGATGAGCGAAAAAAAGTTTAAGGTTTATGTAACTAGATTATTACCAGGACCAGCTTTAGACGTCCTAAGAGAGACTTGCGATGTTGAGGTTTATCCTAACGACGAGGCAATACCTTATGAAGAACTCTTAGAGAAGGTTAAAAATAGAGATGGGATAATAACCCTCTTAACAGACAAAATTGATGCACAAGTCATAAAGGCTGGTGCCAGTGGAAATCCTCCGCTAAAAATCATTGCAAATTATGCAGTAGGTTATGATAACATTGACGTTGCTTGTGCCACTGAGCATTCCATATATGTAAGCAATACACCCGGCGTCTTGACAAATACCACTGCGGATATTGCATGGGCGCTAATGCTCGCAATAGCGAGAAGAATACCCGAAGCAGAAAGATTTACAAGGGCAGGAAAGTTTAAGGGATGGTCGCCTACGCTATTTCTTGGAGGAGATGTATATGGCAAAACTCTTGGTATAGTCGGTGTTGGACGCATCGGCGCCGCAGTAGCACTCAGATCAAAAGGCTTTAATATGAGAGTGCTTTATCACGATGTCCGCCCCAATCCAGAAATTGAGAGAGAGGTCAATGCCCAAAAGGTTGACATGGATACACTGCTTAAAGAGTCAGACTTTATATCCATTCATGTCCCACTGATGCCAGAGACAAGACATTTGTTTGGCAAGCGGAGCTTTGAAATGATGAAGCCAACAGCTTATCTTATCAATACTTCCCGAGGTCCTGTTATAGATGAAGAAGAGCTTGCAGAAGCCTTGAAGAACAAGGTTATTGCAGGTGCTGCGTTAGATGTCTTTGAGTATGAACCAAAAATTGTGCCAGCACTGCTTGAACTTGAAAACGTCATTGTTGTGCCTCATATTGCAAGTGCGTCTGTTGAGACCAGAAGCAAGATGGCAATGATGGCTGTTGAAAACGTTATCGCAGCATTGAACGGAAAAACTCCACCGACTGCTGTTAATAGAATATAATAACGCGTATTGAAAAAGGTTGACGGTTGAAATATTTTAACGTTTACAACTGTCAACTCTTGTTTTATTTTAACTTGTTTTTGAGAGGTAGAATATGAGAGTTTTAGGGGTTATCCCTGCAAGATATGGGTCAACAAGATTTGAAGGAAAAGCATTAGCGGACATTTTAGGCAAGCCAATGATTCAGCGTGTCTATGAAAGAGCAATTAATGCTAAAAATATAGATGATTTGACAGTGGCAACAGATGATCAAAGGATATTTGATGCAGTTATTAGTTTCGGGGGAAAGGTCATTATGACCGCACAACATCCAACAGGAACTGACCGAATAGCAGAAGTAGCGAAAAAAACAGACGCAGATATAATAGTAAATATTCAAGGCGATGAACCACTTATTGAACCTGCAATGATTGACGAAGCGATCCAACCGCTTTTAGATGATGAAAAGGTTGATTTAGCAACACTTGTGCATAAAATGAATTCAGAAGACGATTATAATAATCCAAATGTCGTCAAAGTCGTTATTGATAGATCGGGATTTGCCATGTATTTCTCTCGTTCGCCTATACCCTACATTAAATCTGGTTTATGGGGCAAAGGAACACCGATATATCGTCACGTTGGCTTATATGTTTATAGAAGATACGCACTTTTAGATTTTGCTAAAACACCGCCGATGCCTTTAGAAACAAGCGAAGGTTTAGAACAGCTAAGATTCTTAGAAAATGGTTACCGAATGAAAGTTGTTGAAACTCAATATAAATCAATAGGTGTGGATACACCATCCGATCTGGAAAAAGTAAAGAAGATGATACTGGATGCTGGATACTGATCACTGATCACTGATTACTTTTATTATAATCATTTACATAATGCTTAAATTCCAACTGAATTGGAGGCTAATTATGAGAACAAGTTTAGGACTTTTAATTTGTCTTTTTGTCATTTTAAGCTATAACATTGTTCAAGCGGAAACTCAGCGAGCTATTATGCCAATAACATCAGAGGATTTTTTAAGACCGATCTGGCATCCTGACGATGCGATAGTTAATGCAGGCGAGCTTGGCAGATACAGGTTTTCTTTGGACAAACCTGACCTTGAACTCCCTAACAATGTGAAGATACGTCCTGAATTGATAAAACTTCTGAATGATTTGCAAAGAGAGTTTAATACTCCGATGATCATAATGTCAGGCTATCGCTCCCAGGAACAGGATATATATCTATGGGCAAGATGGCTAAGCGATAATCCGAAAGCTGTCAAAGCTATTAATAAAGAGAAAGTTAAAAGCTGGGAAGAATGGGTGTCTGCAAGCAAAGCAGTTACAAAAATATTTCCAATCTGCACCAAACACCAGACAGGGGATGCAGTAGATTTTTATTGGAAAGGGTTAGATTTTCAGACAGAGAAAAAACGTAATATAATGATCGCATTGATAAACGAAATCGCAGGATCAAGAAAATATAACGAGGAAGAGCGTCAAAGATATGGAATTGAACCAAACGATGATAATTTACTAAAAGTTGTCGCATATATGCCGGGCGAAAATATCAACATATTTAATCCAAACGGATATGCTTATTTCCACGTTGAATATCAGCCAAGCGAATTTCCACCAAAACCAAGTATTGATAAGATCGGCGTAAAGCTTTCGGAAAAAGAAGAACTCGGTTTAGCTTATAAAAGTGGAGAATATGTCTTGGTGAGGTATAAAGATTTCCTTTATCTTGCAAGGGTTGTTGAGGACTCTAATATCAATGATCTTGAAGTTAATTTATATATCTTTTGTGATGAAATTCGCGATGAAGTTGGCGATAAAGTCCCAAAAAGCATTATCCATGTGAGGCGATCGGAGCCTAAAGAAGGTTGGGGAAATCGGAAGGTCATGCTTGAATATCTCTCTAACAATGAATGGAAACCTGCGTCAGACGTGCTTGAATTTGAGGAATATTATGTAATTCCTAACCAAGATGGAAGTCAATCAACAGTATCAGTTAAGAACGTCCGATTCCCTGTCGCCGTAATTCATTAAGTAACAATTGTCTTTTTGTTATGTAGAGATTAGAAATTATAAGATATTCAATATATCAGGAGGTTCTTAATTATGAAGATCGTTAAATTGATATTAGTGTCTTTAATATTGCTGATCTTTTTATTAGGTATGACATCATTAGCACAAACAACATCAGCAAAAAAACAAACAATTCATGCTTTACTGATAATTGCAGATGCAGACCCTATCATTGGAAGGGCTGTTGAAGTTGACAGACAAAGAATAGAGGGAATGCTCAAAGTTGCCAGTGGTATATGTGACGTGCAGATTGAACAACTTCTAAGCTCACAAGGGAGACTTAAAAGCGAACCTGTTCTCCAATGGCTGAAAAATGTAAATCCAGAAGCAAACGATACTATATTTGTCTATTACAGTGGTCATGGTGGTATGAATAAAAATAGGGAAACTTTCTTTTACCTGCAAGATGGCTATTTTTTCAGATCTAAGTTAGTTAGTGCTATGGAAAGTGCGAAAAAGTGCAGGTTGAAAATGTTGATCACTGATTGTTGTAGTGACGGTCCCGAGACAGAAGTTCCAGCAGGAAGACCTCCGATCAGTAAAAAGGCTTTACAGGATTTATTTTTGCTCCATGAGGGATTTCTCCATATAACCGCTGCAAGTGAAGGCGAATATAGTTGGTGTAGCCCGAGATACGGAGGTTGGTTTACTCGTGCAATGGTTGATTCTTTTGATGATTCATCTGATCTGAATATGGATGGGTTCGTCGGCTGGGACGAAGTTTTAAAGCTGACGATAGAAGCAGTGCAAAAGAAGTTTCAGCAATCTTCAATGTATTTTTCAGCTGAGCAAAAAAAAGATATGGCTAACAGAGGTATAAAATCTCAAACTCCGAAATCCTATTCTATGCCGAAACGATCTGAAACATCAAAAATTGCACAGGTAGCACAAGATACATCAAAAAAACCAGATATAATAGACACGGGAAGCAAGCAAGATACTGATAAAAAAGAGGAAACGCTTTGGAGTCTAAACAACCCCGATTCATATTGGACAATATCAATAGAACCAGATAAACAGAAATATGACATTGCAAATAATATTGTATTCCGAGTTAAGTCAACCGCAGATTGCTATATAATAATTTTAAATTGGAATTCAAAAGGAGAACCATTCCAACTTCTGCCAAATAGATATGAATCGGGCAATTTTATTGTGAGAAATAAGACTTATGATCTGCCATCTGCCGAATCAAAATTTGATTTAAGGGTAACAGGTTCAAAAGGAGAAGAAAAAATAAAGATAATCGCTTTACGTAACCGTCAGGACAATGTAAAATTGCGAAATCTTATTCCAATAGAGGATAGTTTTGGCAGTGTTTCTTCCCGTATCTCAATCTTGCCAAAGGAAAAAGCGTCAAAAGATGATATAGAGGCGAAAATTATTAATGCCCTTAAAGAGATGAATCGTAGCGATTGGGCAACTGCAAACTGCATCGTCCAAATACAATAAAAATGATTGTGATGAGTATTTATCCATACTTATTATTCGCTACTGATCACTGATTACAGAAAACAGGGGTAATTCAAATGTTAAATATCCGATTGTGTCAAATTATATTGTTGATAGCGTCTGTCTTTGTAATTAGCTTAACTTTCTCTATAACTGCATCTGCCCAGACTACATATTGCCTAATTTTGCTTATGGATTCGGACGTAAATATCTCTGCGAGCGTAATCAAAGATGCGGAAACTGTCCAAAAAGCCCTTGAAGTCTTACAAAGCGAAGGAATAAGCGAGTTAAGAATGACAACTATGCGGAGTTCCGAAAAAAAGGTGAAGACATCTGATATGATAGAATGGTTAGGTAATCTTAATCCCTCTGAAGACGATGTTGTTATGATATATTACAGTGGTCATGGGTTTATTGACGAACAAAATAGACATTATTTAAGTTTTGAGGAAGGAGATACAATTCCAAGATCGGATATAATATCCAGATTAAATGAACTTGATTGCAGGCTTCGGATTCTTATAACAGACAGTTGTAGCAATTTAGTTAGCCTGCCAACACCAGTTACATCTAGCCCGAGATCAATCGGAGAAAAACAGGACAGAAAATATTACAAAGACCTTTTTATTGATCATAGAGGGCTTTTAGATGTGACAGCTGCGTCAGAAGGAGAATATGCTTGGGGAAATAGCACATTGGGTGGATATTTTACAAGCTCTCTGTTTTCTTCCTTTAAGGGCGATGGCATTAGATTTAGAACTTGGGAAGATGTGATTAAGGATACAAAAGATGGGGTTATGAGGAAATTTCAAGAGACACAATTTTCTACTACTGACATTAGAAGGTTACAGACAAAAGGCATAAAGGGTCAAAATCCAAAGGTTTATAGCCTTCCAAAAGCCATTAAAATGGAGAACGTAGTATCCTCTCCGCCAAAACCTGATTTTCAAAACCTGTCTCCTAAACCATCAGGCGAGTCCCCAATGGTTTTGATACCTGCGGGGGAATTTGAAATGGGCATTGATCGGTCTGAGATACCAGAACTTGTCAACTGGGCAAAGGGTTATGATCAAAGTGCTATGGCAAGTTGGTTTGAGGACGAAACTCCCCGTCATAAAGTCTATCTTGACGCATACTATATAGATGTTTACGAAGTGACAAATGAGATGTATGCCAAATTTTTAAAGGCAACTAATCATAAACCACCTAAATATTGGGACGATCCGAGATATAATGATCCACAACAGCCAGTTGTCGGTGTTACATGGGAAGACGCAAAAGCTTATTGTGATTGGGCAGGGAAGCGATTGCCTACGGAAGCGGAATGGGAAAAAGCTGCACGTGGCGGTCTGATTGGAAAGAGATTCCCTTGGGGCGATGACGCATCGCATGATTACGCAAATTATGCTGGAACAGTAGGGACAGATATTTGGGGCTATTCCGCACCTGTAGGAAAATTTGCTCCTAACGGCTATGGGCTATACGATATGGCAGGAAACGTCTTTGAGTGGTGCGCTGATTGGTATGAAAAGGATTATTACTCAAAATCTCCAACTAAAAATCCAACAGGTCCTTCTTCGGGAAAGACACGTGTAGTCCGTGGCGGAGGATATGGATATACCGCTAATTTTCTCAGAGTGTCAGACAGGTTTGGCAGTTACTTTCCGTCAAATGCTTATCCATTTGTTGGATTTCGTTGTGCGAAATAACTATTATGGGCGAGATAAAAAAACATCCTCCAGTAAAACTTATAGTCGGTATGATCTCTGCTGATCCATCTATGTTTTTATCTGCCGAGGAATTGCTATCTCAAAATTTCGGCGATATTGATTTCAGAAGCGATATTATAAATTTTGATTACACCAATTATTATGCAAAAGAGATGGGAGAAAATTTACTCCGAAAGTTCATCAGCTTTGAAAAACTCATTAATCCTGATATATGCCCTAAAATAAAACATTTTACCAATGAATTAGAAAAACGATTTCTTTTAGAAGGGACAAATAAAAGGTTAATAAATCTTGATCCCGGATATGTTACCGCTGCTAAATTGGTTCTTCTATCAACGAAAGATTACATTCATAGGATTTATCTAAGTGACGGAATATATGCCGAAGTGACTTTGGAGATGGAGGGAAATTCGTTTCAACCTTGGAAATGGACATATCCCGACTATAGAAGCGAAAAATACATAAGCATTTTTAATAATATACGACAGATGTATATGAGGCAGTTACGTAATGAAGGAATAAGCCCTCATGCGACATAATTTAATCTGATCCCTGTGGGATTGGAAACCAGACTCCGCCTGTCTCTTTAGCAAGGGTTTTGTGCATGTTGTCATCTAAAGCTATTACGCTTATCTTTATACCATTAGCTTTTGCAGTAGCTATGATTTCTTGTAAATCTGCCTGTATACGTTCTTTACGTGATAGCAACCTCTGCTGTTGATCTTCTCTTGATTTTGGCGTAAATGCTTCATCTGTGATCAATACGAATGTCTTTTCTGCGCCATTCCTGAATTTGATCTGAGTAAATCCTACATCAATAGCATCAAAGATATTTTCTCCATCGGAACATCTTATCCCCCTGAGTATTACTTTAAATTGATTTACATCTTTTGTCTGTTCATAAACTTTTATATCGTTTGTTTTCAAGATGCGTTTAAATCTCACTATGCCAAGCGTATAATCCAATTTACTATCCTTAAAAACATCTAACATTTTATATATATACTTGGCAACTGCGTTGATATTTTCCTCCATACTTCCGCTGGAATCTATGAGAAACACAATATCCTCTTTTCCTGTTTTATTTCTGTTAATAATGTTCTTTGCGATCCAATATAATGCGACCTCAAATATACCTGCACCGTCCATAACTCCTATTGGAGTTCCACTTGATCGTATCTTTGTCCCACCAGTTCCACTTCCACGTCTGTCAATTATTGAGTTTCCGTCAGATGGCTTTGGAATATTCATTTCAAAGTTAGGTTTAAGATTGACATCTGTTTCAAGTGTTGGGTTGGGATTAATGACACTTAGATTTGGCGAATAATTTGAGGTTTGGATTTTAGGTATGTTAAATTCACGTGGCTTTATTTGGGCAATAGCTATTTCATCAGTCCTTTTCTCAAAACTAATAGTGCTTTCTCGGGTTTCCGTTATACGACGGGGAATAGATGTTTCCTTATTCTTCACTGCTTTTACCATATCTACTGCTACAGATTCTCTGATCTTGCTTTCCTCGCTTTCTATGGCAAAAAAACCAAGAATAAGAATTATTATGAAATGCAATATAATAGATAAAAGCAGTGATTCGCTTAATCTTATTTTTGAGTTTTGATTTTTGTCAAGCATTGTTATATTAGATACTGAATGCAAATTTCAAGTATAGAAAATTGTTATATAATGTCCTGATATATATTTTAATTGATCAAAAGATTTTCTACAAGAGAAACAAATACTGAAATACCGATCAAATACTGATTCACCCTCAGTTTTTTTACACCTTGTAAAAATACGCCCGACAATTCCAAGAGCTGTATGAAACCAATAAATAGGATAAAGCCAAACGTCACCTATGAAAGAGTTTGTCAACAATAAATTTGTCATTCCTGCGGAAGCAGGAATCCACTCATTTGTTA
>Ga0078972_1008382_pt1 | contig 21699 bp, 17 predicted proteins | sample YelNatPaOPGAMG01_FD_67568 | JGI IMG/M metagenome (GOLD analysis project Ga0078972, IMG submission 67568) | Hot spring thermophilic microbial communities from Obsidian Pool, Yellowstone National Park, USA - OP-RAMG-01 (SPADES assembly) (version 2) | ecosystem: Environmental > Aquatic > Thermal...
TCTTGTTTTAAGGCCAGTAGGAGATAAAAACATAGAAAAAATAAGACAGATTTCTTTTACTGATGTAGCCCAGCAGATTAGAAAAAATGAAAAAGGTGAGGAAGAAAAAATAATAATAGAAAAAAGAGAAGAATGAAAAAACTTTTTATTCCTTTCATCTGGAAATTGAACCATTACCCACAAGTTAGCCCGTGTTATGTAGTACATTCAATTTTTTTGTGATTTCTATATATTAATAAGCGACCGGGAATAAAAACATGGCAGGTGCCAGAGCAACTTTTTCATTTTTTAATTTCTCACTTTTCTAAAAGGAGATTAAGAAGGATTTTAAATTTTTATTCTCAACTCCCATAACTAAAGCATTATTTTTTAACTTATTGCATTTTTTTTATTTCTTTGTATAATAATAAACCACTTATTAAATTAAAGGTGATTTATGGCAGGTAAATTAATTGTTTTTGAAGGACCAGAAGGAACAGGAAAGACAACTATAGCAAAAAAGGTATATTTTTATTTAAAAAAACACTATAAAAATATAGTTTTTTTGCGTGAACCAGGTGGAACAAAAATTTCAGAAAAAATAAGAAAGATACTTCTTGATAATAAAAATAAAAATCTGGATAAAAAAGCAGAACTTTTGCTTTACCTTGCCAGCAGGGCTCAGATTGTAAATGAAAAAATAAAAGATCTTATTAAAAAAAATTACTTAATAATAATGGATAGATTTTATCTTTCCACAATTGTTTATCAGGGTTATGCAAGAAATATGGATATTGATTTAATAAAAGAATTAAATGAGTTTGTTTTAGATGGTTTAAAACCAAATATGACTGTAATTCTTGATGCGAGTTTAAAAACAATTTTTTCTCGTCTTAAAAAGCGGAAAAAAAATAATAGAATTGATAATGAAAATCAAAATTTTCATAAAAAAATAAGATATGGTTATTTAAAAGAAGCAAAAAATAAAAAAGATATTGTTATAATTAATACAGATGATAAAACAATTTCCGAAGTTTTTAAAGATACTATAAACGCACTAAAGCAAAAAGGAATAGTAAAATGAGTATAAAAGATATTGCCGGTAATGAAAATGCCAAACAGGTTATGCTTTCAATAATAAATTCAAATAAAATAGGTGCTGCATATATTTTTGTAGGTGAGGAAAATGTGGGTAAAAATTTTGCTGCATTACAATTTGCCAAAGCATTAAATTGTTTGGCACCACAGGATGATGGCGACTGCTGTGATGAATGTGAAAATTGTAAAGCCATAGATAAAGTTATTGGGCAGTTAAATGAGTTTTCAATGCAAAAAAATGCACATCCAGATATTTTGTATATAAATACTGATAAGGCAAAATTTTCAATTGACCTTGTTCGTGAAGGATTAAAGGCAATAAATTCCTTAAAAGTAATTTATTTAAAGAAAAAAATAGTAGTAATTCAGGACGCAGAAAGATTGACAAAAGAAGCATCTAATTCAATTTTAAAAGAACTGGAAGAACCAAACCCAGCAGTGGTAATTATATTAATTTGCAATAATCCAGAAGCAATGTTACCAACAATTTTGTCAAGATGTTATACAATATCAATTAAAAGAGTTTCAAATTCAATAATAAAAGAAAAATTAAAAATTTTAAAGCCATACTGGGATGAAAAGATGATAAGTGAAGCAGTAATTTATTCAGAGGGTAAAATAGGGCTGGCTTTTAATTATGAAAAAATAAGAGAAAATTCTGCAGAGGTTTTTGAAATTTTTAAAATACTTGCATTAAAAGAGAATAATATTGAGGAAATTTTTAAAAAGATAGAGGAACTTGACACAAAATTTAAAAAAGAAAGAGAAAATGAAGAAAAAAACAAAACAGCTGGGGCTGCGAGAAATTTTTTAATTGAAATGTTAAAAATTCTTGCGTATATTTATAAAGATTTATTAGTATCAATTATTGGAGCCAGTGATAATTTTGAAAAAAAGTATTTAATAAGTATTGAAAAGTTAAAAAATAAATATGAACCTGGAAAAATAATAAGTATAATTAATTTAATAAAACAGGCACAAATTGACCTTGAATTGAATGCAAATGTGAATTTATTATTAAATTCATTATTTTTTAATATAAGAAAGGTAGGAATTGACAAATGATAGAAGTTGTTGGAATTAAATTTCCTAATGATGAAAAAATTTATTATTATAATCCAAATAAGATGAATTTTGAAAAAGGAGAAAAATGTATTGTAGAGACCGCTTTGCGTGATGCAGAAGCGGAAATTGTTTTGTCTAATTTTTTCATAGAACCGGAAAAAATAATTGCCCCTTTGAGAAACGTCGTTGCATATTTAACTGATAAAAAAGAAATTTTTGAACAAAAAAAACAAAGAATGGAAAAAAAAGCATGGGAATTTTGCGCCAAAAGAATAGAAGCAAGAAATTTACCAATGAAGTTAATTGATGTGAAATACACTGAGGATTTAAAAAAAGTTGTATTTAGTTTTGTTGCTGAAAACAGAGTTGATTTTAGAGAACTTTTAAAGGACCTTGTAAAGACATTAAGGGTTAAAATAGAATTATTTCAGGTAAGCAGACGAGATTATGCAAAAAAAATAGGTGGGATTGGGATCTGCGGGAGAGAATGTTGTTGTAAATCATTTTTAAAGAAATTTACGCCAATAACTGTAAAAATGGCTAAAATTCAGGGTTTGCCTTTAAATCCTTCAAAAATTTCAGGAATTTGTGGCAGATTGCTTTGCTGCCTTGCCTATGAAAAATATGAAAAACCAGTTACAACTTTAATTCAACAGATAGAATCTTCTGATGAGCAGATATTGAATATAGAAGACGAAGATGCGGATGTTATTGCAGAAGCAGATGTGAACTGGAAAGAAGATTAAATTTTAAAGGAGAAAAAAATTGGAAAAATATTATGTAACGGCTGCAATACCTTATCCTAATTCTGAACCGCACATAGGGCATGCTTATGAACATGTTATGGTTGATGTTATTGCCAGGTATCAGAGGTTGAAGGGGAAAAAGGTATTTTTATCAATTGGTGCGGACGAAAACAGTATAAAGGTATACAATAGTGCATTAAAATTAAATAAAGACCCAAAACAATTCTGCGATGACCTTGCTTCGGTTTATAAAAAATTGTGGGTTAAATACAAAATAACCAACAATGATTTTATTCAAACAACCGAAGAAAGACATAAAAAAGGAGTAATGAAATTATTTAAAAAAATGATGGATGCGGGAGATATTTACAAAGGGGTTTATGAAGGTTGGTACTGCAAGTCCTGCGAATCATTTTACAACGAAACCGAGCTTGATGAAAATAAAAATTGTCCAGTTCATAAAACAAAACCGGACTGGATAAAAGAAGAAAATTATTTTTTAAAAATTTCTAAATATGTGGATAGATTAACAAAACATATTGAAGAAAATCCTGATTTTTTACAGCCAGAAATAAGGAAAAATGAAATTTTAAGTATGTTAAAATCGGGTTTCAGGGATGTAAGTGTATCAAGGCATGGGCTTCCATGGGGAATACCTTTACCTGGTGTTGAAAATCAAACAATTTATGTCTGGTTTGATGCTTTAAGCAATTATATTACTGTGTTAAATTATGGCGGGGATGAAAAATTGTTTAATGAGTTCTGGCCAGCGGATGTTCATATAATAGGAAAGGACATAATTAAATTTCATATGATTATATGGCCAATTATGTTAATGTCTGCCGGATTGCCATTACCAAAAAAAGTTTTTTCACATGGGTTTTTATTAAATAAGGGTGAAAAAATGTCAAAAACCCGCGGGAATATTGTTGACCCTAATAACCTTGCCGATGTTTTTGGCGTTGATGTGATCAGGTATTTTTTTATGGCTCACATAGTCAATGGATTTGATGGTGAATTTTCAGAAGAAGAGATAATAAAACGCTATAATGTTGACCTGGCAAATGATCTTGGCAACCTAATAAACAGGTCATTAAATATGGTTGAAAAATACTGCGAAGGCAAAGTCCCTGAATTTAATTTTAATGAATGCGATGATAAAATGAAAAAAATTATCAATGATATTAATGATTTTTATGCAAAATTTGATTTACTTATGGAAAAATTTGATTTTTCCAATGCAATGGCGACTGTATTTCAATTAATAAATTCTGCAAATAAATTAATAGAAGATGAAGCCCCGTGGAATTTGGAAAAAACAGGAAAAAAAGGAAAATTAAATTCGGTTCTTTACATTCTCGTAGAAGTTATCAGGATTGCTTCAATAGCACTTTTGCCTGTGATGCCTGATACATCAAAAAAGATATGGGAAAAAATAGGTATTGATTATGATGAAAATAAATTACTTTTAAAAAATGAATTAAAGTTCGGGGAAATAAAGCAGGGATTAAAAGTTAATAAAGGTGAGCCACTTTTCCCGAGAATAAAAGAATAAAAAATGATTATTGACACACATATTCATATATGTGATGAAAGATATGACAGTGATAGAGAAGAGATGCTTTTAAGTGCTGCTTTAAATGGTGTGAAAAAATTTATCAATATTGGAGCGGAAATTAACGAAAATAAAAGAGTTATTAATTATCAAAAAGAAGGAGTGTATAAGGCAATTGGTTTGCATCCGCATTATATACAACAATTAAATGATAATGAATTTTTGGAAATAAAAGGTTATTTGAAAAATACAAAAGACATTGTGGCAATTGGAGAGATAGGGCTTGATTTTTATAAAAACGAAACCCCTGCGGAAAAACAAAAAGAGGTCTTTAAAAAATTTTTACAGCTTTCAAAAGAGTTTGATTTGCCTGTGATTATCCATAGTCGTGAAGCACATAATGAAGTTTTTAATTTATTAAAGGAATTTAACATAAATAAAAAAGGAGTTATACATTGTTTTACAGGCGATACTGAGACAGCAAAAAAGTTTATTGATATTGGATATTATCTTGGCATTGGCGGGGTTGTGACTTTTCCAAATGCAAAAATTTTAAAAGAGACAGTAAAAAATATTTCACTTGATTTTTTGGTTCTTGAAACAGATGCCCCTTATTTAGCACCGCAGCAACAAAGGGGAAAAAGAAACGAGTCGGCATATTTGAAATATATAATAGATGAAATTTCAATTTTAAAGAATGTTGATGTAAAAGAAATAGAAGAAAAGACATCGCATAACGCAGAAAAATTGTTTAATTTAAATTAAAAGGAGGGTTTAGAAAATATGCTAAAAGAATTTATTAAAATTTTAACTGAATTTAAAGACCTAAAAAAAGAACAGATGAAGCAGGCAATGAATATAATAATGGAAGGTAAAGCAAGTGAAATCCAGATTGCTTCGTTTTTAACTGCTTTAGCAATGAAAGGGGAAAGCATAGATGAAATTGTGGCTGCTGCAGAGGTAATGAGAGAAAAAGCAGAAAAAATAGATTGTTCTTTTGAGATTATTCTTGATACCTGTGGAACAGGTGGTGATAGGTCGCATACTTTTAATATATCCACTGCAACTGCAATTGTTGCTGCGGCAGCAGGCGTTAAAGTCGCAAAACACGGAAACAGGGGAGTGACGAGTTTAAGCGGTAGTGCGGATATTTTAAAAGCACTCGGGGTTAATATTGAATTAACGCCTGATAAAATAAAAAATTGCCTTGAAAAAGCAGGTATTGCATTTTTGTTTGCCCCTGGTTGTCACAAAGCAATGAAATACGCAATGCCTGTTAGAAAAGAACTCGGAATAAGAACTATTTTTAATATGTTAGGTCCTCTAATAAATCCGGTTAAAAATACACATCATTTGATGGGGGTTTTTAATGAGGCATTAACTGAAAAAATAGCAAATGTTTTGAAAAAAATGGGATTAAAACATGCCGCAGTTGTTTGCGGAAAAGGAAATGTTGATGAAATCATATTATGGGGACCAACAAAAATAAGTGAATTAAAAAATGGTAAAATAAAAACATATAAAATTAGCCCTACTGATTTTAAAATTAAAAAAAGCCCGAAAGAAGCAGTAAAAGGTGGCACGCCAGAAGAAAATGCAACGGTCCTGAAAGAAATTTTTGAAGGTAAAAGAAAAGATGCGTATTATGATATTATTGTCTTAAATAGCGGATTTGCTTTATATATTGCGGATTTAGTTAATAATGTAAAATCAGGTATTGAAAAAGCAAAAGAATTAATTGAAAATGGAATGGCATTAAAAAAATTGAATGAACTGATAGAATGTTCAAATAATTAAAAGGAGGTAAAGAGAAAAATGAATATTTTAAAACAGATTGTGAAATATAAAAAAAAGGAGATAAAAATTAAAAAAGAAAAACTGCCATTAAATGAAATGCTGAAATTAATACTTAAAGCCCCTGCAAATAGAAATTTTAAAGAGGTCTTTGAATATAATAATTTTGCCATAATCGGAGAAGTAAAAAAGAAATCGCCTTCGATTGGAACAATAAGGGCAAATATAAATTTAAAAAAAATAATAAAAAGTTATGAAGAAGCAGGGATAAAGGCGATTTCCATTGTAACTGACAAAAAGTATTTTGATGGTAATGAGGCCTATATTGAAGAGGCAAAAAAATATACAGGGCTGCCAATTTTAAGAAAGGACTTTATCATAGATGAATATCAGATATATGAATCACGTCTTTTAAAAGCAGATGCTGTTTTAATTATAGCATCTTTGGTAAACGGCAAAGATTTATGCAATCTGGTAAAAAAAGCAAAATTTTTAAATATGACACCTGTTGTTGAAGTTCATTCAAGGGAGGATATAAAAAAGGCAATTAGAAGTGGTGCGGATGTTATAGGGATAAATACCAGGGATTTAAAAACATTTAAAACAGATTTTGGAATTGTAAAACGTTTGGTTAAATTGATACCAAAAGAAAAAATTGTAATCTGTGAAAGTGGTATAAAACAACCAGAGCAAATTAAAGAGATTTTGATTGATGAGAGAATAAAAGGTGTTTTAATTGGAACTATGTTTATGAAAGCAGGCGAGAGTAAGGTGAAAAATTATGTTGAAGAAATTATGAAAATGGCAATGGAATAAGATGTATTTACCTGTTATAAAAATATGTGGTATTACAAATTTTGATGATGCAAAATTGGCAGAAAAATATGGAGCGGATATAATTGGGTTTATTTTTGCAGAAAGCAAAAGAAAAATTGAGTTAAAAGTTGCAATTAAAATTTCTGCTAAATTAAAAAATGTTTATAAAGCAGGCGTTTTTGTAAATGAAAAACCAGAAAAAATAAATACTTTAATAAAAAAATTAAATCTTGATTTTGTTCAGTTATGCGGAAATGAAAAGATAAAAGATATTAAGTCAATAAAACAAGCAAAAGTTATTAAAGCAATAAGAGTTAAAGATAAAAAAATGTTATTAAAAGCCATTAAAAAATATGCTAAATATATTTATGCATTCTTGCTTGATAATTATAAAAAAGGTAAATATGGTGGCACAGGTGAAAAATTTAACTGGAATTTTATTGAAATTATGAAAAAATTTAATAAACCATATTTTGTAGCAGGCGGATTAAATCCGGAAAACATTAGTGAACTTTTAATAAAATACAAGCCGTATGGAATTGATATAAGCTCAGGGGTGGAAGAAAAACCGGGGAAAAAATCGCCTGAAAAAATAAAGAATTTATTTAAAAATATAAATAAGACAATTAAATTTTTACAAAGGAGCAAAAATAATTAATGTTACCTGATAAAAAAGGTTTTTTTGGAAAATTTGGTGGAAAATTTGCACCGGAAACATTGAGACATTTGATTGACAACCTGGAAAAGGAATATTTAAAAGCGCGTTGTGATAAAAATTTTAAAAAAGAATTAAATTATTATTTAAAAAATTATGTTGGCAGACCCACACCACTTTATTTTGCCCGAAGGTTAACTGAAAAGTTAGGAGTTGGAAAAATTTATTTAAAAAGAGAGGACCTGGCTCATACAGGAGCGCATAAAATAAATAATACAATAGGGCAAATTTTACTTGCAAAACGTCTTAATAAAAAAAGAATAATAGCAGAAACAGGAGCAGGGCAGCATGGTGTTGCAACCGCAACTGTTGCTGCCTTATTTGGGATGCAATGCGATATATATATGGGTGAAGAGGATATGAAAAGACAGGCGTTGAATGTGTTTAGAATGCAATTGCTCGGTGCAAGGGTAATACCTGTGAAATCAGGGAGCAGAACTTTAAAAGATGCGATGAATGAAGCAATTCGCGACTGGCTTAAAAATGTTGATACAACATTTTATATAATTGGTTCGGTTGCAGGTTTTCATCCATATCCAATGATGGTAAGAGATTTTCAGTCAATAATAGGTATTGAAGCAAAAAAACAAATTTTAAAATTAGAAAATAAATTACCTGATTTATTAATTGCCTGTGTGGGCGGTGGTTCTAATTCAATAGGACTTTTTTATCCTTTTTTAAAATATAAAAATGTTAAAATGATAGGAGTGGAAGCAGCAGGACTCGGGTTAAATACGGATAAACATGCAGCAACACTTGAAAAAGGTAAAATAGGGGTTCTGCATGGTTCAAAGACCTATGTTTTACAGGATGAAGAAGGGCAGATTAAACAAACCCATTCAATTGCTGCTGGGCTTGATTATCCGGGCGTGGGACCTGAACATAGCTATTTAAAAGAGACAGGAAGGGTGCTTTATGTTTCAGTAACTGACAGGGAAGCAATGGAAGCATTTAAGTTATTATCAGAATTAGAAGGTATAATTCCAGCAATTGAATCAGCCCATGCAATTGCTTATTTAAAAAAATTAAAATCAGAAAAAAATAAAATTATAATTGTTAATTTATCAGGAAGAGGCGATAAGGATATAAATACAGCAATAGATTATTTTAAACAGGGTGAATTATGAATCGGCTTGATGATTTAAAAAAGCAAAGAAAACATCTTGTAATTTATCTTATGGCTGGCGACCCTGATATTAAGTCAACAGAAAAACTTATTTATTTACTTAATAAGACAGGGGTTTCAGTTATAGAACTCGGCATTCCATTTTCTGACCCTATAGCAGATGGGGTTGCCATACAGCAGGCAGGAGAGCGGGCACTGAAAAACAGGATAAATTTGGAAAAGGTATTATTGCTTGTTAAAAAAGTAAGGGAAAAAGTAAAAATTCCCATTGTATTTATGACATACTATAATTTAATTTTTAATTATGGAATAAAGAAATTTGTGGATGATGCAATTAATAGCGGTGTGGATGGTGCTATAATTCCAGATTTGCCATTTGATGAAGAAAAAGAATTATATAATTACGCTAAAAATAAGGGTTTTTATTTAATTTATCTTGTTGCTCCAACTAACTCAATTGAAAGGGCAAAAAAAATAGTGGAAAAAAGTATGGGTTTTGTGTATTATATACTTGTTAAAGGTGTAACAGGTATGCGTAAAGAATTACCTGTTGATGTTAAATTATTAAATCATTTAAAGCAAAATTCGGGAAAACCATTTTTTGCCGGCTTTGGAATTTCAAATGTAAGTCAGATTAGAGATATTTTAAAATATTTTGATGGAATTATTGTGGGAAGTGCATTTGTAAAAATTTTAGAAAAATTCAGCCGTGATAAGAAAAAAATGTTTGAGAAAGCAGAAACATTTTTAAATAAATTTATAAAAGAGGTTAAAAATTTTGAAAAAAAAGAAAAGTCAAAAAAATAAAGAAAAAAAAGTAGATAATAGATTGCAAAATTATATAAAAGAAATAAATTTAATGAATAAAAAAGTAAATATATTAAATGAGGTATCAAAAGTAACAGCTACTGATTTTGAAATAAATAAAATTCTGGAAAAATTTCTTGATATAACAATGGAAGCGGTACAGGCAGATGCTGGCTCAATACTTTTAATTGATAAACTTTCTGATACTCTATATTTTGCAGTTGCACGTGGGAAAAAAGCTTCGAAATTAAAAGATTACAAATTAACGCTCGGGGAAGGTATAGCTGGTTGGGTGGCTCAATCAGGAAAACCGCTTATAACACCGGATGTTAAAAAGGATAAAAGATTTGCAGCAAAAATCAGTAAAGAAATAAAATATGAGACGAGAAATATTATCTGCGCTCCTTTAAAGTTTGAAGAAGAGGTTTTAGGGGTTATAGAATTAATAAACAAAAAAGGGGATGAAGTATTCGATGAAGAAGATTTAGATATGTTATTGACCTTTACCCCTTATATCGGAGTAATTTTAAAAAATGCGCAACTTTTTATTGAAGACAGGAAAAAGATTGAAAGATTGGAACATTTAATGGAAGTTACGAAATTTGTCAATTCAACATTAAATTTGGAAACATTGCTTGATAGAATGCTTGAAATTTTTACAGATGTGTTAAATGCAGAAGCCGGCTCAATACTTTTGCTTGATGAAGAAAAAGATGAACTTTTTTTTGCAGCGGCAACAGGAGAGAAAAAGGACTCAATAAAAAATATAAGAGTTCCAATAGGGGAAGGAGTGGTTGGCTGGGTTGCAAGGGAGGATAAACCGGTACTAATTGCTGATGCTCAAAATGACCCGCGTTTTTTTAAACAGGCAGACCAGAAAACAAAATTTAAAACAAAAACAATTGTTGCGGTTCCATTAAAAACAAAGGAAAAATTAATTGGAGTTGTGGAGATATTAAATAAAAAGGATGGATTATTTAATGAAGAAGACCTTAATTTACTTGAAGCATTATCAAATCAGGCAGCGGTTGCAATTGAAAATGCAAAATTGTATGAAAATTTAAAAACACTGTTTTTAAATACTGTTAAATCACTTGCGGCTGCAATTGAAACAAAGGATATTTATACGCGCGGACATTCGGAACGTGTAACACAGTACAGTTTAATAATAGCAAGAAAATTAGGAATTGAAAGTTCGGAAATTGAAAAATTGCGACTTGCCGCACTCTTGCATGATATTGGTAAAATTGGAATTGACGAAAGTATTTTAAGAAAACCGGCAAAACTTTCACCTTCTGAATTTGAAGAAATAAAAAAACATCCCATATATGCCGCAAATATTTTAGAATCAATTCCGCAGCTGCATGAAATTATACCGGTAATAAAACATCATCATGAGCGTTTTGACGGCAATGGCTATCCTGATGGTTTAAAAGGTGAAAAAATACCTTATTCGGCAAGAATTATTGCAATTGCAGATACTTTTGATGCTATGTCTTCGGATAGACCCTATAGAAAAGCCCTGCCTGTCCAGGTCTGTTTACAGGAAATTTTAAATTGTTCAGGCACCCAATTTGACCCTAATATCGCTTTAGTTGCTGAAAAAGCATTAAGGGATTATTTTAATTCAAAAAATTTTCAAAATAAATAATAAAAAAGGAGAAATGAAGAATGGCATGGTTTCATAGACCAAAATATACAATTATCAGAAAAGTTGAGAAAAAGGAAACAAAAATACCAGAAGGAATGTGGGTTAAATGCGAAAATTGCTCTGCCATAATTTTAAAAAAGGAACTTGAAGAAAATCTGGAAGTATGTCCGAAATGTAATTTCCATAACAGAATATCTGCAAAAAAGAGAATTGAAATACTGATTGATGAAGGGACTTTTGTCTCTATGTTTGATGAGATTGTTTCAAAGAATTTTCTTAACTTTCCACAATATGATGAAAAAATAGAAAAGGCACAAAAAAATACGGGTTTGAATGAAGCTGTAATTGTTGGAAAAGGAAAGATAAATGGAATTGATATAGCGATAGGGGTTACTGATTTTAATTTTGTTGGTGGTTCGCTTGGTTCTGCAATGGGAGAAAAAATTTTAAGAATTATAGAGGTTTCTTTATCAGAAAAAATTCCACTCATTCTTGTATCTGCATCAGGTGGCGGGGCAAGGATGCACGAAGGCATTGTCTCTTTAATGCAGATGGCAAAAATCTCAGCAGGTCTTGCAAAAATTTATAATGAAAGAATCCCCTATATATCTGTCTTAACCGACCCGACAGGTGGTGGAGTTACAGCATCATTTGCAATGTTAGGCGATATAAATATAGCAGAGCCAGGAGCATTAATTATGTTTGCAGGACCAAGAGTAATAGAACAAACAATTAAACAAAAATTACCAGAAGGATTTCAACGTGCCGAGTTTTTAGTTGAGCATGGTATGATTGATATGATTGTCCACAGAAAAGAAATGAAAAATACAATTCATAAAATCCTTACAATTTTAACATCTAATCTGAATTTTAATGGGAAAAAGTAAATACGAGATTTTAAATAATTATTTAATAAAATTAAATGAATTCAAATTTGACTATTCACTTGAAAGAATTAAAAAAGTAATTAAATTATTAAAAAATCCACAGAATAATTTTAAAGTTATTCATATAACAGGGAGCAATGGTAAGGGTTCTGTTGCAATGTTTTTAACTAGAGTTTTTTTAGAAGAAAAAATTAAGATCGGCACTTTTCTTTCGCCGCATTTTTCTGATGTTCGGGAAAGGATTTTAATTAATAATAAAAAAGTAAAAAATAAAATTTTTTATAATCAGGGAATAGAACTAATTAAATTAATTGAAAAATATAAAATTTCACTTACCTATTTTGAGTTTTTAACAGTCCTTGCTTTTATGATATTTAAGCTTGAAAGAGTAAAAATTGCAATAATAGAAGTTGGCTTGGGTGGCAGATATGACGCAACAAATGTAGAGTATAAAAATAAAATTTTAAGCATAATTACTTCCATTTCAAAAGAACATACAAATTATCTTGGATCTACAAAATTAGCAATATTAAAAGAAAAAGAACAGATTATAAAAAATGGATTGTGCGTTTGTAATATAAAAGATGAATTGCTTAAAAATTATTTAAAAATGAAACACAAAAATAAAATTTATTTTCCGGATGATTTTTATATATTAAAAAAATTCTATTATAAAAACAATAAACTTTTTTTAAAAGTATTTGATAAAAAAGAAAAAGTTGAAAATACATATTCAACTAAAATGTTAGAAATAACCCAAATTAAAAATATTTTAACGGTTTTAACATCTTTGAAAATTTTAAAAAATGAATTTAATTTATCTGATAGAGTAATTAAAAAAGCAATAGGAAAAATGTATATTCCGGGAAGATTGACATATAATAAAAACGGTTATTTTTTATCAGTGGCACACAATGAAGAAGCAATTAAAACAATGCTTGAATCAGTTGATAAATTATGGAAAAATAAAAAAGTGATTTACATTTTTTCTTTATTAAAAGATAAAAAAATAAATGAAATTTCAAGGGTTATTGGTAAATATAAGGATAAAATAACTGTAATAATTACCAGAATAAATAATGAACGGGCAATGGAAGTAAAAAAAATACAAAAATATATTGCAAAAAACAGGATAAAAAACTATTTAATTGAAAATAATAAAAAGGCATTAAGTTTTGCTTTTAAATTAAAGAAAAAAAATGATATAATAATAATAGGTGGTTCTTTTTATTTGGTATCAAATTTTTTTGATTAAGGAGTTTTAATATGTTTTTAATTGATGATATAAAAGTTGTATTTGAGAGAGACCCTGCTGCGAGAAATATATTTGAGGTTTTACTTGCTTATCCCGGATTGCATGCAATAATCAATCACAGGATTGCCCATTTTTTATACAAATTGCATATTCCGCTTTTGCCACGTCTTATATCACATATAAGCAGGTTTTTTACCGGGATTGAAATACATCCAGCGGCAAAAATTGGAAAAAAGTTTTTTATTGACCATGGGATGGGTGTGGTAATTGGAGAAACAACAGAAATTGGTGATAACGTACTTCTATACCAGGGCGTAACGCTTGGTGGCACAGGCAAAGAAAAAGGCAAAAGGCACCCGACACTCGGCAATAACATAGTTGTTGGTGCCGGGGCAAAAATACTTGGGAACATAAAAATAGGAGATAATTGCAAAATCGGAGCAGGTTCTGTTGTAATTAAAGATGTTCCACCAAATTGCACCGTAGTTGGAGTTCCAGGCAGAATAGTAAGAAAAGGCGAAATTCATCCAGAAGATAAATTAAGACACGGGGATTTGCCTGACCCGGAAGAAAATGAAATTAAAAAACTTGAAAAAAGAATAAAAATTTTGGAAGAAATAATATTTAATAAAAAAATTTCAAAAAGTAAGTTAAAATGGAAAAAGAATTATCAAAAATTAAAAAGAAAATAGAAAAATTAAGAGAGCAGATAGAATACCATAATCGCAAATATTACATTGATGCAATGCCGGAGATAAGTGATTATGAATTTGATATGATGATGAAGGAGTTAATTGATTTAGAAGAAAAATATCCTGAATTTAAGACACCAGATTCCCCGAGTCAGCGCGTTGGCGGTGCACCGCTAACCGAATTTAAAACAGTAATTCATAAAAAACAGATGTTAAGTTTGGATAATACTTATTCTCCTGAAGAGTTAAAAGAATTTGATAACAGGGTTAGAAAAATAACAGAAAATATAAGTTATGTTGTTGAATTAAAAATTGATGGTTTGGCTGTCTCGGTGGAATATGAAAATTATATTTTAAAAATTGGCGCAACAAGGGGTGATGGTATAAAAGGGGATGATGTAACTGAAAATATAAAGACAATCAGGAGTTTGCCTCTTAAAATTTCAAATCAAACCAAATTCAATAAGTTAGAAATAAGGGGCGAAGTTTATTTAACTAAAAAGCAACTTGAGATTATTAACAAAGAAAGAGAAGAACTCGGAGAACCATTATTTGCAAATCCAAGAAATGCCGCTGCAGGTTCTTTAAGATTGCTTGATTCAAAAGAAGTTGCAAAAAGAAAATTAAATATATTTATTTATACATTTGAAAATGCTTTGGATTATGGAATAAAAACACAGTTTGAGGCATTGAATACTTTAAGGGAACTCGGTTTTCCTGTGAATAAAAATATAAAATTATGCCATACAATTGATGAAGTAATTAATTATTGCAATGAATGGGAAAAGAAAAGGGACTCTCTGGAATATTGCATAGATGGTATGGTTATAAAAGTAAATGAATTTGAAAAACAGGAAATTTTAGGTGTTACTTCAAAAAGTCCACGCTGGGCAATTTCATATAAATTTAAAGCAGAACAGGCAAAAACAAAATTGCTTGCAATAACAGTTCAGGTTGGCAGGCAGGGGACTCTAACACCTGTTGCTGAACTGGAACCGGTAAAACTTGCAGGCACAATAGTAAAAAGGGCAACCCTGCATAATCAAGATGAAATTGATAGAAAAGATATTAGAATAGGCGATAATGTAATAATAGAAAAAGCAGGGGAAATTATACCAGAAGTTGTAAAAAGTGTGAAAGAGGAAAGAACAGGAAAAGAGAAAAAGTTTAAAATGCCGGATAAATGTCCTGTATGCGGGTCCAGGGTTACAAGGGAAGAAGATGGCGTAATAATAAGATGCGATAATTTACAGTGTCAGGCGCAACTGGAAGGAAGAATACTTCATTTTGCCGAAAGGGATGCAATGAATATAGAAGGACTCGGGAAAGCACTTGTCCATCAACTTGTTGAAAATAAAATGGTAAAAGATTATGGGGATATTTATTTTCTTGATATTTTTAAACTTGCTTCACTTGAGCGAATGGGACAAAAATCTTCTGAAAATTTATTAAAAGAAATTGAGGAAAGTAAAGAAAGGGACCTTGACAATTTGATTTATGCACTTGGTATAAGAAACGTGGGTAAACATACAGCAGAAATACTTGCTGAAAATTATTCATCCCTTGATGAATTGATGAAAGCAAAAATTGATGATTTGTTAAAAATAAAAGAGATTGGAGAAATTGTTGCAAAGTCAATTGTGGATTTTTTTAATAGAAAAGATACAGAGGAAGTTATTGAAAAATTAAGGAAAGCCAGTGTTAATTTTAAAAAAACAAAAAGTAAAGTTGTAAAGAATGTTCTTGGCGGTAAAATATTTATTTTTACCGGTGAACTTGAAAGTTATTCGAGACAGGAGGCATCAAATATTGTCAAGTCGCTTGGTGGTAGAGTTGTTTCGGCAATAAGTAAAAATATTGACTATGTTGTTGTTGGAAAAGAGCCAGGTTCAAAATATGATAAAGCTGTGAAACTTGGTTTAAATATAATTGATGAAAAAGAATTTTTAAAGATAATAAAAAAATAATTTGTGGATTTCATATAATCGCAATTTTTTAAAAAGAGACAATCAGGATGATGTTAAGAATGGGGTATGATAAAGTAAATTTCATTAATGCAAAAAAAGTAAAGCAAAAAAATTTATTTTATAAAAAATTTAACATTAGCCGAAAGATTACTTTCACATAAACCTAAAAATCACTATAGCGATTTTGTAGTAGTAATGCCTTATTTATGGGAGGTGTGATAATAAAAATTGAAAATCCCTCTTAATCTCCATTTAGAAAATTTAACCGTTAGCCCGTGGCAGGTAGCACATTCAATTTTTTTTGATTTCTATATGCTAATAAGCAACCGGGTATAAAAACATGGCTGATGCCAGAGCAATTTTTTTATTTAAAATCAGAAAATGCCTGAATTTGCTAACAACATGGGTTGGATTTTTGGTGGCATAAAAATAAAATGGAGCACTCGGCTGACGCAGGAAAGCCGGCGCACTTGAAATCCTCGCTTGAACTTTAATAACAGGGTTCAAGAATATAGTCCCAAAACGTTCTGATTTTATTCAAAAATTGTATGGCACCAGCCATGTTTTTTTGAGAGGTAACCTTTGATAGCAAGCAACCGGTTATAAAAACATGACAGCAGAGCAATTTTTTTTATGGAAAATCAGAAAATGCTGTAACTTGCTAATAATATGGGTTGGAATTTTGGTGGCACAAAAGCAAGATGGGGCACTCGGCTGAAGCGGAAACCTATGCACTTGAACTCCCCGCTTGAACTTTAATAACATGATTCAAAAATATAGCCCATAAACGTCCTGATTTTATTCAAAAAATTGCCTGGCTGCCAATCACGGGCTAAGACTAAAGATGTGGGTTATGGTCAGATTTTTTTAAGGATGGAAGAGTGGAGATTTTATGCAGATAAAAAAAGTAAAGCAAAAAGATTTACTTTATATTTTATAAAAATCTGATATCACTGAGGGGATACCTGTAGCATGTAATGCATCAGTTATGGGAGGTAATAATAAAAATTGAAAATCCCTCTTAATCTCCCTTTTGAAAAGGGAGAAATAAAAACGAAAAAATTTTTTTAATTTCCCCTCTTTTTTAAAGAGAAGAAAGGGGAGATTTTATGCAGGTAAAAAAAGTAAAGCAAAACAATTTCTTTATATTTTATAAAAACCTGCTATCACTGAGGGGATACTTTTATATTTTGATTTTTCCCTGAAAATCGCTATCGCGATTTTCAGGGATCTCTTTAAAATCGTAATAGTGATTTTCAGTTAAGCTTCATTTTTTTATTTCATTAAAAATTTCATTTAAAAATATATTTTCATTATCTATGAAATCCCCTGTTATCTCCCAGACAAAAACTCCACCCAAATTCTTATTTTTAGCAAAATCCACTTTTGCTCTTATTGACCTTGCATTATCATAACTGATTATATTTTTTCCGCCTGGCTGAATTAAATAAGGAACAAAAGAATCTTCATCCCATTTTTCAACCCATCCATATCCAATTAATTTATGTATATCGTAATAATTCAGATATTCATCACTGCAGCCCGAAGAACATTTTTCATACATCTGTGAACAGGTTAAAAATTTTCTTCCATAAAATGGAATCCCGAGATTTACTTTTTCCGCTTTTACCCCGCGTGTATTTACTATGTAATCAATTGCAGACGCACAGCTTCCATTATCAAAACCATCCTTTCCTGAATAAAGCGGTGCATTGTGACCACAATGGTCTGACCAGGAACCGTGGAAATCATAAGTCATAACATTATAAAAATTAACATATTTATCCATTTCTTTGTAATCGAGCCATTGGGCATAATAATCCCCAGGACTCACAGCCATAGTAATTAAGTAATCAGGTGCCGGACCTGCCGAATTTAAAAACTTGTTTTTTATTTCTTTTAAAAGCAATACAAAATTTTTTTTATCACCGAGTCCTTCTGGAAATTCCCAGTCAAAATCAATACCATCGTATTTATATTCCCTTAAAAATTTTTCCACATTTTCTGCAAACAATTTTCTTAATTCTTCCGAACCGGCTATACGCCTGAATGCAGCAGTTGCTGTCTGGTCAGCCCCACCAATTGAAACTAAAACTTTTACGCCTGCCCTGTGAGCATCATCAATTAAATCCGGTTCCAAAAAACCACCAGGATAATTAATTTCGCCCTGCGTTATTGGCGCAATAAATGAATGACATATATGTGTAACTTTTTGCAATGGTATTTTACTTGACCTGTATTGCGGATTCCAGTATGGATAATAAACAATAATTCTTTTATCATTTATTTTTTTCTCCGGCATAACCGTGGGTGTTGGCGTAACTGTAGGGGTTTTTGAAATTAATTTTATATTATCAAAATAAATTTCCTGAACATTATTTTGCTTTTTATCCACAAATACAAAATTTAATCTGTCAATTCTGTCATTTTCATTTATTGCATCTTCTTTATCTTTTGCTTGCTTAAAATTAAATTCAAAAAATACCTTATTTTTTCCACGCGTTAAAAGTGCATCATTAGCAATCTTTTGATAAATTTTTTGCGCCTCAAGGCAATCTGCAAAAAGCAACATATCATAAAATTCCTGATTCGCATTTTCATTAAAAGGTATATAAACATCTAAAGAAATCCCTTTAAAATCCTTAAATTTTTCCGGCTTAAAATCAGATAAAATTGCTATATCATCTTTTATTAAATTGTTATTTATAATTTTAATTTTTAAAGCGAATTTACCAGAAGTTATTGCATTTTTTTCTTCGTCTGTTATTTTTCTTTCCGCTCCATTTCCAATCCAGGTTCCATTTTCTTTTAATGTTTCACAATCATTTAACAAAACATCGCTTGAAAAAGAAAAGTTAGTCAAAATAAAAGATGTAACTATAAAAATTAAAAATTTTTTCATATTCCCTCCTTTTATATTCTTTCAGTTTTTTTGTTCAAATTAAGTATTTCATCATTTATATCTGCTTTTAAAAGTTCATCAAGCGATACAGGAATAACAATATTCCAGTTTTTTTCACTTATAATTCCCGGTGTATTTATCCTTAAATCCCATTTATCCCAATTTTCAAAATAATTGCCAAGGGAAAGCAAATCAAAAATATTCTGAATGGAAAAAATTGATTTTGTTTCCCCAACTTTTAATAATGTACTTTTAACAAATTCATAAGTTACTTTTTTAATATCAAGGTTTCCTTCTCCGAGAAATTTTAAAAACTTCTGTTTTTCATCGTAAATTTCTCTATGTAAATCATAAAACATCCAACCATCATCTCTTGATTTTCCTAATGTCTTTAATACCTGTTCTGGATTATCAATATGCTTTTTCCAGATTAATCTATTTTTTTTCTCATCTTTATAATCAAATAAATTATTTAATATAAAATTAAAATCAAATTTATGTTCTTCACATATTTTTTCAATTAATAATATATCAACACTACCAGCTTCATTTTCCCACCATGTAATCAAAGGTGTCATATCATGTGTGGAAACAACAGCAATTGAATTTTCTCTGTATTCGTCCACTTTTTTAAACTCGTATGTTTTTCCCCAATCCCGCATCCATCTTTGGACATCCATTCCAGTTATTGAAAACTCTTTTAAAGTTTTAAAAGAACACGCAGGAACAACCCCTAAATCTTCAGCACAGGGAAGCATATCTGTGGTTTCTATCATTACATTTATTATTTTTTTCCCATGTTCTTCCCATTTACTTTCATCTGCAGGGTCAAAAACTCCATTTAAGCCATAGGTGTTTTCTGGTTCATCACGTTTTATTGTCCATACTCTGAAAAGCCCAACAAAATGGTCAATCCTAAACATATCATAAAAATTTTCAGCATACTTTAATCTTTCCTTTAAATAAATATAATTTTTTTCTTCTATTTTTTCCCAGTTATAAGGTGGCATTCCCCATCTTTGACCTTTTGCAAAGTACATATCAGGTGGAGCACCTGCTGTAAGGTCCATCTTAAAAAATTCTTTATTTGCCCAGACATCTGCCGAATCCCTTGAAACAAGAAAGGGTAAATCCCCAAAAATAAAAACCCCTTTTTTATTAACATACTCTTTTACTTCTTTAAATTGTAAGTAAATCTGCCATTGCAACCATCTGTAAAAATTTATTCTGTCAAAATTTTCTTGCTGAAATTTATCTATTTTTTCACCATTTTTATTTTTAAATTCTTCTTCCCAGTCCTCCCATGATTTCTCATTATTTTTTTCCTTTAAAACTGAAAAAATCGCATAATCATTTATCCAGAAATTATTTTTATCAACAAAATCCTCAAATTCTTCTGGTATTTTTTCTAATGACTCATATATATTCCATAGTATTTTAAGTTTTTCCTTTTTTATTCCGTAATCAACTCTTTTTTTTATAGTAAAATTTTCCTTTAATTTATAAATTACAGGCAAAAATTTTTTTATATCCGGAATTTTTAAATTAAATAAATTCAAATAAATAGGGTCTAAAGCAAAAGTTGAAATGCAATCATAGGGTGTAAATTTATAAAAAGTATCATTTAACGGCAATAATTGAATTATAGAAAAATTACATTTTTTACACCAATCAGCAATTAATTTAATATCATAAACATCTCCGATACCAATTGAATTTGACGAATAAACAGAAAAAAGCGGAACCAAAACCCCTGCTCTTCTTTTTATACCAATTTTCTCCCATTGTTTTTTTGTTTTTGATTCCAAAAATTTCATATAGATACTTTCATCATATAGCATAAAAAATTCTCCTTGCATTAATTTTTTATAAAAACATATTAAATTATAAATGATATTTTTTTATTTGTCATTAAAATTTAATTATCCTGAAAATCGCGATAGCGATTTTGGGAATAAGTAACCCCTAATTCTATGTTTTTATATACGTTTATTTACTCGCAATGTTGCATCTTAAAAAACATGGCTGGTGCCAGACAATTTTTGAATAAAATCAGGACGATTAGGGGCTATATTCTTGAGACCTGTTATTAAAATTCAAGCGGGGATTTCAAGTGCATAGGTTTCCGCGTCAGCCGAGTGCCCCACTTTGTTCTTGTGCCACTAAAAATCTAACCCCTTGTTAATAGCAAGTTACGGCATTTTCTGATTTTCCATAAAAAATTAATATGCGGCATAATACGTGCTAACTTGTGGATAATGGTTAGCGCTGGTGAGAGAGAAAAAAATAAAAACAAATCCCTCTGTATCTCCCTTTAGAAAAGGGAGAAATTAAAAAATGAAAAAATTGCTCTGGCACCAGCCATGTTTTTATTCCCGGTTGCCTATTAATATATAGAAATCACAAAAAAAATTGAATATGCTGCATAACACGAGACTAACTTGTGGGCAATAGTTAGCACGAATTGGGGAGAGACGAAAAATAAAAACAAATCCCTCTGTGTCCTGTTTTTTAATTCCCCTCTTTTTAAAAGAGTTATCATGAAAGTGGCTGTTCCAAAGAAAATAGGATATAATATCCTATAAGAATGAGGTGCAATAGCACCTCAAAAAAATAAAGAAAGGAGGAACAGCCACATGAAGAA
>Ga0078972_1008384_pt1 | contig 21696 bp, 17 predicted proteins | sample YelNatPaOPGAMG01_FD_67568 | JGI IMG/M metagenome (GOLD analysis project Ga0078972, IMG submission 67568) | Hot spring thermophilic microbial communities from Obsidian Pool, Yellowstone National Park, USA - OP-RAMG-01 (SPADES assembly) (version 2) | ecosystem: Environmental > Aquatic > Thermal...
TGAACCTTGGTGAGATAGGCTGCTTATGCATTCTTATGGAGACAGAGTTTCAGATTCTCTAATGCTTTTTTATTTCCTTTTCATAAGTAAACAGAATTTTTAAGGGGTTGAAAGGTTTTTTTACCAAAACTTTTTTTTATCGATTACTTGTGAACCAGAGCCTTTATTTTAAGGCTTAATCTTCTATAGTGAATGGAAATTTAAAAGCGAGAGATTAATCAACTTTATCTTACTGTTGAAATGCTGTTGTTCGCTAGGAAATAGGCAATAGTGATGAGGATTTTAGAGAAAGCTTTTTTATAATTAGCTGAGGATACATCTATATAATTTCTCAATTTCATCACCTATTTTTTGAATTGAAAATTTTTCTTCAACAAGTTTTCTTCCGTTTAAGCCCATTTTTAATGCTTTTAAACGGTTAACCATAAGCTCCGTTATTTTTTCAGCCCATTCTTTAGGATTTACTGGATCAACTAAAAAGCCTGTATAACCATTTGTAACTATTTCAGTGAAGGGCTCTATATTGCTTACGATAACCGGTTTATAACATGCGAAGGCTTCTAAAATAACTATGCCAAAACCTTCAAACAAGCTTGGAAAAACTAAAGCGCATGATTCACTTATCAATTTAACCTTTTCCTCATGAGTTATATAACCAGTGAATTTTACATGGTTTTTAAGATTAAGCTTTATTGCATAATTTTCCCAATGTTTTCGCATAGGTCCATCTCCAACTATTAACAGTTTAGCTTCAGGAATAGTTTTTAAAACTTCTTTAAAAGCGTCTATTACTACTTTAAGGTTTTTATAAAAAACTAATCTACCAACATAAATTACTTGAGGCTTAACTTCACCAACTTCCATTTTAGGATATAAGGATAAATCAATACCATTAGGAATAACAATTATTGGTTTTTTAACGCCAAATTTAACTAAATCTTTTCGGCTTCTTTCGCTAACTGTATGAATAACTGAAGCTGGAGCTTTTAATGTTAATCTTTCAAATATTGGACCGATTACCGCGCTTAAAGGAGAGACACCAAATTGTTTTGCCCAAAAACACCAATAACTCCATCCTTCAATTGAAAAAACATCATGAATAGTTACAATTAATGGAATCTTTAGTTTTTTAGCTATAAGTGAACCTGAAATTATAGGTGTGAAATTGTTAGCATGAATAATATCGATTCCATATTTTTTCACTGTATTTAACCCAGCTTTTGTGGCATTAAGTAAATATAGTAAATTATCTTTTGTAGATGGAGGTAAACCTCCCATATGTTTAACCATTGGATAAACATTTATAATTTTTAAGTTACCATTGAGATTAAATTTTTCAGGAGAACTCATTTTATGCTTAATAATAAAAATTTTATAGCCTCTTTTAATTAATTCTTTAGCTAAAAAATAAAAGATTGCTTCTCCACCACCGCGTGTAAAAGAAAAAAATTGAGTTAAATAAAGAATTTTCATTAAATGCTATAACGCTCCCTTAAATACTATAAAATTCCATTTATATAAGTTGCATTTAAAGGTAAAATAATGAATAATAGGGAAAAATCAAGCTTTAGGATTTATTGTTTGATATAAAAATAAGCAGACATATTTCAGGAATTAGGAAAGCAAAGTAAGATATGGTTAGATACCTTCCTAGGAATAAAGCTATAAACCAAGCCAAGATTGGGTAAACTATAATGTTGAATAAAACCTTGATTTTATAAGCGAGGAAAGCTAAGGTAAGAAGTATCACAGTAATGTAAATAATAAACCATAGAGGACTTTCATAAATTGAGTTAAGGGGTTTAGGAAGCAGATAATATAGAATGAATTGAGAACTGTATATTCTCTCTGCTACATGAAATAACAATACTTCCCTAAGGTATTGAAGAGGACTTAAGATTAGGAATGGAAGTGAAATTAAGGCGATCACTGCTAAGAATGTGAAAAGATATGATCTCCAATTTAACTTCTTCTTTTTTAGATAAATTAAGGCGAAGAAAGGGAAAAATATGGAGAATTGTTTAAAGCAAACAGCTAGGCCTGCTGTTATAGCGCTTACAATCAAAATTTTGGATGAGTTTTTACGAATTGATATTGTGAAAAGAAATGTGGCTAACGCAATTAGCATTCCAGCTGAAACATCATTGGCGCCTATCGCAGCTGAAGCTATTAAAAGACTGCTAAAGGCATAGAAGGTTAAAGCGGGCAAGGTAAGTTTTGATTGAAAAAATTTTCCAGCTAGATAGATAAGAATTAAGATTATTGTGGAAGCAAAAACTTCACCATATCGAATGTCAAGGCTTAGGAACGGTAAATAATAAAGTAACTCAAAAGGGGGATAAGCGAAAACATCCTTTGGACCAATAGAAAAAACATGCGTATAAGGGTTTTCTCCAGAGATTAGAGTTTTCGCAGCTTCTTCTGTTGCTTTAAGAACATCGGAGTACCATGGAAGACTCCTTAAGGCTAATAGTCGAGTTAAAACGCCAAATGCTATGATTAAAGCAACATAAGGCAACTCCTTATTTGTGATGAAAAGATAGAGGATAAGCATGAAGATTAAACCAGCAACAGTTAAAGCACTATAAAATTGCACATAACGATTGAAACTAGGAAACTTTTCATTTAAAAACGAAAAAAGCATTAAATCTTCTAGAATAAGGAGAATTAAGGTTAAGTAGGATAACCAAAAAACACTTGCTTCAACCCTTTCTTTAAGCAAAGTTGATCCCTATTCTATGCATATAGCGGATGAATATTTTTACGCGAAAGCTGAAAAACCTTTTTTAAATCATAGTAATTTAAGAGATTATTTTTTAGGGAGAAGGTTTTTATCTTTAACCCGAAGATAAAGGCTAAGGCTAGGATTAATGGTAAAATTATTGCAGCGGCTAGAAGTAAAGGAGTTGCCTTAATTGATGAACCTCTAAGAACCCACATTTGGCTTGGAGAAAAATTTATGTAATCGCTTAATCTCTCCCCTTCAGGCACACTTATTATTATGTAGGGGCCTACCTCAACGATTTGCAGATTTTCAGGTGGAGAACGTTTGAATGTTACATCCACCTTATAGGCCATGAAAAGTTGAGGATTCAACTCTAAGGATTCACCCCATTTAAAGCGATCCTTATCGACTAATAGGCCATGAGTTGTTTGTCCAAGTATGAGTCCACCTTTATCCATTTCATTTAACGCATTTATGGCTTTAATATCGTATTCATAGCCTAAATCGTAAACTCCTTTAGCCCGCAGACTGAGAACTGTCGATAAATGGTTGAACAAAACAAGTTGAATCAAAAGGATGAATAGAAGGATTATTAGGTAGGCTTTACCGTTCCTTTTAATTAGAATATGCCAAGCAATTGGGAGACCATAACCTCCAGCCAACGCTAACAAGGGACAAAGCCCATAAGGATAGTGGGAAGCGCCACCGTAAAATGCAAAGCCTGGATAAAGACTAATGAAAAGGAATTGTAAAGCTGCAAAAGCGAAAAGCCATTTAGCTGGATTCAACCTAAAGCTGAAGGCTAACCCTAGAATGGGGAGAAAAGCAAAAACAGAGAATTCGAGCCAACCTTGAGCAATACCCATTAAGCTTGAAAAATTTAACCAGGTTGGCGTTGAGAGAACGTAGCTTGGACCACCAACCTCCGTAAAGGAGCCTATGATTTTAAAGCCATGCTGAGCAAGGATTAAGGCTTGGAGAATTAAAACTGTAAGGAGGGAAGCAGATAAAAAACGTTTTAGGGAGATTCCCTGCTTATAAGTTTGGATGAGGTAAAGCGGGAACATTGGAATCCAAAATTGATAGCTGTATGCGGCTAGAGAAAAGGAAATGCCGGAAAGCGTAGGCCTTCCATAGACTAGAAAGCATAAAGATAAGATTCCAAAAAAGGCTCCAAAAGGATCAAGCATTGCTCTCGTTCCGAAACGAAGCACATGAAAAAGGAATAAATAGAGGAGGGATGAAGTTAAGGCAGATAAAGGATCAAATAATTTTAAAGCAATAAAGTATATGAATATAGCCGTTAAGAGAGCTGCTAAAGCCGTTATCAAGCGCATGGATAAAATATCATCCTTTATTAAGAGGGCTGGAACCCAAAGAAGGAAGGGCACTATGGTTGAGCCTCTATGAGCTGGAATTTTGAGGTTATCAACCAGCTCCTTTGTTATTACGTAATAGATGGCTTCATCATCTTGAAGGCGAACAAAGGGAATAGGCACTATCAACAAGGCTATGCCTAAGCAAAGGATTAAAATTAGATAGGCTTTCTTTTCAGGAAGGCTAAATGGCTTTAATTTAAATCTTTTCATTCTTTAAGCTCCTCAACTTCAATGAAGAACTTGAAGTCTTTTAATTGAGGCCAAATGGCTTGAAGGATTAAGCCAGCGGCCATTAACCCAACAACATATTTTCCAACAGTAACAGATAACATATATGCATGATTTAAGCTATGCAATCTTAATGAGGCGGATGCAATTATGGTGATGGCGCCTACAAAAGCCATGATTAAAGCTTCCACAATCAAGGTTAAGGGTGGATTCCTATCTAACCGCAGCTTATTAGAGGTGAATGCAATTGCTCTTGGATCTAGAAGGCTCCATGAAGCCACAGCTCCCGCTGCTATTAACAAGCCTATAAGCGGAGAGCCCATTTGAGAGAGTTGATAATAAATAATGGCGGCTATAAGAAACGTTAAAAGCATAAATAAGGTCATGGCTTTAGGATGCTCGCATTCAGGTTTAGGCGGAAACCTCCAACCCTTCCTCCATAAATATATAGCTGCCATTATGATGATTGCAACTGCAGCAAGCGTTAAGTAGGTTAATGCATGCTTAGCTTGCTGAATTTGAATAGGAGGGCTAACAGCAACTGTATAGGAGTAAAGCTCAGTGGACTTTTCATTACCAGCTTCATCTATGGCTTTCACACTATATGATACCTTTGTACCGCTTGATTGAGGCGGAATCACCGCAACATAAAAGCCTGTATTAGTGGCGTTCATGGTTTCGATAAATGGAGTTCCTTCAACCCAATATGTAAGCTCAAGTTTAGCAATTCCGGAAACATCATCCATAGCTCTAGCAGTTATAGTGACGGAATCAAGTTCCGTGGGGGTTTCAGGCATAGTCTCTACGCTTAGAATGCTTGGAGGTGTCTCATCTATGATTAAGTATGAATATTTATCGTATTGCGCATAGGGGTTCCATCTGGTAGTGTCATTGCATGTAAGCAAGGTTTCTCCAAAGGGTTCTTTAGCCTCTAAATAGAAGATGACTTTTGAATTGTATGGGATAACCTCAGCATATGCTGGATTTGGTATTTCAGCCTTATATATGCTTACGCCCTCGCCGTTAGTCCATTCAAGCTTTGCTTGGGACACTCTCCATCCTCCAACAAGCACTGTTTGATTAAGAAAGTAAACGTAATATATGGTTACGGTTGGGATTAAAGCCTTTTCATGCATTAATGTGGCGCTTATTATGGCTGATTGCCCAACCTCAACGCGTGGAGAATAAACAATGCTTAAAAATTTAAGGCTTTCTTGATTAGGGGTTGAGTAAGCTGATGTTATATATGAAAGCGTTAGAAGGAATATAAGCAAAAATAAAGCGAATTTTTCATTCATAACTTTTTCCTCACAATTGTTAACCTAATGTTTAACTTGTTTAAACTTTTAAATTTTTAGTTTTGCCTTCAAGAATAGATTTAAATATAGAGGTTTATTCATATTATTTGCTTGGTTATTAATATTGTTGCTAAAATCTGCCTTTTCTATTTAGGAAGCGCAGCTTCCTATAAAGGTAATGAATCACTGGTTATCTTTATTTAATTCAGAATTCTTAATGGAAAAGGGAATGCTTGAAGCAATAATGAATATTCGTAAAATTCTTAAGGGTTAGGCTAAAATAATAAATTAATAAATGAAGCGTAGACCATAAAAGAATAAGGGGCTTGAGCGCAAGCAATGCAAGCAAAACGATTTAAGCTAATTCCCTTGTTATTTCTTAGTTTATTTATTATTTCCATTGCTTTTGAAGCAGTTTATGCATCTTTTTATGTTCAAGCAAGCTTATCAAGCGTTAGGGCTAAGCCTTCATCAACCGTAAGCTTTGAAGGTGTAACCTTAACTTTTTCATCAGCTAAGCCTTTTTACGCGGCTGGAGAAAAAGCCGTTTTCTATATAGATGTTTTAAACCTTAGGGATCAACCAATTCATCGAATAGATTTTTCCTTAAAGGTTAAGGCGCTATCTTTTTTCGGGCTTCAAGCCATGAAAATAAATGATTATTCAACAAGAACTTTTAATCCTGGAAAACCTGAAAGAATAACGATTGAAAGAGTTATGCCTATGGCTACGCCTCCAGGCTTTTTTGCTTTGGAGCTTGAGGCTAAGCCTGAATCCATGAATTCTTTACCGTTAACAACCATAATCATTTATGTTAAGCCTTCTAAAACTGTTTTCATCGCCCCCTTAACTGCTTCAATATTTTCAATGGTTGCCTTTTGTTTTTCTATTTTTATAGCTTATACAAGCCTGGAGGATTTAAAAAGATCTTTACCAAGCAGAAAGTTTAAAGTTGGCTTCCGTTTAGGAAGATTCATGCTTTCAGCTGGGATAAAATTACCGGCTTTAAAGGATTCAACAATTAGAAATTTAGGCATACTTATGCTTTTAATTGAGGATAAAATATATGCAACAATTAGCGCTTTTTCGATTGGACAAAAATTCGTGTTCACAGGTATATGCGTTTTAATTGCGGCTGCTTTCGCGCTTTCCTTAGGGCTGGAACAATTCGCTAACCAACTGGCGATTTTAACCTACTTCGCTTTAGTGATAGGTGTTGGCAACCTTATATATGAAAATTTAGAGGTGAAGCGGTTGGTTAAGTTTAAAAGCCGAATCCCTTCTAGGATTTTTCTAAGCCTTTTTATTTTCAACCTGTTAATTTATCTATCGAATATGCCAATAATGTTTATGGCTTCAATCTTTGCTTCGCTTATTATATCAATAAATTTAGTGCGCAAAGGACAAAGCTAACAGGCAAAGCGAACCTTGATGATCTTTAGTTTGAGACACTTGTTAACGGGAATAATTAACCTCTTTACAATGCTGGGTTTAATGCCATAGGTTTCAAAGCTTAAAGGTTTTGTTTAACCATATTGAAAAATTCTTTTGCAAGCTTTAAATCATAATGGCTTCAGTATTTGCTTTACTTCTTGCATTAATAGATTTAATTAAATGAATTGAAAGCCAGAAGCTATCTAAAGTGGTTTGCTAATGTATTCCTATTTGTTTTTCTATTTTTTCTATTCTGGCTTCCATTAAAGCTATTCTTTCTATAAGCGGTAATCTTTTTTCTATTGAATCGAATCTAGCATTCATTTCATTTCTTAAAGAAATTATTTCCTTTTCTAAAGCTTTAGTTCTCTCCTCTATTTTCATATCTAATGCTTTTGTTCTTTCTTCAATTTTAGAATCTAAAGCTGAGATCTTCATATCTAAAGCTGAAATTTTAGCTTCTAAAGATTTTGTTTTCTCCTCTATTTTTGAATCTAAAGCTTTAGTTCTTTCTTCAATTTTTTCATCTAACGCTGAAATTTTTGCTTCTATTGGTTTTAATTGATTTGAAATTTCTTCTTTAACTATTGCCCTAATTTCAGGCAGTAGAAATCTTGAAATCCAAGTTGGAATTTTTTCAGCAATCTTCTTAGCCAATAAAAATCGCCAAAAAAATAAAATTTAAACCTAAAATATTTAAGCGTTTTGATTTAATGTTATGCTGCATGCTTTTTGTTGCTGCAAGATGTGTTTTTCAATTTAAGGTAGTTTCTTAAAATTTTTTCATGGTCAAATGCTAGCTTTGGCAAGTTATCTATTGGGAAAAATTTTACTTCAGCGCTTTCGCTGCAAGCCTTTAATTCGCCGCCAACTATTATGCTTTCATAACATATTGTTATTACATGTTTAACTGGGCTTCTAAGGGGATGAGAAAATACTCCTATAACCTTTAATGGTTTAATTTTTAATCCTGTTTCTTCTTCGATTTCTCTGGTAAGCGATTCTTCAACGGTTTCATCATATTCAATAAAGCCTCCAGGCAAAGACCATAAGCCCTTGAATGGTTTTATGCTTCTTTTAACAAGAAGTATGCTGTTGTTTTTTTGGATTATAGCGTTTGCTGCTAATGCAGGATTATAATATTTTTTTTCTCCAAGCCCTATTGCTGCGAACCTTAGCTTAGAAGAAAAGGATTCCACATCATATATTCTTCTACCATCAACAACTGCAGGTATTTTCATGAGGTTTATGAAGTTTTGAGGCTTTAGGTTTTTGAATTCTTCCCATTCTGTAACTATTAGGGCGCATTCTGAATTTTTTAAGCAATCTTCAATGCTTTCAGCGTATTTTACGCCTTTACCAAAGATTTTTTTTGCGTTTTCCATGGCTTTTGGATCATAAACCGCTATGCATGCACCTTCATCAAGAAGCTTTTTAACAATTTTTATGGATACAGCATCTCTCATATCATCTGTTTCAGGTTTGAATGCTAAACCTAGCACTGATATCTTTTTTCCGTTAAGCTCTCCAATAAGCTCTTTAGCCAACTCAATCAACCTATATGGCTGAAGATTATTGATTTTAAGGGTGGCTTCAACAAGCGGTAATTCAACATTGTTTTTAAGAGCAAAGTCAAGCAAAGCTTCAAGATCCTTACGAAAGCAACTTCCACCCCAGCCTACACCAGCCTTCAAGAATAGGGAGCCTATTCTTTTATCAAGCCCTATGCCTTCAGCTATTACCTCAACATCGGCTCCTGAAAGCTTTTGGCAAAGGTTTGCCATCATATTGATGAAGCTAACCTTCATGGCTAAAAAGGCATTGTTAGCATATTTCACCAACTCAGCGTTAACAAGGGTTGTCCTTATTGTTTTTGGGTTCTAAGCTACATAGTTTTTTATAGGCATATGTAGCTTTGAGGATTCATTAGCTTTGGGCTTCTCTCGGATTCATTGAAGCTTTCATCAGCCTTTTCCCCTGTTTGGGTGAACCCTCTCCATCCATTCATAAGCTCGTTGAAGAGCTTCGGGGATGGAGGAAGACCCTCCATTTGAAGGTATAGGTTTATGGCAGCATTAAGCTGCCTATTTATTCTTAACCCGCATTTTCCACATGTATATAATGCTCCTTTCGGGGCATTAATCATCCCACATTTGGAGCATCTTTTTGTAGAATTTTTAGGGTTAAGAATAACTGTTTCAGCTTTATAACTCATGAAGGTTATAATGGTTTTCCAATCGCTTTTTGAAATATTCCTATTATGCCTTCTTAAGCCATTAAGCATTCTATTCTTTCTTAAGTTTTCAAATCCATGAATATAACCCTTGAACTTTCTTGCTATAGAGGTTGTCAACTTATGGATAAAGTCCTTTGCCCTATCTTTTTCACGCTTAGAATATTTCTCTATAACTTTTCTAAGCGATAGCTTTTTTGATGCTTTCCGTTGAATTCTTCCTCTCTTCGTTTCATAAACTCTATGAATATGGAATAGCCTTGTTAAATCTATTCTGAGCCAGCCAATCTCTGGGCTGAATCCGTCGAGGCTCTTCTCGTTACAATCCCAAGCAATCTTACCTCTTGCCTCATTCTTTCTCCTCTTAAACCTAAAGGTTATTGTTAAATATTTTTCGTTTAGGATAAGTTCACCCATTTCTCCTTTAGCCCTACTTAAAAACCAAGCCTTTGAAACATCAAACTCTAAATGCCTCTTATATGGCTTAATGCTCACCTTTATTTTTCCATCCTTAAAGCTGTAGAGTGTCTCCTTTATTCTAACAAACCTTTTCCTTACGATTGGCTTCGCTCTTGTTCTCTCTCCTTTTATGTAACTTCTTCTCCAAGACTTTATTATTGAATACGCCTGTTTTATCGCGGAATCAACATAATGCTTAGAATAAACCCAATCTTCAAGCAGAATACTTCTCAAATAATGGTGTTTAAAATTATTCTCTTTAGGAATTAATGGAATCAACCTCTTTCTCCCTTTCTTATTATGCTTTTCAACCCATTTGATTCTAATCCATATTTCATCTATAGCCTTTTGAAGCATAAGCCTATACGCTTCAAGAAACACATTAACATTATAACTATGCCTTATATTGTAGGCTTTAACTTGATATAAGCTTCCTAACACCTTCCAACAACCCTTATTTTATACCATAATTACCCCAACATTAAATAGCCCTAATAGTAACCCTAATAAAGTCCTTCCATAAATAAATATGCGCTACAACCAATATCTATTTAAGCCTATCCTATAATTGAAACCGTTACGGCGCTTTTAACCTGCTCCAAATTTATGCTTCCATCTGGATTGCTTGGAGTACCTACTGTTATAAAAGTTATGCTAGAGCCTTCAATTGCTTCAGCAGGATTATGAGTGAGTGATAAAAATCTGCTTTCTAAACTGGTTTAAAGAAGTGAACCTGGATCATATTTTAGAAGCCTACAATAATTATAATCATTTCACATGCCAAATTTATAAAGGCTTGATAAATGGTTTCATGCCTATCATTTCTTAGGCCTTCTATTTAACTTAGTCAGCTAGGCATTTCTATAAGCCATAATCGCCTATATTTCTTTGGCTTTTGCATAAAAATGGGCTTTATATGCCTCTTTCTTAGCTCCTTTCTAAGCCTCTCATAGCCTTTATCGTTCAAAGCATTGAAGGCTTTTTCTAGGCTTGCCAAGCCTTAAAGGCAGTATGGCATCTCTAAGCTTGATGTAGTTTAGAATTGTGGACATTGGCTGCTGAAACAAGATTGCAAGTGGTAAGCCATTTCTATCCGTTATTAAATGCCCTTTTGAGCAGCTTTCGTCTCTGTTAAATTTTTGCCAAGCTTACTTCTTTATTTGGCATGTACAAAGGAAATATCGATTAAAACCCTTATGCATATCTGGCTTTTCAAGGCATATTCACTAAACCTTTACCTTTATACTGCCAATCTCTTAGCTGGGCTATAGAAAGGCAAGCCATACTCTTTAGACAAGGCATTCCATAGAATGCCATTAAGAAGGACTGCCAAGTATAGCTTTTCTATTAGGCACCATATGCATTCCTAAAGGCTTTTCCTTAGGAAGTGAGGGGTTAATAATATGCTATAAATCATTTGTTAAAACTTTCTCAGGTTTAATCATTGCTTAAATATGTGTTCTGTCGCATATATATGAAATAGCGAAAATGTCTTAAATGGGTTTTTGAAACATGGTCTTAATTAGCTATAACTGATGTGATGAATATTAAACTTTTCTACCTCTTTGTGATTGATACCATTTGTCTTCATACGGAAAGGTAATAATAATTCCCTATAAACCTTTAAAACCATGTAGAGTGATGTGGATTTTTTGTCTCTTTGATTAGCAATTCACTCTTCTCTTTCTAGAAAGATTACTCCATATCTTTGCTTTTACTTCCTTATATTGGCTTTCTGAAGAAATAACTTCTTAATGTAAAATTTTTGCTCCTTTTTCCAATTGTAAAATAAATAGAATAAACAAAAGGCAAAAGTTAAACTAGAAATTATTAAGCCACATTCATACCAATCTTGAGGTTTATATCTTATAACAATCTCTAAATTACCTATTTCATCAATCCAAAATCCACATATTACATCGTATAATAGAGTTGGTTTTACTATCTCTATCAGCTCACCATCTTTATAAACTCTTGCTTCCCATAAAGAACTATAGGATTGGGAAAAGCTTAACATGAAAGGTTTTGTTGCGTTTACGTTAACTCTCCATAATGTTGGATTAATTTTTGTATAGCCTTTAATTTCTACATCTGACATATTGTAGGTGTAAATTGTGGATATGTATATTTCAGGCATGATTTTTTCTTCATACTCATACAACCTAATTTTTCCAAATTTCTTGACAATTTTTATATCCTCTCTTTTTTGTAAATAATCCTCTATTTTAGTTATATCAGCTGTAGGATAAATATTATTTTTATAAAACGATGTATCAATAGTCTCATCGACTAAGATGTATTTAACTCTAAGTAGTTTTAAAATTTTTGTGTTCTGAAATGAAAAAAAGTTTTTATAAAATTCTTCTAAAAAATTGTATGTATTTATATTCAACGGCATATCTCCTCCATATCTAAATATTATAGGATTTCTTTCTTTAATGGTGGATAGATATATTGGGAAAGGGATGTAGGGATGAAGCCACTCGTAGCTATATAACCAGGGACCCGGAAGTATTAAAACAGCTCCATCTTCATTTTCATTGTTGATATACTCCGAAACAAGAATTACTTCTTTTGGAATACCGCTCATGTAATTGTTAAATAGTTTTCCACTCCAAAATGGTGCAGAACATACGGAAAGGACAATAATGCATAATAATATAACGGACTTTTTTCCAGTATATTTCAGAATTTTTTCTTGTTTATCAAAAATTCTGTATAAAATAAATGTAGAGTATGGAAAGGATAAACTGTATGAGAAAACAATTAGATGATTAAATTTTGTTGAATTTCTAACGCTATAAAATAGAGGTACGTTTTCAAGTAGAATTCTGTAAGATTGCGAAAATGGGGAAGAAGAGTTAGTTCCCTGAGCAAAGAGTATGCCAATAATGCAAATAAGAGATAAGGTAATAACTAAATGTCTATTATGAATTTTTCGTAAAAATAGTAAAGAAATGAAGGTAATAATGGGTACCAAAAGTAGCAATATCCCAAAATTTTTGTAAATCTCAGAAAAGTAAAAAATCTTGTAACCTTCGTAAGATGTAAACAATTCCCATTGATTTATAAGTGTAAAGGAATTAATTGTATTTGCTCTTAAAGAATAAAATCTTTCCATCATACCAATACTTTTCCATGCTTCAACCTCATTTAAGAAAGAATATATTGCTGGAAGTGTGTGCCAAGAAATAAAAAGGATAGATATGCTCAGCGCAAGGAATGAATTCTTAATAAGTTTAGCTTCTTTAGTTAATAATGAATATAAGAATATAAATAACATGATTAATGTTAACATCACAAAAATAGAACCAATATTGTGTAAAAATGCTATTGAAAGAATAACAGCAGCGAGAAAAATGTTTAAAAATCTTCTTACTAAAACAGATTTTAGCAGAAAGTAGAGAATAGCAGGTGTTATAGCATAAGGCAACATTAGATCTATATTAGAGGAAGCCCATTCAGCAGTTTGTGGATTAAACATATAGAGAAAAGCTGAAATATAGGAAAAAATTTGAATATCATTAAACTCTTTAAATATTAATTTAGAGAAATAAAACATAGAAATTCCTGCAATAATTATTATTAAATATTTATAAAGAAGATATGTAAGTTTTGGCTCTAATATTTTATTCAGAATAATGAATAACGGGGCAATTAGAATATAACTATGATCACTAACCCTTGATCCCCCAAGATTGTACGAATCATCCCAAGTGTATAAAAACATTCTGAATACCTTTTCAGCATTCAGGGTGAGAAGAGGACTAGGGGTGCCCCATAGATAGTTATAGTTACTATAGGCATATAACATAAATAGGGTAACTATGGTGATTATTAAAACTACTAAAAAATTAACTTTTATGGTTTTCTTTAATTTTCCCTTAATTAAGACCATGTTTCAAAAACCCATTTAAGACATTTTCGCTATTTCATATATATGCGACAGAACACATATTTAAGCAATGATTAAACCTGAGAAAGTTTTAACAAATGATTTATAGCATATTATTAACCCCTCACTTCCTAAATAGTCTCAATTTCCTAACTAATCTTAAACTCCGCTATGAAATGAGTTATAGTTATGAGAAAGTGCCAATCATTTTAATTCATTTATGGTAGCTATTACTAAGCACATGATTTATCGAACTTTTTATATATGATAATAAAATTTTAAGTTATTATTACTTTGTATTCATCTATTCCTTTCTAGCAAATATATATATTACAAAACCGAGTAATGGTAGACTTATTTCACACAACATTTTATCTTTTCTGAATCGCTATATAAATGGTATCCATTGTTTCTCAAAACATTTAACAACTTTCATGTATTTATTAAAGATTTTCTTCCAAAAATACGGTGGTCTTAAACCGATGTGTGTTCTGTCGCATATATATGAATAAGGATTTAATCCATTACCAATACTTGCAATTATGACCCCTCCTTTTTTAAGGAGAAGGGAGAGATGTTTTAAAGTTATTTCCTGCCATTCTTTTGCGATATGTTCTAAAACATCTCTCGTAAAAATCATATCAAAATGCCCATGTTCATTAATTAAAAAGTCTAAAGATTCTTTTTTAGATAAATCTAAACTATAAAAGATTAATTTTCTTTTATTCGAATATATTTTTCTAGCTTTTTGAATCGCATATTCACTTATATCTATGCCTACGATTACCCCATCTTTAAACCTATTTGATAGGTAGTTTGCACCTACTCCATAAGCGCAACCAAAATCGAGAATCCTAATTTTTTTAATGCTGCTTATTTCAGGTAAATACTTTAATCCTTTCTCTAATAGATTCTTGTAATTTCTTTCAATTATCTTAGGATCTTGTCTCCCATAGGGACTTGATTCAAAATATTTTTCATTAAATAGCCTAGTATTGCTATCCATTTTTTATAAACCAAAAATTTGATAATGCCCCATTAATATGTAATTCCCTTAAGCTTCTTTAACACTCCATCTCACTTGTTCTCTACCCTCTTCATTACCTTTTCCATTTTCTCCTTATCATGTTATTGCACCATAATCTACTGATACATTTAAGTTGTATTCTTTTAATAATCTCCGAAGAGCTTTGCTACATAGGATGGGTATCCTTCCAAAAATATTCACCTTTGTTATTACAGACCAAAAATTTAAAAACTTTAATATATACTTTAGCTACGTCAATCCAAGATGGACCTTTACTATTTTTTGCATTCTCTGACATTTCATGATATTTTTCAGTAGTTAAATTCAATGCTTTCTCTAAAACAATAGATAGATTCTTATAACTTTCATTTCTAAATAAGAATCCATTAAAACCATATTTTATTTTTTCTTTTAATATTGGAATGCCTGAAACTATGCATGGGACACCTAATGATAACGCTTCTCTTATTACTAAAGGATCAGCCTCATATAACGAACAAAGTATCAAAAATCTTGATTTTAAAAGATACATCATTGTATCATTTTGATTTAAAGAACCAATTAAATATATATATTTGCTTAGATCATATTTATGAATAAGCTTCTCGATATCTTTTTTCCATGGACCGTCCCCAACAATTGCTATAGAAAATTTATAGCCTTTGTCCTTTAAAATTTTTGAAGCAGTTATAATTAAATCCACACACTTTCCTTTATCTAACCTTCCAACATAAATAAAATCGTATCTTTTCATTGTGGTAGTTAGACTATGATTTATCTTAGGAAATCCATTTGAAATTAAAAAAGAAGGTTTTTTTAAGAACCAATAATATTTTTTGAATTCTTCTTGAAGAGCTCTAGATACAAAAATTAAATAATCTGATTTAGATAAGTAGAAAATTCTCCATATTCTTTGTATTAAATATTTTATAATTTCCATAAATGATTCCCCCAATTTTCTCATCCTAATACAGTCCTTAATATCTGCAATATTTTTTCCATCCATCGAATGAACAGTTAAAATAACTTTTGCTCTTTTTGGTTTATAAAATGCCAGAATTGAAGAATGGCCAGCCTGTCCGTTAAAAACTTCAATACCACTATTTTCTAACTTGTGGATTACCTTTTTTCCGTAGGTAGCGAATACTAAACTTCTTATGAATAGCCCTTTTGTCCCCTTATCTGGCAAGACCCATAGATTAATACCCTTTTTCTTTTCGATTATATCATTTTTAACTTTTCCTAAGCAAATAATCCAAACTTCATGACCTAAACTAGATAATCCTTGTGAGAGGTTGTAAACAGCGGATTCTATTCCTCCAGATGTCCTCTCACAAGGATTATTTAACGTGATAATAGCGATTTTCATTTCACCACCAGCCTCTTAATAATCCAAAATTCATGATCCAGCTTGGTTGCGCCTCGCATGGAGTCCAACAATTTGGGCATTTTCCGTATTTTATTAATTTTCTAACTTCCTCCGCCTTTTTACCCCACCAAATCTCTTTAAATGGCGCTTCTCTTATATTTCCCAATTTAACTAACCAGTGAGTACATGGGTAGACATTTCCATAAGGATCTATATATGCTGAATACCTCCCTGCCACACATGGTATTATCATTTTCCTTGGTTCGGATATAAATTCAGGCATTTTCTTTAAATAAAATTGGTAAAAAGCTTGTTTGACTTTTTCAAAAAAGAAGCGTGACTTATTCTTAGATCTAAGTATATAAAGAATATCGTTGGTGATCATATTCCTAAGATTGTCATAAGAATTGACAGAATCTTTATTCAGATTTTTATAGTATTCCGTAAAGTGTTCTAATGTGACTGTTACGTTCTCTACGCCATAATTATCCTTAATATATTCATAAAATTCTCTAAATTTTCCTACATTATACCTTGAAATGGTATACGCTAAGTGTACTCTCAGATTTGGGTGTCCTCGCTGCATACCCTTTAAATTTTGAAAAAGAGATATAGCTCTTTTAAAATTGTTTTTAACACCTCTAAGTTCATCATGGACTTTGGGTAATCCATCTAAACTTATTCCTACATTCAATATTTTATTTTCTGGAATACTATTTAAAATATCAGCAATAACTTTTAAGGATCTCTTCGGATGTACCGCATTAGTAGTTAAACCTCCAGCAATGATTTTAGTTTTATTATACGCATAAGACACAATTTCGGAACAGTCTTTTCTTAAAGTCGGCTCCCCTCCTGTGAATTCGATCCACATTAGACTAGACCCGATCTCATCAAATAGTTTTTTCCATTCATTAATCGTAGCTTCCATTTTAAGTTTTTCCGGGTTTTCTAAATATACTTTCCAGATTCCACAAGTTTTACACCCTGAGTTACACAAGAAGGTAAGGGCTATTGTTAATTTTATTGGTAAATACTTACATACGCCCTCGGTCATTCTTATCTTTAATAATTGAAATACATAGCTCATAGTTTAACACTCACAACAACTTAACTTATGGCTATGTCGAAGTCATGACCGCTAACCCTTATTTTGGCAGCAAAACCAAATAAAATGACTACTTCAACAACATCGATCTTATAAAAAAGCCTTTAACTTAATCAGCACATCACTAAGCATCATCTTGCTTTCAGTAATAAGATTTTGCTTAATTGAGCAAGTTCATAGAAGTATAATGTTTATAGTCTATGTGAGAATTTACCAGAATTTTCATAAAAGATCTTTCAACTCTCTGTTCAGAAGAATGTCTTTAATCGCCCCAAATAGTTGGTCGTCTGGAACAAACGCTCTATAAAATTTTTCATTAACTTTAAAATTAATGTTAAGCAGATTTCCTTTAGCATGAAGAACTTTGTTTGCAACGCTTAATATATTCATTTTATATGCCTTCGATTACCTTTAAAAACTCGCGTTGTTTTGTCCCAGATATATTGTTTGGGATGTTTCAATGCATTTTCGCCCTTTTTCCTTAATTCTTTGAAAAGTAAACCCAACTTTTCATTAACTAAGAAAATTAATTCTTTAGCTAAAATTCCTTATATTAGACATTTTAAATAATCCTCGGTTTGCGCGGCAGTTTTCTCCCAGTTAAAATTACACGAGTATTTTAAGGCGCCTTCTGAAAGCCTTCTCATAAGGCCTTCATCTTGAATAAATTCTATCAATTTCTCAGCTAAGTTATATACGTCTCCATATTCAACCAGAAGTCCAGTTTTGCCATCTATGATGACTTCCCTTAATGCTTTAGAGTTATAGGCTATGGCTGGTGTCCCGCATGCATTCGCCTCAATAACTCCCATGCCCCACCCTTCAACATCGGATGTATAGGCTATGCACCATGCTCCCTGCAGTATTCTCACCTTCTCGCTTTCAGGAATCCAACCTGTAAATTTTACGTCGCTAAGCTTCATTTCATGCGCAAGTAACCTTATCCTTTTTTCCTCCTCGCCTTTCCCAACTAATATAAGCTTTGCATTCTTAACCCTTTCTTTAACAAGCTTAAATGCTTCTATGAGGTGATCCAAGTTCTTATACTTTTTCATTCTTCCAATCCAAACTATTGTTGGCTCATCAAACCTTAAGCCTTGCCTATATTTTGCATGATCAATCCCATGATGAATAACGTTTATTCTCGAGTCCTCTACGCCAAATTGCTCTATTAAATCTTTTTTAGTTGTCTGAGATACGGCTACTATATTCCTATAGGTTCCTTTTATGCTTCTTTCGGCCCTTTTCACCAAATACCTTAAAACGTATGGAAGCTCTCGCTCAACCACTTTCTGATGTACATGATGTACAATAGCTGCAACTGGCTTTCGAGTAAACTTCGGTGACCAAAATGGCACAGCATGTGCTATATCATCTATGATAACATCGAAATTCTTAGAATTTCTTTTAACAAAGCATGGTGCATATGCGTGTAGCGTGAATTTACCGCCAAACCTTTTAACCTTCATGCCGTAAAGCTCTTCCTCAGGCTTAGAGCCATCGAATCTTTCAGTTAACAAGGTAACCTCATGACCTTTTTTAACTAGCCTTTTCCCTACTTCAGCTATATGGACTTCTGCTCCTCCAGCTTCCGGATGCTTGGGGCATCTATGGTTTATCCAAAGGATCCTCATTATTTACCCTTAAACGCCACCGCCATATAGAGTTTCCTTAACACATTTAAAATTTGCTTTTTAAAGCCTGAAGCCCTTATCACCGTTATGTATTCTTGGCCCACTATATTCATATTTGATAAATTTATTATTTTACCTATGCTTAACCGTTGTAGAGCAGCGTACTTTCCACCAAAGGTGAGCAATCTTAACAATATCATATCAGCTAGCATTGTTAATAATGCTCTTAAAGGCATTATCGTTGAGCCTTCCCTCTTCTCCCTCCAAACAACATTTATTGTTTGAAAACTTAACCTAAACCTTTTTATCCACACAATAAGCTCCGTATCATACAATAATCCATCTGTTCTTACAAGGGAAGCCAGTATTGAAGCTGCCCGTCTGCTTAATATCTTAAACCCAGCTTGATGATCTTTTACTCCAGTCCTAAATAGAAACCTGCAAACATTATTATACGATGTAGAAAGTACACGTCGCAATAAACCATGCATCCGATATACTCTATTAGCAATCAACAGATCCAAACGATCATTTGCCATCATTGCTAACGCCTTAGATAACGTTTCTGCATCAACAGGCATATCAGCATCCAAAAGAACAAACGTATCCCCCTTAGCATAAGGTATAACATTTTTTATCGATCCCCCTTTCCCAATCCTTTTTGTAAGAAGAAAGCAGTTAGCAATACCTTGCTTTGCAATCCTTTTCATCACATCAACCGTAGGAGGATGAGCAAAATCCGTAACCAATATTATTTCAAAACCATCTATAGGCATGGATGATAACGCATCATTTAACGCCTGAACCCTAGCGTAAAGATTCGATCCCTCATTAGCTACAGGAACTATTATCGTAAACAACTTTAAGATACATAATATAATGTACTTTTATAGGCTAAAAAATTAATCGAAGCAAAGGTTTCAATATGCTTGGAACAATCTTCTTTATCAAGCTTTTTTCCCGTTCATCCAACAGCTTTAAGCCTTTTAATAAAATTATAACCATAGCCAAAAATGATGCAAACTCTAGAATGCCCTTGGTTAAAACATTCATTATGATCCCATGCTCTAAGATAAGCATAGGCATCGTCGTTAAAATGGCATAGAAAATTATGCGCTTCCAACCTTTAAGGCTAAAGCCAAGCTTCAACCTTACAACTAAGTAAGATATAGCAAAAGCCGTCACAGCCATTAGGGCTCTAGCTAAGGCCGCTCCAATCCCTGAAAGCATCGGCACAGCCAGCCATAAGGTTGCAACATCAGTGGATATCGAGGCTAAGCCCGCTAAGGCCATAGGCTTCGTATAGCCTAAGGCTTGAAGGCTTGACGCAAGTAAAGCATAAAGGGAGGCAGGTATTGCAGCTAAAGATGTTATTGTTAAGGCCATAGCTCCAACAGCATATCTAGCTCCATAAACGATCGTTAAGGCGGTTTGGGAAGCAACCGCCAAAGCCAAGCTTATCGGCGCTATAAATAAAAGCGATAAATGCATTGATACACTAAGTATTTCCTTCACGCTTTCAACACCAGATTCCCCAAGCCTATAGCCCATTGTTGGAAACAAAACAGCAGCTAAAGAATTGGGCACAACCGTTAAAACATAGATGCTTGAAACCACTAAGTAGTAAACGCCTAAGGCCGATAAATCATTAGTCAACTTGTAAAGAAGAGCTATATCAAGCCAACCTTGAATAAACAATATTACGTTCATCGCATACAAAGGTAGGCTATAGCTGAAAAGAAGCCTAGTTGGGAAGGGATCGCTTAACCGCTTAAGCCTCCCCTTAAAAGCGAAGATCGAGTAAATCAAGCTAGTTAAGGCACCTGCCAAAACACCTAAAGCCACACCTTGAACTCCAAGCCCAAGTTTAGCCAAGACCACAGCCGAGAACCGGCCAACACCAAAATAGATAACGTTCTGCAAGGCGACAAGCCCATAAAGCCATAGCCCATAAAATGCTCCGCCCAAAAGGCTCATGTAGTTCAAAACGAGTCCCGTCGCAAAAGCAATAAGCATCAAGGAAGCGGAAAGCTTAACCATCAAGCTAATATAGGGCAAAATGGAAATCACGATCATGAATGACGCCAACACAGCAATGGACGCTACTTTAAGGCTTTTCCAAAAGGCAGCTGAAGCTTTCCCAATATTATGCATACCAAGGCTTTCTGAAATAAACTTTATGACGGCAGAGTTCAACGCCAGCAAAGTTAAGGTGGTGAAGCCCGCCGTCGCCATGAATAAAAGGGAGATAGTGCCCACTTCATCCACAGTTAGGATTCTGGCAATTAAGATATAGAAAGCGAAGGATATACTTAAATTCATAGCGTTCATTAAGGTAATGTATCCTGTTCCAACCGTTACCTTCTTTATTAAACCAGTCAAGCACTCTTCCCCAAAAGGCTACCATTTTATCAAAGGCTTATAAATAGCCTTTTCTTCATTCAAGCTTAGTTAACATCAATAATTAACCCTAAAGCCTATACGCCATATTTAATAGCGAAGCCTTTTCCAACATTATTGTTATAACTGAAGACTTTTACGCGTTTTCCATCAGTTATCCTTAATGCTTCCTCCTTTGTTCCATCAGTTGAACCATCATCAACAATTATTATTTCATAATCTTTTAGGTTTTCAAGTTTCTTTAATAATGTTTGGATTGCAACCGCTATTCTGCCTTTCTCATTATAAGCCGGCAATATAATGGATGTTTTATTCGATTTAAAGGTTATATGCTTTTCGCTTTTCAAGCTTATTTTCCTTTTTAGCTATCCCTTTACCCAATAAATGTTTTGATAAGCATTGTTAATATGGCTATTAAAATTGGAATGTTGAATGCAAGCATAATCCTTTCAACAGATGTTAACCTTCTATTAACTTCATCAAATCTTCGATCAACATAATATTTTA
>Ga0078972_1008388_pt1 | contig 21688 bp, 15 predicted proteins | sample YelNatPaOPGAMG01_FD_67568 | JGI IMG/M metagenome (GOLD analysis project Ga0078972, IMG submission 67568) | Hot spring thermophilic microbial communities from Obsidian Pool, Yellowstone National Park, USA - OP-RAMG-01 (SPADES assembly) (version 2) | ecosystem: Environmental > Aquatic > Thermal...
GCCCTCGCGCTGGCGGGGGGCCATCTGCAGGTAGGCCTGGAACTCGACAAGGCCTGGGTGGTCGGGCGCGAGCTGCAGGCCTTCTCCGGCCAGGGCACGGGCAGCCTCCTCGTTTCCCAGGCGCTCCTCGCAACGGGCCACGGAGAGGAGCAGTTGGGCGCGCTGGGCTGCGTTGTCGGCCACCAGGGCCAGGGCGCGCCGGAACTCGGCCTCGGCTTCGGCCCAGGTGCTCGCCGCGTAGAGGATCGAGCCAAGGGTCGCGTGGGGCACAGGGTGCTCCGGTGCCCGGTCGGCCGCCTCGTGGCAGAGGGCGATCGCCTCAGCCGTATGGCCGGCGGTGTTCAGGGTGCGCGCCAGGAGGCAACGGTACTCCACATTGTCGGGCTCGCAGGCCACGGCGCGGCGCTGGTACTCGATGGCCCGCTCGTACTGGCGCAGTTGATAGTAGCGGCGCGCGGCACTCATCAGCAGGGTGGCGTTCTCTCCATCGGCCTCGAGCGCCGCCAGCACCCTGCCCAGCTCAGCATCCGACGGTGGGCTCTCTACGGCAGCCGGCGGGCTCTCGTGGGCCGACTCGGGCACCGGGCCAGGCTGCGCGGCCTCCTCTGGCGCGGGCTCCGGGGCTGGCGGCGCGACGCGCAGGGCCTCACGCACCGTCGGGTGCTCGCGGTTCAGCACCAGCGTGCGGATGTTCTTGGCCTCGCCGCTCAGCGGATCCTCCAGGGTGTAGGTGCCGCGGAGGAAGATGAGGCTGTCGACGGCCTGATTCAGGAGGAGCATGAGCTGGTCGCGGCTCAGATGTGGAACGACGGCTGCGCGGCTGATCTGATCGACCAGGTACATAAAGGCCACATAGGGGCTGCGCGCTTCCAGGGCGTCGGCGAAGCGGATGATGGCCGGCAAGGCGGCCTCGTCGACCGGCTCGGCCATCGGCGCCACGCTGCGCACGCTCAGCTCCTCGGCACCGCGAGCCCCAGGCAGGTAGGCCCAGTCGACCAGGCCGTCTTCCACGATGTACAGCAGGCCGCGGCGCTCTGCTTCACGCATAAAGAGCTTGAACTTGGGAAAGCCGAAGCGGCTCTCATCGAATTGGTGCAGGCGGCGGATGAGTTCGTTCTTGATCCACGAGAGCAGGGCACGGTCGCCGTGCTGGGAGCTGCGCACGATATCGGTCACCACATCGAAGATGCGCTGCAACTCGCTCTCATCACCCGCGTTGGGCGCCAGGCCGTGGGGGCGGTAGCGCTGCGTATCGATGGGGTCCACGTCCTTGTCATAATACAAGAACTGGTCCACCCGGTCGGCCAGGCGGGGCGAGGTGCTCCACGACACGCCGATGGCGACGACCTGTTTGCCGTAGGGGCGCAGCGTGTTGACCATGTGGATAAAGTCACCGTCGCCCGATGCCAGGATGAACGTGCCGATGTTGGGGTGGTTGTGGCAGCACTCGACGCAATCCGCAGTCAGCTTGATGTCGACCGAGTTCTTGCGCCGTCGCAGGCCGGTGCTCTCGGTCACCATGCGGGTGGGCACATAGACCGGCTCGATGCCGGCGGCGTAGAGGTTCTCGGGATCCGATTGATGCCAGTCATCCTGCCAGTCGGCATAGGCGTTGGCAATGACCAGGCGGCCAAAGGTCTCTGCGGTTTCGCGCAGTGAAGTCAGGTTGACCCTGAGGTTGGCCTGGCTCAGGCTGATCTTGAGGTTCTCCCAGTCGATGAAAAGCGCCACATCAGGCGACTGAGCCTTGGCCTGCAGGCCAAACTTGGCTTGGCTTGCCGGCATGCGTTTCCTCCTCGCGCGTACAGCGCATCACAAGGCCTGTGGTCATCCCTGGGATGACCGAGTCTGTCTCCTGACCGGGTAACCTGGGATCCCTGAAGCACCTGGGGCACCTGAACCTACTTCTTCTCTTGAAAGTTGGCCAATGAGGCATAGCCGGGTTTGACCGGGACGTCGAGGGGTTTGGAGGGCACGCTGACCAGGGTGACTGTGAACGTAATGTCGTTGTTCAGCGCCTCGAACACATAGTAGCCGTTGCCATCGGTATTGGTGTAGGCCGACCAGTCGTAGGCCGAGAGCTTGACCTTCACCCCGTTGACGGGCTTGCCCTGGGCGTCGCGCACTGTGCCGTGGACCTTGCCCCAACTGCTCTGAACCCTCTGTTGGCCGCCATAGACGCCAACAAAGGTGCCCGTGGGCACTGCGGCGCCCGGCGTTGGCGGCGAGGCGCAGAAGCGAGCGGCCTCATCGCGCTTGGCAGCCAGGTCTGGCGTGGAGGCCAGGGTCAGTGCTGCCTTGTAGTACTGCACGGCGTCGCACCAGTTCGCTTTGGTCCCTGCAGCGTCGCCGGCGAGGACATACGCCTGCTGCAGGCGTTGGGCCGTGTCTTTGTAGCTGGGCTTGAGGGTGTAGAGGGCAGAGAAGTCCTTGATGGCCTCAGCCCAGTCGATCTCCCACGCGCTGAGCCCGCTCTGATAGAGGGCGGCCAGGCGGCGCTGTGCCTGCACGTCGGGGTTGTCGGGCTGCAGCATCAAGGCCTGGTCGAAGCGCCGGATGGCCTCCTCCATGCTGCCCTCGTTCGCCAGTTGCATGCCCTCGTTGGTATAGGCGCCCACGAGCAGGCGGCGCACGGTGGCCTGCTCGTAGTTGGGGTCGGCAGCCTGCACGGCCTCGAGCTGGCGGATGGCGTCGGCCCAGGCTCCGTTGTCATAGGCAGCGCGGCCCGCGGCCAGAAGGGTTGCGGGGTCTCCCTGGGTGCCGAGAGTGGGCGTCGGCTGGCCCTCGGCCTTGGCACGGGCTTCATCGAGCTTTTGTTTCGCCTCGGGGTAGTTGGGGCGGAGCCGGAGGGCATACTCGAACGCGCCGACGGCCAGCTCATAGTTGCCCTGGTTCATGTAGTCGATGCCCTGCTGGTAGTACTTGGCCGCCGTCTCGGCCTGCTTGTCGCTGCGCAGTTGCAGGCCGCGCCACACCGCCAGAATGCCCACCCCCGCAATGAGAAAGACGATGCAGCCCGCGATCATGCCCAGCCCCATCGGGCCCAAGAGGCGCGCCGGCAGGCCCTGCGCCGGCCGGGATGCCTGCTTATGGGGAGGCCGCGGGCCGGCCAGTGGCCGGGGCACAGGCGGGGCCGCAGCGGGTGCCGTCGGCGGAGGCGTTGGCTGCGCTAGGATGGGCACATCGACCGCTTCGACGACCTCGAGCTCGCCGTCGAGCGGCCCTTCGCCCGCGGTGACCCCCGCATCCTCAGCCGGCCCCGGCTGGCGGGCGCCCTCGGCCTCGGGGCGAGGGACCTCTGCGCCACACTGTGGGCAGAAACTCTCCGTGCCCAGGAGAGGAAGTCCACATTGATCGCAGATCATCCTGGCTTCTCCTGACTAGTTGGGTTACCAGGCGAGTTGATGATGTGCGGGATAGACAAAACGCCCGTCTCCGGGCTGTAACGTACCATTGCGGTTGCCGTCCATTATATCCTCTTTTTCGCCATTGTCCAGGTTGAACAGAGTGCAGAGTGCGCGGATTGCCCGGCAGTATCGACGGTGTTATAATGGTGCCCGCCGCATCTTTCAGGGCCACATCCTCAGGCCCTATGGCAAGGAGCAACCCACATGCTCAGGGACCTCGTCGGCGCAGTCAAGCAGACGTACTCGGGCGCTCTCGCCAAACAGCATGTCGCTGCGCTCAGCCAGTTCCACCGCATGCAGGCCAGCCCGGGCTTTCGCGCCGCGGCCGAGTACTGCCACAGCCAGCTTTGCTCTTGGGGGGTCGAGGCCGAGGTCGTGTCGTTCCCCGCCGATGTGGGCACGGCGTACTGGGCCTGCGACATGTTCCAGGAGTGGGAGGCCAGCGAGGCCGTGCTCGACCTGCTGTTGCCTGAGGGCGGGGCGACGCGCCTGGCCGACTACTGTGAGGACAAGATATCGCTCATCCAGCGCAGCCAGCCCTTCGATGGGGAGGCCGAGCTGGTGGTGCTCGAGAGGGGCGACTCTCCCGAGGAGTATCGCGGGCTGGAGGTAGCCGGCAGAGTCGTGCTGGCCAATGGCGACATCCGCGAGGTGTGGCAGCAGGCGGTGAGCGAGCGGGGGGCCGCCGGCATCCTGTTCGATGGCATGCGCGAGTTGCCGCCGGTGCGCCAGCGCATCGACCTGCCCGACGCCCGCCAGTACACCTCGTTCTGGTGGCGCAAGGGCGATGAGCCCCGCGGGTTTGGCTTTGTGCTCACCCCACGCCAGGGCGACTGGCTGCGCGCCCTGGCGCGGCAGCAGGCGCAACAGGGCAGGGCGCCCCTCCGCGTCCGCGCCAAGGTTGCGAGCCGCCTCTACGACGGACAGGTCGAGGTGGTCTCGGCGCTGCTTCGCGGGCGCACCGATGCGGAGGCGGTGGTCATCGCCCATCTCTGCCACCCGCAAGCTTCGGCCAACGACAATGCGTCGGGCTCGGCGGCGGCCCTCGAGGCGGCGCGAGCGCTGCAAGCTCTGATCTCCTCGGGGCGCCTGGCCCGGCCGGAGCGCAGCATCCGCTTCCTCTGGGTGCCCGAGATGACCGGCACCTACGCCTACCTGGCGACCCACGAGGACGAGCTGGCCCGCATGGTGGCCGGCATCAACCTGGATATGGTGGGCGAGGACCAGGGCCTCTGTGGGAGCGCCCTGCTCATCGAGCGGCCCCCCGAGGCAGCGGCCGGTTTCGCCGGCGACCTGGCCGAAGCCCTGCACGAGGCGATGCAGGAGGGCGCGAGCAACCTGGCCGGCACCGCCTCCTACCCCCTCTACCGGCATGCGGTAACCCCCTTCTCGGGCGGCAGCGACCACTATATCCTTTCGGACCCGACGGTGGGCGTGCCCACGCCGATGCTGATCCAGTGGCCCGACAAGTTCTACCACACCTCAGCCGACACCATCGATAAGGTGGACCCCAACATGCTGGCCGTGGCGGGCGGGCTGGCCGCCAGCTATGCCTACTTTGTGGCCGCGGCGGGCGAGCAAGAGGCGCGCTGGCTGGCGCGCGAGATGGTGGCGCGCTGCAAGGCCAGGCTGGGGCGGCTGGCGCAGCAATGCTATGGCGAGGCCCTCGATTGCCGTGGGCTCGATGCCCTCGGCAGCGTGGCAGACAGGGCGGCCAGGCGCCTGGCTTTCCAGGCAGAGCGCGGGGCCGATTCACTGCAGGCACTCCTGCGCCTGGCACCAGGCCTGGCCGGCACTGTGGAAGCAGCGGCCCAATCCATCCGCGCGGCCGGGCAGGAGGAATGGGCAGGGCTCAGGACGGAGCTGGAAGGGCTGGCGCGGAGGCGCGGCGCCGGTGGGCTGCCTGCCCCGCGGCTGGCTCGCGATGATGAGTGGAGCGAACGGGCCAGAGGGATGGTGCTGCAGCGCACCGTGCGCGGACCGGTGGAGCTGGCCGCTCTCGTGGCGCGGCTCGAGCCGCCTTCCCGTGCCCGGGCCGAGGAGCTGCTCAGGGAGCAAAGGGCGGCCGCCCGCCGGCTGTCGGTCTACATGCTGTATTGGATCGATGGCCGGCGCACGCTGGCTGAGGTGGCCGACCTGGTGGAGTGCGAGGTAGGGGTGCGCGATGTGGGGCTCATGGTGCGGCTGGCCGAGCTGATGGTTGAGGTGGGATGGTTGGAGGTGAGGAACTGAGGGAACTGGAGGAACTGAGGGGGGTGTGGAAGCCTGCTGCGCCCCCGGCTCCTCAGTTCCGTCAGTCCTCTCAGTTCCTGGAACTCGCCCCGGAAGGACGGCAACGATGTACCTGGGACCGGAACCCAAGCGGCGGCGTGGACCCTGGCTGTTCATCCTGACGGTGGCGGCGCTCCTGGCTGCCGGCTGGTACGTGTACAAGAACCGGCCCGGGCTGGTGGCCACGTTGATAGCCCGGGTGCCGGTCGACAAGCTGCCCGCAGAGGTGCGGCCCAGGCCGACACCCACGCCAACCGTGCACGTGCCCACGGCCGACGAGTACATGGCGGAGGGTGAACGCCTTTTCGCAGCCGGGCGCATGGGTGAGGCCGCCGGCCAGTTTCAGAAGGCGGCCCAGGTGCAACCCCTCAATGCGCGGGCGCACGCCAAGCGGGCGCTGGCGCTCGTGCTCAGGGGGAACCGCCAGGAAGCGCTGCAGGAGGCTCGCCGGGCCGTGGAGATCGACGCCCAATCGGCAGAGAACCAGGCCATCCTGGGCATGGTGCTCGATTGGAACGATCAGCCCGAGCAGGCGGTGTTGACCTGCCTCAAGGCCGTCGGGGTCGACCAAAAGTCGGCCATGGCCTACGCCTTCCTGGCCGAGGCCTATGTGGATGCCAACAATCCAGAGCGGGCCATCGACGCCGCCCAGAAGGCGATGGCGCTCGACCCCCAGAGCGTGTGGGCGCTGCGCAATCTGGGCTATGTGTACGAGAGGATGGGCAACTATGACAAGGCGGTGGAGCAGTACCAAAAGGCCGCCACAGCCCATCCGAACATGACCTACGTCCACCTTTCGCTGGGGCGCGCGTACGTGGCCGAGCGCCGCTTCGATGAGGCCCTGGCCGAGTTCGACAAGGCTGCTGCTGTGGACCCCACCGATGCCCAGGGCTACGACCAGAAGGGGTGGACCTACTATGTGCTCGAGGACTATGACCAGGCCGACCTCTTCCTGCGCAAGGCTGTGGAAGTGGACCCCGGCTATGCGCCCGCCTGCGGCCACCTGGGGGTGCTCTGCTACGTGCGGCGCAACTATGAGGATGCGATCGAGTGGCTGGGCAAGGCGATCGACGGCGGGGCGAACCGGCTCGAGTACTACTATGAGCTGGGGCTGTCGCACATCTTTATCGGCGAGTGCGACCTGGCGATCCCTCCGCTGCGCAAAGCGCTGGAGATGGATCCCAACTGCGATGTGGCCAGGAAGGGCCTGGAGCAGTGTGGCATCAAGCCGTAGGGCTCAGAAGCGGTGCCCGAGGCCGAGGCCGTCGGGCTGAGAAGAGGCCAAGGCCTTCGGCCTGTAGCCCCGGAGGGGCCTGGCCGCTTTTCAGCGCGGGGTTTCGAACCCCGCGCGGCGCCGGCCGCAGCAACCGTGCCCGGCAGTGCAGCGGCCTGTGGCGGGCGTGACGGATACCGGCGGCCGGGCTGCCATTGGTGGAGGGTGTACAGGCAATGAATCGGCGTGGTGCGGACCGGAGGCAGGCCTTCCTGTGGGGGCTTACTGCGCTGGTCGTGGTTTCGATGGTGTCGGGCATGGTTATCGTCACGGCGCCGGTGGCTGCGCCCAAGCCGACGCCCACTTGGCTCCTGCCGACTGCCACCCCGCAGCCGACCCGTACCGCCACGGCCACGCCTACGCCGACCGCAACGCCAACCTCCACCCCCACGCCGCTGCCCACGGCAGCGGTGTTGGGCCGCGACACCGACTTGGCCTTTGTCGTGGTGGGCGCATCGCACGATGGTGATGCGATCTTCAAACAGGTCGTCCGCCAGGCCTCGGCGGGCCAGTATGCCTTTATGCTGCACACAGGGGACCTGGTACACAGTGGCCTGGAAAGCGAGTACAAGGGCCTGAGGGGAATGCTGGCGGATCTCAAGGTGCCCTTCTGCCCGGTGCCAGGCGATCTCGACGGGGCCGCCGGCGACCTCGGCCTCTACCTGGAGTACACCGGCGCGCCCGCGGCGTCGTACTCCTTCGACTATGGGCAGGCCCACTTTGCCCTCGTCGACTCGCACTCGGGAACGCTGGGCACTGCGCAGTTGGCCTGGCTGCGCGCCGACCTGGCCGCGACCGACCAGCCGCTCAAGATCGTCGTCCTCCACTACCCGCCGTTCGACCCCAACGGCTCGACACAGGGCCTGATGGGCGGCAACCAGGCCTTCATGGACCTTATGGAGGAGCAGGGCGTGCGCTACGTCTTTGCGGGGCACATCGCCGGGTATGGCAGGGAGGAGCGGAACGGCGTCACCTACGTCGTCACCGGTGGCGGGGGCGCGCCCCTCAGCCCGGGCCAGTACTACCACTACCTCAAGGTGCAGGTGCACGGCCAGGCCGTCACCTGGACGGTGACGCGGGTGAGGTAGCGCTTGCACGAATCCACGGCTTGTGGTACAATACTGGCCGTCCGGGGCGATTAGCTCAGTCGGTCAGAGCGCACGGTTCACATCCGTGAGGTCATAGGTTCGAGCCCTATATCGCCCACCAGAGGCCAACCCAAGCGGGTTGGCCTTTTTTGTTGTGTCCCAAAAGGCGCAGACTCTGAGATTCTCCGCATCTGCGCCTGCTTCCCCACCCACTCGACCGCGGTGTGGATGCCCCCGCCTGCAAACGCTGGCCTCCCAGGCCGCATGAAAACCCCACGCCGCCCCTACTATACTAGGGAGGGCCATCCGAGGGGCCTGGCCTCGCGGGGCTGGCCCTTCGAGTCGCTGCCAGAGGCCGTGCGCCCGGCCGAAGAAGGTACCCATGTCTCTGCGCCGCAAGACGTTGCTCATCGTCGCCGCCACCCTCGCGGCTCTGCTGATCGCTCTCTATGGCACGTCGCAGGGGATCGTGCTGCGCAGCTTTGCCCGCCTGGAGGAACGCCAGGTGCGCGAAGATGTGCAGCGCGCCAAGAACGCCCTCGACGACGAGCTGGCCGGCCTCGCGGCCACTGCACGCGACTGGGCGGCCTGGGATGATACCTACGCCTTTATCCAGGATGGCAACCGCGAGTACCAGGAGTCGAACCTCCTCGACAAGACGTTCGAGACCCTCCGCCTGCACGCGCTGATCCTCGTCGATGCGGAGGGCCGGGTGGTGTTCGGCCAGGGCTACGACCTGGCGGCGGGCGCCAAGACGCGGCTGCCCGCCGAGTTGGCCGCGGGCTCGCCGACGCTGGCGCGGCTGGCCCACCATCCCGATCCGCAGAGCCGCCTGGCCGGCCTCGTCCACACCAGCGCAGGGCCGATGCTGGTGGCTTCCGAGCCCATCCTCACCAGCGACGGCAGCGGCCCGGTCCGCGGCGCCCTCATCATGGGCCGGTACCTGGATGCGGCCGAGGTAGCGCGGCTCATGGCCAGCACCCGCCTCACTCTGGCCGTTCACCCGCCGGATGACCCCAACCTGCCGCCGCCGGGCGACGGTGGGGCGCAGCCTGCCGTTCGCCCCGTCGATGCGGAGACGGTGCTGGGCTATGCCTGGCTGCGCGACGTCTCCGGCAACCCCCTGCTGGCCCTGGAGGTGCGCGAGCAGCGGCACACCTACGCCCAAGGGCAGGCGGCAACCTCGTACTTTATGTTGGCGGCGCTGGTCATCGGCCTGGTGCTCGGTGGCGTGGTGCTGCAACTGCTCCTGGAGAAGCTGGTGCTGGCCCGGCTCGAACGGCTGAGTGATGCCGTGGCCGGCATCCGGACCGGGGGCGACCTGTCGGCCCGGGTCTCCGAGCGCGGCCGCGACGAGCTGGCCGCCCTCGGGAGCGCCATCAACGCCATGCTGGCCCGCCTGCAGGCGTCGCAGCAAGAGTCGGAGCGGGCGCGTGCCGAGCTGTACTCGCTGACCAGCAACCTGCCGGGCGTGGCCTACCGGGCGGCCAATGACGAGCAGTGGACGATCGAGTTCGTCAGCCAGGGCTGCGAGGCGCTCACCGGCTACCGCGCCGACGAGCTCGTCGGCGGCCGCGCCGTGTCCTACCGGGCGCTGATCGTCCCCGAGGACCGCGAGCGGGCCCTGAGCCGAATCCGTGAGGCCCTGAACAGCAAGGCTCCCTATGCGCTGGAGTATCGCATCCGCCACCGCGATGGCCGTATCCTGTGGGTGTGGGAGAGGGGGCAGGCGATCCCCGACGCGCAGGGCAACCCATCGGCGTTGGCAGGGTTCATGTGGGACGTCACCGAGCGCAAGGACGCCGAGAGATTGCTGCGCCAGCAATCGCTCGCCATGCAGACGGCCACCGAGGGCATGGCTATCCTCGATGCGACCGAGCGCTACGTCTACGTGAACGAGGCCCACGCGCGCCTCTACGGCTACACCAGCCCGGGCGAGTTGGTGGGCCAGTCGTGGCGGGTGCTGTACGCGCCGGCCGAGCTGGAGCGTTTCGAGCAGGAGATCATGCCCGCCTTCCGCCACAGCGGCCATTGGGCGGGCGAGGCTGTAGGGCTGCGGCGCGATGGCAGCACCTTCCCCCAAGAGGTCTCGCTGACGGCCATCCCCGATGGCGGGCTGGTATGTGTCGTGCGCGACATCAGTGAGCGTAAGCGGCTCGAGGAGCGCCTGCACCGCTCACAGAAGCTGGAGGCGATCGGCCGGCTGGCAGGCGGTGTGGCCCACGATTTCAACAACCTCCTCACCGCCATCAACGGCTACGCCTCCTTTGCGCGCGACTCTCTTCCTGAGGGCGACCCGGCGCGGGAGGATATCGGCCAGGTTCTCAGGGCGGCCGGCCGGGCCACCGACCTGACGCGCCAGCTCCTGGCCTTCTCGCGGCGCCAGATTATCGACCCACAGGCGGTCAACCTGAACGAGTTGGTGCTCAATCTCGAGAGGATGTTGCGCCGCCTGATCAGCGAGAGCATCGAGTTCGAGATTGTGCCGGCTCCGAATCTGTGGACGGTCAGGGTCGATGCCGGGCAGATGGAGCAGGTGTTGATGAACCTGGTGGTCAACGCCAGTGACGCCATGCCCGAGGGCGGCCGCTTGACGATCGAGACGGCCAACGTGCGCCTCGACGGCGCCTACGCGCAGGAGCACGTGTCTGTCGTGCCCGGCGACTATGTCATGCTGGCGGTCAGCGACACCGGCTGCGGCATGAGCGAGGAGGTCAAGGTGCACCTCTTCGAGCCGTTCTTCACCACCAAGGATCTGGGCAAGGGCACGGGGCTCGGCCTGGCCACCTGCTACGGCGTCGTCAAGCAGAACGGTGGCAACATCTGGTGCTACAGCGAGCTTGGGCGAGGGACGACGTTCAAGATCTACCTGCCCGCCATCCGCGAGGAGCCGCGCAGCCTGGTCGGCGGCGAGGAAGAGGAGGAGCTCCCCACAGGCACGCAGACGGTGCTTCTGGTCGAGGATGAGGAGGCCGTGCGCAGCTTCACCGCACGCGTGCTGCGCGGTCTGGGCTATCGTGTATCGGCGGTCAGCAACGGCGATGAGGCGTTGGCCCTGGCCGAGGGGCCCGGCGCCCGGCCGGTCGATCTCCTGCTGACCGACGTGGTCATGCCCAGGATGGGAGGCGAAGAGCTGGCGCGCAGGCTCAAGGCGATCCACCCGCGCCTCAAAGTGCTCTACATCTCGGGCTATACGGCCAACGGCATCGTGCGCCAGGGCATCCTGGAGGACAATCTGGCCTTCCTGCAAAAGCCTTTCAGCCGGGCCGCCCTGGCGCGCAAGGTGCGCGAGGCGCTCGAACGCGCGTAGCGCCCGGGGCAGACTGGCCTTGGGCCGTCGCCCTCCCGGCGCCACTGCCTGCAGAATCCGGGGTGGGGAGAGGGCCGGCCAGCCGAAACGGCATGCCGCCACTGCAGCGGACCCATGTCCCAACTCCTCCGCGGGGCCCGGCCCGGCCTCGATGCCTCACCCGCTGCCGAGCCGGGCTCCAGGCCTTGCCCTTGGTGGTGCTTGACTCGCCCCACCTGCGCATTATACTGGGCATATGGATATTGGCAGCGACGCACATCCTGGGGAGGAGGATTCGACCCATGGCCAGCATCAAGGGAACGCAGACGGAGAAGAACCTGCTCGCGGCTTTCGCCGGGGAGTCCCAGGCGAGGAACCGCTACACCTACTTTGCTTCGGTGGCCCGCAAGGCAGGGTACGAGCAGATCGCGGCCATCTTCTTGGAGACGGCGGAGAACGAGCGGGAGCACGCCAAGGTGTTCTTCGAGTTCCTCGAAGGGGGCGAGGTGGAGATCACGGCCGCCTTCCCTGCCGGGGTCATCGGCGACACGGCGGCCAACCTCGAGGCGGCGGCTGCCGGTGAGCACAAGGAGTGGGGCGAACTCTACCCGCGCTTTGCCGAGGTGGCGAGGCAGGAGGGTTTCGAGGCGGTGGCCACGGCCTTCACCGAGATCGGCGAGGTGGAGGAACAGCACGAGCGACGCTACCGCATCCTGCTCGAGAACGTGCGCGAGGGCAAGGTGTTCAAACGCGACACGGTGGTGCGCTGGCGCTGCCGCAACTGTGGGTACGTCCACGAGGGCAAAGAGGCGCCGGAGGTGTGCCCGGCCTGCCGGCACCCGCAGGCCTACTATGAGCTGGCGGCGGAGAACTATTAGCTCCACAATGCCCGCCGGTTGGGCGACGCCGCCGTCCGCTTTTGACACATCGCCCCAGCTATGGTATGGTCGCGGCATCTGCTGCTCTCGATGACATTCTCTACGCAGGCTCGTCGAGCACGACAGGAGCGCGTCGCTTGATCCCCTTGGCCGATTCAGGGGCGGCCTGGCTCATCGTCGCCTTCGTCTACCTGGCCGCGCTGCCCGCATGGGACTATACCCGGAGCTGGTCGCGCATGTGGCGCGGGCAGCCGGGGCGCTGGGCCGCAGCGTTGCGGCGCTGGCGGGGCGAGCCGTGGCTGGCCGCTGCACTCCGCCTGGCCTACTGCCTGGGCGTGCCCTATGCGGCGCTGCTCCTCGGTGTGGCCGATGCGCGGCGGATGGGCCTGGCGGGCCTGCCCTGGTGGCCGGAGTTGCCCGTTGGCGCCGCGGCAGGCCTGGCCGGGGCAGCCCTCCTGGCGTGGTCGTGGGGCCGCGTGGCCGCCGTCTCGTACCGGAGGGGCAGCAGGCGCCGCTTGTTCACAGCCGAGTGGCAAGCCCTGCATGCGCCCTGGGGCTGGGCCTCGCTCCTCCTGGAGGTGCTCTGCTTGCAGATGAGTTGGGCCTTTGTGAGGGGCGCAGCGATCCGCTTCGCTGGCCTGTACGCAGGGGTGTTCCTGGGGCTGGCGCTCATGGGGGCCACCTGGCTCCTGCGGCCGGGCCGGCTGGAGAGCCTGGGCGATCTCGAAGCGCGGGCGTCGTCGTTCCTCACTGCGGGGCTGGCTCTCGTTACCTCGCTCGTGTTCCTCTATGCCGAGAACCTGTGGCTCTGTGGCCTGGTGCATGCCATGGGGCTGGCAGCAGCGGCGCTGGCCGCAGGCCGCGCCTACGCGCGGACGTGATCGCGCTCGCGGCGTCGCGCGACGGCATGGCCAACGGGCTGGGGTTGTCTGTCCCCAGCCCGTTCCATTTGCCCGAGGGTCAGGCAGGCATGCGCATTTCGACGGTCGTGACCAGCGGCATGATCATGAAGGCCGGCTGCCCCTTGAGCAGGCCCAGGGCTACGAAGGTGTGGATGCTGCCCTCAGAGATGGTATAGTCGGGCACGACCATCACCGTCTCGCTCTTGCCCGCCGGCCGGATCTCCAGGTCGACCATGCCCGCCGGCACTTCGATATAGTCGGTTGCCTGCTTGAAGCTGACGTTCCTAAAGATCACCGTTCCGTCGCCTGTGGCAATGTCCACTGCCGGCGCGTCGGGCGAGGCGTGCAGCGCGCGCACCTTGGCATGGCCCGCCGAGGGGATGCTGGTCGTATCGTGGAGCAGTGTGGCGTGCAGATGCTCCGCCATGTCGAGTGCCACGGCCGTATAGTCCTCGCCGACCTTCAGGCCCTCCAGCTCGGCGTTCAACACCTCCTGACCCTGGCCGCTGGTGCCTGCCGGAAAGATGCGTACCGAATGGTTGCCCGCCGGCACTGCCAGGTAGTCGCTCACCTGCCCGAAGGCCAGGTTGGGTATGGTCAGCGTGCCATCGATGTAGATATCGACCGCTGGGGCGTTGGGCGATGCGTGCAGTGCGCGCAGGCGCGGGTTCCCTTTGGCGACAGACATGCTGCTTCCTCCTTGTCATTTTGTCATTTCACTTGGGCCCGCCCACGAGCGTCTCGGGGCGGGCCCAGCGGAGCTCTCAACCGGTCGGGTTGCTGGGGACGGGCATGCCGCCCACGCTCTCGACCGCGATCAAGGCCTGAAGTGGCGGCTGGCCGCCGGCCAGGCCCACCGCATAGATGGTGTACACTGTGCCGTCGTTGAGGGTGATGCTGGGCAACGTCAGCACCACATTGCTCGTGCCGGTTGGGCTCACCTGCAGGTTCACTGTGCCGGCATCGACGGTCTGGTAGCTGCTGGCGTTCTTGAAGGCGACGTTGGTGAAGAGCGGCTCCGCCGCACCGGTCACCGAGACATCGACTGCCGGGGCGTTGGGCGAGGCGTGCACGAAGCGCACCTTCGCCTTGCCCGCCGGCGGCGCGGTCAGGTCATCGGTCAGCGCCAGCGTGTCGACGTTGCCCTCCTGCCCCACCGCCACCAAAGAGTAGGCTTGGCCACCCGCGAGGTTGGCGCTGCCCGAGACGATCGCAGCCCCGGCACCCGGTGTCGCGCCGGGCGTCTGGGTCACCTGGGCTTGGGGGCCAGGCCCCGGCCCGCCTGCGCCCGTCGTCGGCGTCATCACACCGGTGGCTTGCGTCGTGGGGGTCATGGCGCCGGAAGGCGTCATCTCGGCCGTCGGCGTCATCTCTGTGGTTGGCGTCATTTCAGGCGTGCCGGTCGCCGTAGCTGCTGCGCTCACCGGCACTACGTTGAAGCTGAACGTGCCCGGCGAGACGGCGACATAGCGCGTGACGCCCCTGAACGCCAGGTTGCAGAACACCGGGCTGCCCGGACCCGTCGTCACGTTGACGGCCCCCGCGCCCGCCACAGCGTGCACGGCGCGCACGAACGCCTGGTCGGACGGGATGGCCGGCGTCGCGGCGGGGGCGCTGGGCGAGGGCGTCTGGCCCACGACGGTCAGCGCCGCCGGGAACACCAGCGCCACGGCGAACGCCACGGCAATCGCGAACAAACTCCACCGTTTCATTGGGGCACCTCCAAGGTCCCTGGTAGACGATTGGCTGCTGCAGGCCGGCGGAGGGGGCGTGGCCGCCGACTGCGCTGTCGGCAGCTACGCCCTGTGGCCGGCCCACGATGCGCCTGGCGCAGCATCGCTCGTCGCGCACGGCCGCAGCCAAGGTATGCTGCCTGCGGCCTGGACGCGCGACGGCGAGCCGCCCGCTGCTGGGGCAGCAAGGGGCGTGCCCCGAGCGCCAGGCCATGCTTGCAGACCCGCGGCATCGGGGGCGTCGCTGGCTGTGAACCCGGCGCCGTGCCGACCAGACGGGCACAAGGCCCCTGGCCACGCAGGTCTGCAGACTCGAGCTACGCTGGGCACACCGCAAAAGCGTCGACCAGCGGCATGACCTGGAAGGGTGGCTGGCCGTCGGTGAGGCCGAGTGCAACCAGAGTGTAGCGGTTGCCGCCGGAGAAGGCGTACTGGGGCAGGCGCGCGATGGGCACATCGTGGCCTGCCCGGCGCAACTGCACGTCGTAGGTGCCCCCGTCCAGCTCCTTGAAGGGCGTGACCTGGGTGAAAGCGACTTGCAGGAAGAGCACCGGGTTGCCTGTCACCCCCACGTCGAGCGCCGGAGCATCGGGGGAGGCGTGCAAGAAGCGCACCTTGGCCCGCGTGACGACGGGCACCCGCTCGCGCCCCTCGACCGGCAGGGGCGTGCTGTCTTCGATCAGGACCGAGCGCAGGCTCTTGACTTGACCCATGATGGCCAGGGTGTAATCCAGCCCCGAGCGGAGGCTCTCGAGCCCTTCGTCGAACAGGGTGTCCTCCGGCCTGCGGGCGCCGGCCGGCGCGATGCGGAGCCGGTGACGCTCGGGCCAGAGGGAGATGTACTCTGAGGGCTGCCCGTACGCGATGCCTGGGAAGCGCAGCGAATCATCGACATACACGTCCAACGCCGGGGCATCGGGCGACGTGTGCAAGACGCGCACCCGCGGGTGAACAACCGATACCTGCATGGGAAAGCTTCCTCCTCATCAGCCGGGCGCCGGGGCCGGCTACACTGGGCGGCGGCCCTCGTCGATGCCGCAGAAGACCCGGGCCTGCGGGCAATACGGACCGCCGTGGCCGCTCTTCGTGGCCAGCAAAGTGCATGCCACGCCGGTCTGGCCAGAGCTCTGAGCTGCGACCCGTCACGTTGGGTACCATTCTGAGCATGCGCGGCGACCTTGACTCGCTTGCCGTTTTGGTGCTAGAATGTAACGTACGCACTCGCCGCAGGGTATTGTCTCTGCGGTTGGCCGCGCGGACGGGGCTGTTGCTGGCCCCCGGCTGCATTCTGGCGAGAGGGAGGGAGGTGATACCCCGAGCGATTGTCGCCGGCATTCGCGTTCGACCTCGTGAGCGACCCGTCGTGTACCATGTTTCCAAGGGAGGAGGAGGCAGAGATGCCAAGTCGCATGCGCACACTGTCGGTCATCGTTAGCGTGCTCGTCATCGCCGCCATGCTGTTGGGCGCCTGTGGCACCGGCGCCAAAGGCACCAACAAGCTCGAAATGTACTCCTGGTGGACCGCTGGCGGCGAGGCAGATGGCTTGAACGCCATGTATGCCGTCTACAAGAAGCTGTACCCGAACGTCGAGATCATCAACGCCACCGTCGCTGGCGGTGCGGGCACCAACGCCAAGGCGGTGCTCTCCACCCGCCTGCAGGGCGGTGACCCCCCGGATTCCTTCCAACTGCATGCCGGCCTGGAAGTCGAGATGTACCAGCCCGACAAGTACCTGCAGCCCCTCGACAGCCTCTACACCTCTGAAGGGTGGGACAAGGTCTTCCCCAAGGACCTGATCTCGCTCCTCAAGTATCAGGACCATTTCTGGGGCGTGCCGGTGAACATCCACCGCGCCAACGTCCTCTGGTATAACAAGAAGGTCTTTGAGGACAACAAGCTGACGCCGCCGGCCACGTGGGACGAGTTCTTCAAGGTCGCCGAGGCGCTGAAGGCCAAGGGCATCGTGCCGCTGGTCATCGGCACCAAGGAAGGCTGGGAGGCCGGCCATACCTTCGAGACGATCCTGGTCGGCACCCTGGGGGCCGAGGGCTACAAGGGCCTGTGGAACGGCAAGACGGCCTGGACGGATCCCAAGGTCACCGAGGCGCTGAACATCTTCAAGAAGGTCATGACCTACGCCAACAGTGACTACTCGGCGCTGACCTGGAGCGATGCCGCCCAGTATCTGGTCGACGGCAAGGGCGCCATGCACATCATGGGCGACTGGACCGATGGCTGGTTCACCTCCAAGGGCTTCACCGGCTACGGCTGGGCGCCTGTGCCGGGGACCAAGGGCGTCTTCGATGCCCTGTCGGACAGCTTTGCCGCGGCCAAGGGCGCCAAGAACCAGGAGAACATGATGAACTGGCTCAAGGTGGCCGGCTCGAAGGCCGGGCAGGAGGCCTTCAACCCCAAGAAGGGCTCCATCTGCGCCCGCACCGACTGCGACCCGAAACTCTTCAACTCGTATCTGCAGTCGGCCATGAAGGACTGGGCGGTCGATGCCATCGTGCCGAGTGTGGCCCATGGCGCAGCGGCCGTGGAAAAGTGGGCCACCGCCTACAAGGATGTCATGAACACCTTCGCCACCAAGGGCGATGTGGCGGCCACCCAGGCCCAGTTGCAGCAGCTCTGCAAGGATAACGGAGTCTGCAAGTAAGGCGACGCCTTTCGCATAGGGCGGAGCCAACAGCTCATCGGCTGGCTTTGGGAGACGCAGAGAGCCGCAGAGTGGCAGAGGGCCTCAGAAAGGGTCTGACCTTCAGGGTAGCCTCCCTGGCACTCTGCTCCTCAGCGGTTCTCTGCGTCTGTGAAGGTCCTACCACATGCGCCACTCACCAGGAACCTGCCGGAGGACGGCTATGCGCCATATGACGCGAGACCGGCTCTTATCGCTCCTCTTGATTGCCCCCTCGGTGATCGCACTGGCCGTCTTTGTCTACGGTTTCATCGGCTTTACGGCCTACTCGTCGCTCACCAAGTGGGATGCCCTGACGCCCGACCTGACCTTTGTGGGCCTGCGCAACTATGCCAAGCTCTTCACCGTCGACCGTTTCCTGTGCGACCTGCGCAACACGGTGACCTTCACCGTCCTCTTCCTGGCTGCGTGCCTGCTGGTGGGGCTGGTGCTGGCTATCCTGCTCGACCAGCGCATCAAGGGCGAGAACGTGTTCCGCAGCATCTTTCTCTTCCCCATGGCCATCTCGTTCATCGTCACCGGCATCGTGTGGCGCTGGCTCTTGAACCCCGGCACAGCGCAGACCGGCAGCTCGGGCATCAACCTGCTCTTCGAGAAGGCCGGCCTCGGCTTCCTGCGCTCGGGCTGGTTCACCGATCCCACGATCCTGTACATCCACCCCGACTCGGGCCTGGGCACCTTTCTGGCGCGGATCGGCCTGGGCGGGCTGGCCAACCCCTACGTGGGCATCTCGCTGGCCATGATCTCGGTGGTGATCGCCGCCACCTGGCAGATGTCGGGCTACACCATGGCCCTCTACTTGGCCGGCTTGCGCGCCATCCCCGACGAGCTGCGCGAGGCGGCGCGGGTCGATGGGGCGAGCGAGCTGCAGCTCTACCGGCACATCATTCTGCCCCTTCTGCAGCCGGTGACCCTGAGCGCGGTGATCATCCTCGGCCACATGTCGCTCAAGATCTTTGACCTGGTGGTCTCGATGACGGGGCCGGGGCCTGCCTTTGCGACGGATGTGCCGGCTTTCTTTATGTTCGACACCACCTTCCGGGGCAGCAACTATGCGCAGGGCGCAGCCATCGCTACGCTGCTCTTGATCCTGGTGGCGGTGCTGGTGGTGCCCTATCTGGTGTACACGGTGCGCACGGAGGCGGAGCTATGACGGTTGGGGCTGCAACGGCGAGCAAGGGCGGCCGGGCACGCATTCGTTGGGGCCGGGTGGCGATCTACGCCGTGCTGACTGCGGCGGCGGCGTTCTACCTGTTGCCCGTCTACCTCCTGTTCATCACCGGCATGAAGAGCTTCCAAGAGGTCTCGCTGGCGCGCATGTGGGAGCTGCCCTCCGGCCTGCACTTTGACAGCTACATCAAGGCCTGGCTGGGCAAGGAGTCGGAGGGCATCCGCGGGCTGTCGGCCAACATCATGAACAGCTTTTACCTGGCGATCCCGGCCACGTTGATCTCGGCACTGATGGGCTCGGTGAACGGCTATGTGCTGACCAAGTGGAAGTTCAGGGGCGCCGACGTGGTCTTCCCACTGATGCTCTTTGGCATGTTCATCCCCTACCAGAGCATCCTGATCCCGCTGGTGCAGACGCTGCAACGGCTGCACCTCTACGGCTCGATCCCCGGGCTGATCTTTGTGCACGTGGTGTATGGCCTGCCGATCACCACGCTGATCTTCCGCAACTATTACGCCGGCATTCCCAGCGAGCTGGTGGAGGCTGCCAAGATCGACGGCGCCGGCCTTCTGGGCATCTACCGCCACATCCTCTTCCCCATCTCGATGCCCGGGTTTGTCGTCGTCATCATCTGGCAGTTCCAGTCGATCTGGAACGACTTTCTGTTCGGGGTCGTTGTGACCAGCCGGCCGGCGGTGCAGCCGGTCACGGTGGCGCTCAACAACATGGCCGGCAGCTATATCGTCGAGTGGAACGTGCAGATGGCCGGCTCGCTCCTGGCTGCCCTGCCCACGCTGCTGGTGTTTATCTTCCTCGGGCGCTACTTCATGAGAGGGCTCCTGGCGGGGTCGTTGAAGGGGTAGAACCGCCGGCAGGGCGAGCCGGCTGCTCCGCCCCGGCCCTCACACTGCGCTTCCGCAGCGCGAAGGCGAGGCCCACCGCCACTGCGCCCACTACGGCCACCCAGAGCTCGATGCTCAGCGCATCGAGCAGCCCGGCCTGCAGGAGGATGGCGCCATAGTTCGCCAGGCTGTGCAGGGCGATGGCCAGCAGCAAGAACCGCCAGGGCCGGCCCGAGGCATAGCCGTAACCGGCCAGCGCGGCGGCGCCGACGTGGAAGGGCACGGTGAGGAAGCGCTCGATGAAGCCGAGCAGGGCAGCCACGCCGTAGAGCTGCACCGTCGCCCAGGTGATGCCGCTGGCAAAGATCTGGTTGAATACCCAAAAGGCCTCAAAGCCGCCATAGCCCGCGCCCGCGGCAACGCCCATGGCGAGGCCCGCCAACGGGCGGCGGTTGGCGCCCAGAAGCCGCAGGCCGGCGATGGCGACGAGCAGCTTGGCGCTCTCCTGCACCAGGCCCGAGGTGACGATGCTGGGCACGGCGACTGCGAGCAGGTAGCGCTGGATGTCGGGCATGGTGAGCAGCCGCGTCCAGAGCAGGTTCAGCCCCTGCTGGATCGGCACCTGCACCCAGGCGATGCTGAAGGGGAAGAGGATGGCGGCCGCTACGAGGGCAGCCCAGAGCTGCCAGCGCCGCAGGTGGCCACGGGCAAGGGCCACGAGCCAGGGCAGGGCGAAGAGCGCCGCCAGAACAGCCGAGCGCCAGCCAGGCACGCCGATGAAGGTCCGTGGGTCGGCCAGCATAGCTTTGCCTCCTGATGGCTATTGGGCGAGCACGAGCCGGGTCGTGCCGTTGTCGTACTGCACCATGGTGTGTGGGGCATCGACAGCGTACCACACGCTCTGTTTGACCTGGCCAAAATCGAGCTCGACCCGCCAGGCCGCCAGGTCGCCCGCCGGGGTCTTGACCTGCTCCTGGCCCACGACGCGCACCGTTGTGGGCAGCTTCGAGGCGCTGTCGGGGACGACGTCGGTCAGGCGGCCCTGGTAGCCCTGGGCGAAGGGCAGCGCGCGCAGGGTCATGAGCAACTGGTCGTTCTCGAGGGCGTCGGCCGGGATGTCCACGGCCACGTTCTGTTCCTTGCCGTTGACGACGGCCGCGATCTGCACCTTGCCGGCCGTGTAGGTGATCTTCAGGGTGGCGTCGGTGCCAGGGCGGTGGATCGTCTTCTCCTTGGCCAGGGGCTTGAGAGTCGAGCCGTCGACGCGCACCGTGGCGGTCTGGTCGAGCTGGCCGGCCTTGTCGGTGAAGGTGAGCAGCCAGGCGTCGCCATCTCTGGCAAAGCTGAACTCGGAGGTGCCGAGGGTGCTGCCGTTCCTGTCGATGATGTTGTAGGTGAGCCTCTCGCCATCGTGCCAGGGGGCCTGGGCGAGCGTGACGGTGGGCACAGACGAGCCGCCCCCGCTGCAAGCAGCGACCAGCGCCGCCAGCGCGAGCAGGCCTGCAAGACACAATATGCGCTTCATTGTGGGTCCTCCTTTGCATTGATGGGGGGCTCATTCCCCTTCAAAAGGCTGCCCGCAGGTTGCCAGCCCGAGTGCCCGAGCTTCCGGAGCCCTGGGCCAGGCAGAGAACGCGCCTTGGTCGTTCCCAGTATGCCAGAGCTTGTGCGGCCCTGTGACAGGCGAAGAAACTTGCCGCCAGGGGTGGTAGCGGAGCGTGTAGCCCGGTCCCTGCTCCGGCGACGCCCAAAGTCTCTCGACAGGAGCGAAGCGACGAAGAGTCCTTCCTGAGACAGGAGCCTGCGTGTGCGTGGCAGGGACTCTTCGCTCCGCTGCCGATGACATTCCCTGGCATGCCCGGAGCTGAAAGTGACTGTGCTCGTGAGCGGCGTGTTGGATGACGCTCCGGGCTGAGAATGGCGCCACTTGGCACAGGGTTCCGGGAACCCTGGGGTACTCCGAGTGACAAGGCGCGGTAGGTTCTGAACAGGCGGCACCTGCCGACGAAGCGGGCTCGAAGCCGCGGTCTGGAGATTGCTTCGCTCCGCTCGCAATGACACGGGTTCCTCATCAACAAGGGAATGACATAACGGCCTGCGATTTCGCCGGCACCCTGGGATAGCAAAGGCCCTCA
>Ga0078972_1008389_pt1 | contig 21687 bp, 14 predicted proteins | sample YelNatPaOPGAMG01_FD_67568 | JGI IMG/M metagenome (GOLD analysis project Ga0078972, IMG submission 67568) | Hot spring thermophilic microbial communities from Obsidian Pool, Yellowstone National Park, USA - OP-RAMG-01 (SPADES assembly) (version 2) | ecosystem: Environmental > Aquatic > Thermal...
TATTGCGGTATTGCGACCTAATTTTCTTTGCTCCGGAAGGAGCTTTGTGAAAAAAAGTGTAAAAGGCAGGCCGGGCTATTGCGGTATTGCGACACGATAACACCGGGGATATCCGCGACGACACCGGCGTGTAAAAGGCAGGCCGGGCTATTGCGGTATTGCACGTAGGAACTCTTTATTCTCTTAACCCCCCTTGAAACACCCCCCACTTTTGCAGTTTATCCTGAGGAGTTATCCCCCCTATGGACCATATTCACTGCAACGACAAACATATCTTGTGCCAAGCAACAATCCGCTATAACATCCTCAATGCCCACAAGATGCTGGAGCGGGTAAAGAAGGCGTTGGCCACCCAGGCGCCCCGGGACTGGCGTTTCACCCAAAGCCCAAGCGCCCGTTTCTTTGTGGTGGACCTGGACACCCAGGTGAAAATCCTAGGGGTGAGCTACCGGGATTGGGGAACCCAACTGGTGGAGAGTATACAAAAGGCGATTTCGGAAGATAAGGTTGAGGACTGGACCAAGGGCTTGGAGGGGTTATTAAAGGAATATCTTGAAGCGTTAACCAACCCCCGGCTCGACATCGTCCACGATCTGCGCACTGCCTATCCCCCACAAAAAGGGGAGATCGGTGAGGAAAAAAGAATTCTGGCCGCCATCAAAGAGCAGCTGGCGCATCCCATTGTGCTTAGAGAAAAAAAGCTCTCCGCCCGGCCCAACGCCATTGTGGTTAGTGAGCAGGAGCTGTGGGTGCGGCAGCATCTTAACTGGGTTAATCCTAAAAACCCCAACAAGGAATATTTTCTCTTTGAGCGTCTCACCCCTCTTGGCATCAATAAAGCGCAGAGAAAGATCTTTTCCTACAACGCCAACGGCGAGGTAAAGGAAGAGCCCGGCTGGGCGCAAGGCTGTCCCCAGCATCACCCGGAATGCCGGGTGCGCCAGGATCTAGCCGTCCCTGGCAATCAGCAGTTTCGCACGGATGCCTACTGGACCCTGCCCACCTATGTGGACCGACGACTCATGGACTTAGACTTTCGGGAGCGGGAGCCCGACAAGGCGGAGGAAGGGCACCTGCGGCGTGAGGAAATAGTGGAACTCTATATCTTGCGGAAAATGGTAGAGGCTGCCCGGACGAAGTTTCTTAAGCGATGAGGAACTTAAAAACTCGTCGGCGTATGCTGGGGCTTGGGAGAGGTGGTGTCTTTCCCTTGCGCACTGCTTATCCCCTAAAAAAGGGGAGAGCGGTGAGGATAAAAAATTCTGAGCTTGTTCCAAGGCCTGAAGATGGCAAATTTATTGATTATCATCGGTGTCATTTTTGCAGTGCTGAACGCCTCGCTCAAGGGATATATTAAAGGGGAAGCAACTGCGGCGATCATCCTGCTTACCGTAGTATTTTTATTGGCAGCCAGAAGATCAATCCTTGCCAGACTCATAGCCGTTTCAATTCCTATTTATTTCTTTGCCAAAGAATATGGGTTTCTAAACCCTTATGAATTAACTGCTCTCATGTTTGCCATACTGCCTCTTTTTATTATGTTAATTGGGTTCTATGTGATGTTCCGGGGACCATTTAAATAATAAGAATTCATTGTATCTAAGAATAAACCATGTAAAACAAAAGATGCCATAAAGCCACAAGCAATTAACCTGGCCGCATTATTTTCTATTCCCCTCTTTTTTATTGGATGGGTATCTTCGTTTAGGTTTATTTCTAAAGTTTACTCTTGGTCAGGATACCAGAATTCGTCCATCTCTATAAGCAGCACCGTAATATCATCAGTTGATCCCCGGCTATGAGCGGTTGCCACCAAGCGACGGGCAGCTCGGGCGGGGTCGCCATGTTCCTCCAGCATAGAGCTAACCAAGGTCCCGGCTTCAAGGGGATGAATCACTTTAGAGACTCCGTCTGTCACCATAAGGATATGATCAAATTCTTTAAGCTCCATTCTTTTAATATCGAGTTCCAGTTCCGGCCCGAGCCCGAAAAAACGATAGAGAGCATTGTTAAGTTCGTGAAGATCCGTGAATTGTTCGCCATTATTGTCCCGTAACAGCAGGGCCACGGTATCACCGGCATGAAAAGAAAAAAGCCGGTTCCCATGAATCCAAATAACGGTACCGGCACATCCGCCCTTATTTATGCTCGAGCCGGGAAGCAATCCCCATGAGTAAATGGTATTATTGGCTTCTAAAAGAATTTGTTGAAGACTTTCAAAGGAAGGCGAATACTTATCTGGCTCTTTGTAGAATGATAACAATCGGTCGGACATTAGCTGCGCTGCGCTCATTCCCCCCTTTTCACTGCTGATGCCGTCAAACACGGCAAAAATTTCCCCCCGTGTCTGCCGCTGCACCAGGGGAGTCTCACGAGTCAGGATTCGATAACGGTCTTCGTAAAATCTATGTTTCAATCCTTTAAACCAGGCAACGACTGCCCGGCCTCTTTGTTCACTGCGGATTTCAACCATGAAAATGGTGCTCCAGGCAACGTCCCGCAAAAGCTTCTTTTCCCACGGAGCGAGACGCAGATCCCCTCCATCATCGGGTTGCGCCAAGCAGGATTGAGGGTGGTGCAGTCATCAGAATAGCGGCCGACGGAAGCCTGTATTATAATCCTCAAGTCTTAATCGGGAGTGCTGACCACCTTGTCGATAATGCCGAATGCCAGCGCTTCCTGAGGGGTCATCCAGTAATCCCGGTCGATGCTCTTGGCAATTTCCGCATCTTGTTTGCCAGTGTGGCGGGAGAGAATATTGATCATCCGTTGCTGGATGCGATCGAACTCTTCCATACTGATCTTGAGATCAGCATAGGTGCCCCCCATAAGGGTGCGGCCCTGATGGATCATGATCTGGGCGTTTTCGGAGGCGACCCGGTTCCCTTTGGCTCCTGCGGCCAAAAGCCAGGTGGCCATGGATGCCGCTTGCCCGATGCAGATAGTGTAAACAGGCGCCTGGATAAAGCGCATGGTGTCGTAAATGGCCAATCCTGCGGTGCCCTCTCCGCCAGGGCTATTGATGAAGAGTTTGATTGGCTCCATACCCAAACTGTTCATGACCAAAAGCCGGGGGATGATATCTCTGGCCGTGTCTTGATCTATCGGGCCGAAGAGAAAAATGATCCGGTTCCGAAATAGGATCGAGCCGGGATTTAGATCGTCGTTGCCCATAAATTCCCCCTTCCTTTTTACTCCCCGATAACCACCAGTTCCTCTGCGGTGGGCATCTTATCGATTTTTAGGACCCGCACTTGGTCCCAATCCACTGATAATTTAAACAAGGCCAATTTGTATCCCAAGAGATCATCGATGGCCCTGTTTAGGTCCCTGGCGCCATACTCCGGGGAAAAACCCTTTTCGCAAAGAAGAGAGACGGCTCCATCTGTGGTTTCGATTCGTTTCCCTGTAATTTTTTGCAGTTGATGAAGCTTTTGGCCTACAAACCCACGCATTATTTCCGGAGTCAGAGGTTTGAAAAAGAGGATTTCATCGATTCTCCCCAAAAACTCTGGCGGAAAATTTTCTTTGATGGACTTCATTACAGCCTCTTCCTGTTCCTTAACCATCTTTTCCGGGGTACTCCCTGGCATGCCAATAATTGGATGCCTGGCAGAAAAACCCAGATTGGTTGTCATGATAACGATGGTGTTCCCCAGATAAATTTCATTACCTAAATTATCAAGGAGGCGACCGGTGTCGAATGCATGCAGAAAAAGCAAGTGAATGGAACGATGGGCTTTCTCTATCTCGTCTAAAAGGAGCACAGAATATGGGCGTGCCCGAAGCTGGCGAGTTAATGGCGGTACATTCTGGGGAGCATCATCCAGGGAATCCCTCCCTGCCACTCCAAGGAGTGTATAAATGGCCCCGGCATCTGACAGACCGCTCATGTCAACCCGGATTAAGTCTTTCTCACTTCCATTGATATAAGCAGCCAGGGCCTTGGCCAATTCAGTTTTCCCAACGCCAGTTGGCCCTGCCAATAAAAAAATGCCATCAGGCCGATCGGGGGTAACACTTAACCCCGCTTTTGAGATAAAAAGGCGGCGGCAAAGTCGTCCAATGGCTTCCTTTTGCCCCAAAATATGCGCGTTAAGAACTTCCTCCATCGCCTCCAAGCGTTTCTTAGGCGAAGAAATAGCTTCTTCGGGTATCCCCACCACTCGACAAACGGCTTTTCGAATATCGTCCTTCGAAATGGGGGTTTTATCGCCGGCCAGTTGTTTAGTTATGATTACTTCCTCGAGAAGGTTCAGGGCCTTGGATGGCTGAAATTGGTAGGGGATATAGGCATTAGTCAGGGAGACCAGATAATCCAGGATATCGGTACCAGCCAACTTCACTACTGTCGATTTGTCATTTTCCAAGAAGGTTTTTAAGATTTGTTTTGTTGCGAGGACATCGGTCTCCGGCAATCTAATAGTCTGAAAACGGCGGGAAGTGGCACGGTCCCGCTGAATGAAGGTATAGTACTCATGATCGGTTGTTGCCCCAATAATAGTGATCTCGCCGCTGGCGAGACGCGGTCGCAGATAAGACATACTGTAAGGGGAACCCCATATTGTATGGATTTCATCTATGAATAGGATGGCATCATACTCTTTGACTTCGCTCAAAAGTGTTTTCAACGTTTGAAAATATTTTGCCCAGTTATCGCTGTCTCCTACTAAGGCCCAGAGATCGCTAAATGTGGTTTGAATGATCCTGGTTCCTCTTAAGTGTGCCGGGACTTGATCCGTGGCTATTCGGTAGGCAACTTCTGCGATTAAGGCGGTTTTACCAACCCCGGCATCGCCAGTCAGTATGATGTTACGCATCCCTCTTCGGGATAATATGGTAAGTATCTTGTTAATTTCCACTTCGCGGCCCATTACTCTTGGGCCATGCCAAAATTGGGCTTCATAGGTCAAGTCTATTCCTCCCCGGACGCATATGAGGTCATCGTCCAGTGGGAAAAATTTATTGGGAGCTTCTCCATTTATATTTTCTTGCTGGTCCATACGTTATGGCCTCCAGGGCTGTCAGCCTGCTGTTGCTAACGTATTAGTTCACAATTCGATTTTAAAATCGAAGTGTTTATCAATCCCCCACCAATATTGATTTGGCAAATATTCCTAATTTTTGCAACATAGGATCAATCCTGCAGTAGGCGTTCTAAGAGGAAATCTTCAAATGCCTCCCTTTCCACTTGTCGAGCGACACCAATCACTTCCTCCGCTGGATTGCGCCAAGCGGGATTGCGGGTGGGGCGGTCATCGGGGAAGATAACGCCGCTGGTAAAACTGCCTTTGGTTTCAACCCTCAGGATGTGTTTTTTGATCTCTAAAAAAGCAGGATTAATGACATAGGCTACGGCCAAGGGGTCATGGAGATAGCATCCGGGCAGCCATTCGTTGTCATAGTAAAATTGCATGTATTTGGCGGATATGGCCTGGATAAACTTCAAGAGGGGCTTGCTGGGGTGGGCTTTGACCAGCCGATCCAGGGTAGCCCGGCGGAGAATGACTTTGTGGCTTACATCCAGACCCACGAAGGTTAGTGGAACCATCCTGAGATCATGGGGATCATGGTCTCGGTAGCTTTTAATCCTGTCATAATCCTTTTTCTGGGGGTCAGGGGGAAGTAAGAGTTCTTGGCCTTTTTCATCCAGCGGGGTCTTTAGGCAGGAGTCGCGGCAAAACTTCACTACGGCTTCGGCCGCTTCCGGGTCGGCGGCAACGTTGAACTCTGCGTCCGCCCCTACATTTCCCACCTCAAAAAAAACTCCGCCCATGGACACAACCTCTTTGAGACAATGGACTCCATCTGGGTCTTTTTCTATAGCCAAGGATAGGTTGGTCATAGGCCCGATGGTGATCAGGGTGACCTGTTTCGGGTACTCCCTGGCCAAATTGGTAATTACCTGCCAAGCGGGGCGGTCATCCAATTGGATGTCTATGGATCCATTGCATGCATCCCCCAAACCATCTTTGCCATGCACCGAGGCCGCGTCCCGGAAGGGTCGTCGAAGGGGAGCGGCGGCCCCACAAGCCACCACTGGTCGAGGCTGGGGATTAATCTGGTTCAAGACTCGATAGACATTGCGGATCACCAGGTCCTGGTGAACATTCCCTGAGACCGTAGTGATGGCCTTGACTTCAAGTTCGGGAGACTTGAGGGCTAAAATAAGAGCCAAGGCGTCATCCACTCCGCAGTCAGTGTCAATAATGACCAACTTTTTACCGGATGGCTGTTGCCTGGTCTTCAGGAGAGAGACCCCTCTTTCGTACTTTGTCTGCCGGGACGGGATGAGACCGCAGGTCTCTTCCAGAATATGGGCCAAGGCCTGCACCTCCTGGCGAGGTGCTCCCTTACTCTCGATTTCCACCTCAAAGTAAGGCCCCACCTCATTGCCCTCAATCATGTAGGTGACCCGATCGAAGCAAAGTTCCACTTCTTGTCCATGTTCTTCCACCAGGGTCAGCTTTTCCCGTCGGTTCTTTACAACTACCACTTCTTTGAGGGGGCCACACCCCGGGGCAACAAAGGGAATCAGGCGGTAGGGGAAAGCATTGAGGCGTTTGCCCCCTCGGAGAGCCTGTTCCTGGGCCGGGGTAATGGTGACTTCCTCTTCTAAACGTTCGTAGAGCCCTTCTGAGGAATAGCCGCTCTCAGAGGCAGGAGGCACCCGCTTTTTCAGGGTAATTCGGACTTGATCTTTCTTACTTCGGACTCGAAAGGATGTGCGGTTTTGGTGCAGGTGAAGAGTCTCGTCATCAAAATAGGTGTCCACTTGGAGGCGGGGGCCTTGGCGTTTACCTTTAAGCCGAAAACCCAGTTCCGGCAATTTTTGTTCTATGTCCTGAAATATCTTCTTAGCATGGGATGGGTTGTCAGACACAAGGAATTTATATTCTATCTCATAGGAATACAGAGGTCGTTTAGGAGGGCGCAGGTCTGAAACACCGAATTCTTCGAGAATTGTTTGGTACTGCTGAATATATTCCTGCTGTCTCTTGCCCGTAGGATCGCTAAGTGATTCTACCTTCCAATAATCCTTGCCATGATAATCGGGGTCCACCCGGTCAACATCCCGGGCGTCCCCTCCTGTGGTCCAGATTAACCACCGAAAATGCTCCAGGTCTAGGCCAGCCTTGGTGAGCGGATGGACGCGGTGATACTGCGTCCCCACCAGTTTTCCATCCGGGCCAAATTTTACCCGCTCATACTGCCTGGCGAACAGGGGGGTTTCTGCATCTTCCGGGCGCGGATAATAAAAGTAGAGGTTGGGGGCTAGGTCGTTATAGTTGGCGTCTTGATCATATTTATCCTTATAGTTTTGTTTGTGCACCGAGTCAATGATGTGCAGAATATTATCTTCCGGCAACCGGTATGAACGCCCGACCAAGGCAGGCATGTCCTTGCCTATTACCTGAATGCGGAAGTTGTTGGTAGTTCTGGTGAGTCGCCAGTCGTCCGGCAGATAAAGGTTGATTTCGGCCACCACCCTTGCCAGCCAAGCCGGTTCTTCTTTGAAGATTTTGGGAAAGCGCTCCTGGAAGCGATGAAAAACATGGTCAAAGTCTTTCTGAAAAACCAGCATGGTCAATTATCCTTTACTAAACAGATTGCCATCAGTTCTGTTTGAGTATTTTTCGGGCTTCAATCAGAGCATCTCGATTTCCACCCTCGGCTTGGGAAAGGAGCTCCTTAACCTGATCCCAGGTACCCTCTCCCAAATCATGGTCTACGAACCCCCTGATCCGGCTGTCGTCCCCTTTGAAGTAGGCATCGAAAATGGCGCTTTCCGGGACTCGCGCCTTAAGAATGGTCACTGTCTCGCGATTTTCCGGATAACATTCTCGATTGTCTTTAAGCTTCAGGTAAAATTCAGGATTTTCGGTCGCAAGGTCTTCGGTGATTCCCTCATACAAATGATTCCCCAGCAGGCGTTTCGCTTCCGGGTGGGATAAACCATGAAGGCGCTCATGCAGCAGGGTTGAAGGCGTCTGGACATCTCTTTCGATATGCCTCTCTGCCCCCGAACAGTACCCGAGGACAGCCTCGCGCTCTTGCTGGGACATGTCAGGGAACTTCTCCGCCAGATCTTGCTGCAATGCTTCTTTCCCCTGGATTTGGGCCAGGCGCTGGCGTTCGGCGGACAGGCGCTCCGGCGGAATCCACTCGCCATAGCGCACTTCCAATTGGTTCAGGACGTGATTGTCCAGGTCCCGGTCCAGCTTCTGATGGCTTTCGGCTTTTATTTCCCCTGCCTCCTGGGCCACACCGGCGATTTTGGTGGATTCCATTCCCTTGATTTCAGATCCCTTAATGTCGAGGCCGTTATGGTCCTGTTGTCCACCTTTCAGAGCCTGGCCGTTGGAAGATTTTTTCATGTCTCCCATAAGAGTTCCTTTCATCGGGGGGGAAATTTCGGGAGGGTCACGTGATAAACTCCACCTGTTGCCGGAAACCACAAGGCTTCACCTGGAGGCAGACGGTAAAGCAGTTTCTTCTGGCCTTCATCCAGTCCCGCGGCTTGGGCAATTACCCGTTGTTCCTCTTCCTCCGGCAGGCGCAGAGCCAGCTTCATATTGGTGTTGGCCCGCACCGTTGGGCTAAGGCGGCTGGGCATCTGGTCAAGAATGATGAAACCCTCACGAAATTCCCGCAATAATCGCAGTGCTTCTGCAAAGGCCTGCATGGCCGCCCCGGAAGCATCCGCCACCTCTGGATGTTTGCTCACTTCCTGTTGGGCCAACACCTGGTGGGCCTCTTCCACCACGGTCAGGTGCAGGCGATCGGGTCGGCGTTTCTGCTCCTCCCGGGCGCTGCTGCGGATAAGGTAAAGAATATACAGCAAAGCCAAAGCCTTCTGTTCTCGTTCAGTGATATTGGCCAGTTCCAAAATAACAGGCTTTTTCAAAAGGTTTTCCCAGGGAGTCTGCTCTCCAGGATGGCTGACAAAGAATTTGCCCACACCGCCCCGGGTCAGGGCGCTCAACCGGGCCAGGAGTGCTCCTTCGATATTTCCCCGTAGTTCTTTATCGTAGCGCTGGTATTTGGTAGACAGCAACTCCTCCAGGATTTCTATCAGGTCGGCAAACACAAGTGGCAGTCCTCCCCCGGCTGGCGGGATATTCTTCTCCACATCCCAGCCACGGCGCTGATACCAGAAATGCAGAGCTTCATCCAGCAGATGCGGCGTGGGCGGGGGCAGGGTGAAAGCAGCTTTAAAAATATTTCTCAGATGGCCCATATGGGCCTCCACCGAGATACCCGGCGGCACTTGCAAAATGTTCAGGTGTAGAGGTCGGCGGCTTTCATCCCCCAAGGTATAAACATCCAATTCGTTCCCCAGCAGGTTCTTGAGTTTCTCTCCATATTCTGATTTTTCCGAAGTCTCCAGCACCATAAAAGGAATCTGGTGGAGTTTCCAGGACTGGTAAAGCAGCGAGAGACAAGCATTGGTCTTGCCGCTTCCTGTAGTGCCAGCTATGAGGAGATGTTTGGGCAAATCGCCCTGCTCCAGGAAAACCGGGGCTTGAGGGGCGGCAGCAAGGTTCCCTAAAAAAATCTGCCGCCCGCTCTTGGCCTGGGGCTGATGCCTGTCAAAGGTGCTGTATGGGCGTACCGGATAGCCCTGATAACTGTGCTGTGGGATTAGGATCAGGCGGGCCAGGTCTCGGGCGTTCAGGAGCGACGGAGAAAAATTGCCGGGGCCTCCTGAACCGGGGAGGTTGGCCAGATACCATGAGAGAAACAGTGATTGCGGCTGTGAATCAGGTCCGGCAAAGAGGTTGCGTAGCAGACTGGCCGACACCCCTAAGGCTTCCACCCGATCCAGGTAAAGGACTGCCACTGAATCCCACAAGCCTGTACGCAGGCCTTCTTCCATTCGGGACTTCTCAGCCTCCACCTGTTTCAGCCAGGCTTGCGCCTGGGGATTGTTGCGCTCCAAGGCGGTTCCCTGCCGCAGGTATGCCGCGCGAAGCTCAGCCTCCCGATTGTAGACCTGTTGCAGGAGAGCACGATGACGCATATGGTCAGTAGGCCAGGCCAACACCACGTAAAGCCAGTTGCTTGAAACCAAACCCTGGACCAAGGTGTCCAGGCCAAGAGGTTCGAAGGTGTCCCACCCCGGTTCGTTTGGAGCTGGACTGGTAGGATTCCCCTGGATCTGGATGGCTGCCTGATAAAGAGGGGAGGAGGCTAGCAAGGCAGCCACTCCTCCTGTGGTGGAGGTGGTTATAAGGCCGGGATAAGAAGCTTCAAGAGGGCCCTTAAGAGGCGAGCGGCTTTCACATACCCACCCTGCCTTAAGTTGCCCTCCCTGATGCTGAAGAAGAAAGGCAAAACTTTGCTTTTGCAGGCCCTGCACAAACCGATGCGTTGCCTGCCACAGATTTTTAACCCCAACTGTCGTTTCAGGCTGCTCCCAAAAGCTGGCAAGTTGCTCAACCTGGCACCAAATAAGATGCGGGTCTAAAACCCAGGGGAGCCTTGGCAGCGGCCGAGGTGCCGCACCTGAGAATTGGGCGGCGTGAAGGCCATCCTGGTCCTCTCGTGGTTGGGGATGGCCCCCTTCCCGGGACCTGCGGCGCAACCATCGCAATGGCATCTTTACCACTTCCTTCTGAAAAATGTTAAAAAAACCACTCAGGGTGGACATTATATAGTCTCCACCCCAACCAGAGATTGAGCAGTACCAGGATAATAGTCGTAACCCAGGTGTAACTATCTTCTATTAAAACCCAACTTCGAGGCCGCATGTTAAATCCCCGTCGGAAATGCCAGGTCCCTTGACGAAGGTGCCCCCACACAGCCAGTCGGTCCTCCTGGTCCACATCCCCCCGGATAATTCTTCCTTTGATTCTGATAATATGTTCTTGTCCCTGGTCATCCAGCAGGCGGCAGAGGCGCACAGGCAGCAACTCCTGGGGAGCCCGGAACAGCGTCCCGAACAGACGGCCCAGACCTAAAACGCCCACAATGAACAATACGCCTATTCCCCGAATTCGGGACACCAGCCAGAAAAATCCAATTATTCCGCCCACAAGCAACAGGCCTATTCGCCTGTAAACTTCTTCCCAGGAAAGAAAAAGCAGCCCCATTATCAAACTGACTACCAGAATTCGTGAGGCCCAAAGCCAGAGGTCAAAATCGGGCGGCTCTGCCGGCCGTTCTACAGCCTGAAAAATCCGCCCCAACAATGCTGGTCTGGCGCCCAGATAACGCGGCGCATCCTCCAAACCAGCAGCAGGGTTTTCTGCCCCATATGTGGTGCTACCGGGGCCATACTGAGGAATACCTCTTGTCGGGTCTTGCTGCAGCGGTCCGCCCGAACCGAGCCAGGCAGGGCGTTCACCAGAAAATTGTTGGAGAGCTGAAGGGCCCTGAGGAATGCCGGCCCCGGTTTCACCCGGAAAGGAGCAGCCATTAAGGGGAGTGGTAGATGCTGGTACTTTTGTCACAACAGTGCGCTGGGACGGGAGATCCCCTTGGGGTCCGCCGATAATTTGTTCATGGCTGGACCAATCTGCCTCAGTTGCCCCTGCTCCCGAGGATAACTGTTCCCCGCACCTTTTACACACGGATGTTTGGGCCGCATTAATAGCGCCGCAAGAAGGACACAGAGGCATGCGACTAATTCTCCATTTCGCCCCAGAGGTCACGCCGGCTGAATGTTAAGGCCGCAAGCCGGGCTTGGTCAATAAAAATAAAAAGGTTTAAATGTTCGTCTACAGTAAGGGGACCAGGCATGCTTCCCAGCGGAGCGAGGTCCAAATCCAACCACAATGAATAAGGCGTGCCGACTTTACTCGATTGATGCAGGCGTGCCTGGCAATTTGGGCAAATTGTTCCCGAGGCGTTGTTCAGGGTTACGAAGCCGCAAGACAAACAGCGGCGGTGAGATGAGGGCAATAATAGAGCTAAGCGGCGGCTAGCTGTTTCTACCACATAAAGAAGGCCACGGCGATCCAGGCAGAAAAATAGTGGTCCTACGTCAACCGGTCCCAGAATCTTCATGGCTTGGGGACGCCGGAAATGAGCATACCATAAGGCCGGTTGCGATGAGTCGTCAACGAATGCCAATGAGCCCTCGGGCAACGGTACCAGGTTGGCCACCGGCAGTTTTCTCCCCTCTTCATCCAGAAAGGTTAACCGCTCTTGTTGTGTGGAAGTGGCCAACAAAAGACTTCCTCCCTCCAGCAACCACAGGCGATTGTTGGGGAACCAATGATAAAAGGCCCTAACTGAGGAGCTGCCAGCCAATGGAAACCCAACTGGCAAAGATTGTCGGCGCCAAGTTCCACCAGACCAGGAAACATTAAAAACCCTGCCCTTATCGACCAGGTAAAGCTCTTGGCCATTGGGGCTGGAAGACAGACCTGTCACCTTCTCAAGAGGGGGATTAAAGGATTGGCGATGGATGGCCTCAGGTTCCCCCCAGCGTTGCAAATCAATTAGGTAAAGCTCTTGCTTCGCTGCAACCGCCACTTGCGGGGCTGAGAAATTGAAGGTGGTGAGGTTGTAAGTTGACCCCGCTCCTAACATTAATTTACTTTGCCAAGGCAAGTCCATGACGTTTGGTTCATAAATCTGGGGCAGTCTGAGGGGTTGAAAAAGACGGTGATGCCAGCGGGCAAGGGTCAGACTCCGGTCTGCCAAAAGGAATGTGTTGGCATAATCCGATACCCTCCCCTGGTTGGAAAAAACTACATGGCGCCCCGAACCCAGCAAATCGGCATATGTGGATAGAGGAAAGGTCTGAATGGTGTTATCCTGACCAAGGACAAAGGCGCTTACATCCTGCCGCGTTACAAACGGTGTGAGCAAACCTGCCAACAGTGAGGCCAGGGAGGCCTGGGGTTGCAACGGGCCAAGAAAAAAGGGCAGTGAGTCATCCACCCAATCCAATAGCACTCGAAGATAAATAGGTCACCTCATAAAAAGCTCAAGGCAGGTAATCCTTCAAAATCTCCAGCAGAAAATCGGAAAATTTGTTTTCCCGGAAGCGTCTCTGCGTCTCCCCAAGACGGGTTGGGTCCAATAGGGCCCGTACTATCCGTTTGGTGATCCAGCGGCAAAGAGGCTCATGACGGGTGAGACCCTGCAGGAGCTTGTTCCTGGTTATCTTAAGTGAGACCGGACGAGCCTTATGAAAAAAGGCTTCACAGAATTCTTCCTGGGAACTGGCAAACCGGCGATAAATCTCCAGGTCAAACTGAAATTGGCCGACCCCTTCTGGGTGGAGAAGCCCTCGGGACTTGGCCAGATTCAAGAGATCTTCAACAGTCGCTTCCTCTTCCCAGTCAGCTTCCTTTAACCGGAGGGCATGCTGCAGGGCATTCAGTAACCTGTCATTTTCACGAAAAACTTTAATAAGTTCTTCCCATTCATATCCCCTTGCCTGGGGTTGGGTGCGGAAGAAAAACTCTCTGATACGCTCCGGCAAAGATAAAAGTTGTTCTTTGCTCTCAATATAAGCCGTCACCTCGGCGGTTCCAGTGGCTGTAAGCTTCTGGGCAAAAGAAATGATGGCCAATTCCTTTGCCAGGTCAAGCAACTCTTCCGCCTCCTGTTGGTTGGGAAGACCGGTCCAGTGGAGATAAGGCTCAATCATCAGGTCCAGATCAGATTCCTTGAACAGGTGTAGGGGCCAGCCTTCCCGTTTCTGAGGAACGTACGCTTTCTCATACCAGTCGTGGATCTGATTGACGTGCTGCAGAGGAAAGCCCAGGGCAAAGGTGAGAAGGGTCGCTTGATTGGGAGGGCCCCCCTTGAATGTGGTCAGGCCTGACATATCCAGCACATCATTCCAAGCGAAGCTCCCGTCAGTGCGACAACCGGCAATGATATAGCCGGAGGTTTCCGGCTTATCGCTGAACAGGAGGCTTACCTGGGCCTTGGCCATCCAACCCTGCAACACTTGTTGGAATGGGCTTGGCAAATCAGAAGGCAAAAAAAGCTTATGATCCAACCCAACCCGATACAGAGGGTCTGCATGAGTTAAGTCCTGATCCGGGGATCCGGGGATTCTGATAATGTCCTTCCAACAGTATTCGCTTAGTGAAATGGCCAGATCAACCGCGTTTATTTTGCCCCAATCGGCCTGTTTAATTTTGTCTCCTTGGAAAGGCAATCCGTTGACCTGGAGATCTGCTACCCACCGATTGATGAGATCATTTTTGGCACCAGGTAAATTCGACAAAAATATATTCTGGTAATACTCCTTGGCCGAGATAGCAGATTCCCGGAAGCGGGATTTTCCCATGGTTGCCAGTTCAACCTCGGTTTGGGTCTGCTTGTTCATAAGTTCCGTTAAAATATTTTGATGGTGTCTCTGTTGTTGCCCGTAGTGCTCTTTTATATTCCGAATCTGTTCCATGAGCCGGTCTACCAATCCGATTTTCTCTGGCCAGATCAGCAGAATCCTTGCCAAGTCCTGGGAATCGAAAAGCATGGCGATAGCCCGCCGTATTCCGCCGTCAAAACGCGAGAGAAACCATCGCCGGTACATCCCTCTCCCCAGCGCTGCTCCCCAATTTCTCCAGGAGTTTTCCATAGCGTTCAGCAACCCGACAAAAGTGGGGTTCTGCAAGATGCCAGCTTGTTGACCGGTAATCCCCGCGGGAGCCTCCTGATGCTCGGCCCGGATGTTGGCGTCTCGAAGTTCGTTGGCTAAGCGGTCGCCGTATTGCCTTAACCTGGTCATCAAGTCATTCAGGATGGCGTTCACCGCTGGCAATTGGCCTTTGCTCACCAATCCATCCAGTGCCTTTTCAATGGCCCCCTGCCCGCCGACGGGGAAGATTCCTTGCAGCAGGGCCTGGCCATTCTGATGAGCTCTTTGCCGGATTTGACTTACCGGCAATCCTTCCAGATTCATGGCGAATTGTCGAAGGGTTTGCATGGGAATCCTGGCCTGTTGGACCATTTGCAGGCAATTTTCCCGGCTCTCTAATACCAGGCTAAAGCATTGAGAAAAGCTGTGGTCCAATATCATCTCCGTCAGGCCAGCGTTGTTCGCAACCTGTCCTGCCATTTGAACCGGATCACCAATGGGGGTGAGGTTGAAAAGGTTCTCGAGAAGGTCGGCGGCCAGTCGATATTTGGCATATTTTAAATAATCGTTAGTTGGTAAGGTAAGGGTGGAAAGTCCTAAAGTGGAGAAGTGAAGGTACTGTTTTTCCTGAGTTATATCCCCCTGTGAAGTCGCAGGGTATTTTTTCTTAAAGGCCATGATCGCTGCTGTGTCCACCAAGCGGTTGTAAAACCCTTGGCCAATGGAAGTGGTGCCAAGCATCAGGATGGTTTGGGCCAGGAATTGCGCCACTTCTTTCCGGCCAGAAAGAGGACGCTGGTCCTGGTTGGGGGTATCTACCAAGAAAACCCGATCAAAAAGTTTTTCACTTCTCGAATCTGGAATTCTTATTTCTATCTTCCCCTCCCGTCCGTATTTAGCATAAAACGTATTTCCATCGAGGAAGTGATTTAATTCTTTCAGCGCCGCGTAGGTGTTGGCCTTCATCTTCGTTTTTTTCAGTTCTTTGTCAATTTTTGTATCTACAGCCAGCACGTCTGCTAATGTAAATATTCCGGTGATGAACCAGGTCTCATTCTGGAAAAGCTCGGTTTCCTGAAGGTGCCGCAACGTGGCGGCAATATCCAGGAAACATGAACTGCCGGTGCCGCCGGCAAGCGAAGACACGATGATGAATCGACGGCATAATCCTCCACCTGTGGGAGTGAGAATATTGAAATTACTGCCATAACGCATTTCTTGACTTTGAATGGGAGCTTGCACCATTTGGCGGAGCCGTTTGTAAAATTCTTCCCAGTTGTAAAAAAAGCCGAGACGCCCAAAAGGACGAGTGGTGGCAGCCCCAAATATCAGATCATTCCTAATCTCTTCCCGGGCTTGTTGCGCTACCGGCGTGTCTTCATAAAAGTCATTAATTCCGGGGAAGAATCCTTTTTTAGCCCCCTGGATTATGTCATCCAATTTGCCGGTCATGCGAAACAGCCGCGACGACGCCCACTGCTCGGACGGCAAATCCTGATCGTTATCCGGCAGCGCCGTGTCCACCACCAGGAATTGCGCCCCCTTGAAGTGATCCATGCCCTGGCCCTCAGGCAGGTATTGATCCAAGTAATACATCAACCAGGATATAATGAGATATCCCATACCACCTGCCCCGATAAAGTAGCTCGGGTAGGTCTCAAACTTGGGAATCGGCAATACCAAGTCTAATTCGCCCAATTTGCTCATTGCTTTCCCCTCATTATTCTCTCAGTTTATAGACCGGCAAATTATTGTTGTATGCAGGTTATTACTGCAAAAAACGGCACCAGAATTCTGGATAGAGCAGGCTGAAAGTGCCAATGCCCAACAAAACCAGGGAAAAAGCCAATTGCCCGAATAAACGGGACTTCCTGAAGGGACTGCCGGTGATTCTGAGCACCAACTGAAATGGAGTGGCGCTCACCACAAATAACTCATAACTATCGGCCCCACAGGTTAAATTAACGGTCGCACCCTCCCGGAAGATCAGACTACCGGGCGGGCTCAAGGGATCTCGCGGTTGGACGCTGGCCTGGCAACGACTGGAACCCAGGTGCCAGTTCGAAGTGCCTGTAATATCAGCACGGAACACCGGAGCCAGCAAATTATCCCAAGGATGGGGAACATAAATATTTGGCTCGTCTCTTACGACCGTTATATCGCTGCCCTGAAAACGATTCCTGTATGTTCGGAATCTCGACAACGGCCGGCCGGTCCACCAGACAGCCACAAAGACTGTGAACACCAGGGAAAGCCACCACAGCCACCTCACCCAAAAAGCTGGCGGAACCACCACGGTTATAGGTATAAACAAGGTCCGCCCCATTTCAGCCCGAACAGCCAGTTGTCCCAGATAACGTCCTGCTTTTAAAGATGAATTATTAATATGTGCCTTTATAGGGATAATGGTTCCCCGCCCCCCGGCGCTGATGGTCATTTCTGCTTCCTTGGTTTCCTCCTGGCCTAAGCTGATCCAAGCTTCATTAGGGGGTAGACTGACCTGGGTTTCCTCATTAGTCAGCAAGAGTGGCGCAATAACCCGCACCGGCTGGTCAGTGCTTACATCGGTGCTCACCCGGAAAGAAGTTCCTGCGGTCCCCGGGATACAGCAGCGCATGGGAATGATCAAGCCACTCTCCGCCAAATTGGGAGGGATGGGTGTGAAATTAGGTAATTTCAATGAAAAGTAAATGGGGACTTCCAGGGGCTGGGTGGCTTCAGGGGAGTCAATTTTGAGTTTTCCGTTGAAAAGGCCAGCGGGTATGCCAGCCGGCTTTTTGGGCGGAAACTGAATACGTAGGTCAAATTCCAATGGTTGATTCTTGGAAACGTTGCCTTGATTGGGCGTCAGCCGGCACCACTTGTCTATATCCAAGGCAAAATTGCTCTCCTCATGGCGCAAAGCAGACAGGCTGAGGGTGACTGGCACCTGCCTGTTGCTTGTAGAGGTCGCCTTAATTTTCTCAATAGTGTAACCGCGCTGATTAGGGTTTAAGGGAATAAAACGAAGTACTTTCCCTTCTGGATCCATCGAGCAGCCTTTGGCTGGAGGTGTTGGTATTTCAATCCCCAATTCCACCGCTTGTTTTGGTTGCACCCGCAAAGCAAGTCTCGTGGACAGGTATCGTTTCTTATCCGCATCAAGAAAACCTCGAACCAGCAGACGATAGCTGCCCGGTTGACCGGGAGTCCAGGAAGTTTTGAGAACCTGGTTGGCATCCGGAGTAAAAACCAGGTTTTCCCCCTCACTTTGCCCCTTGTCATCCACAATGCGGACTTGGGCATTCACTAGGCGAGCGGCTGGGTCTCCCTCGAGACGGCAGAAAATAGCCACCGGCAAACCCACTTCTCCGGGATTCGGGTCCGCGGTTGCTGCCAGCCTAAGCTTCGTGCGGCCTTCCACAATGACTTGCATGGGAGGCAGAAAACCCTTGGACCGAAACGTAAGGGTGTAATTGCCAGCCTGCGGGCGGTCGATGAACAGACGGTCAAATATTGTCTTCCCTGCGCCATTTTTATCCTTGGCTGCAAGATAGCGCGCCGCACCCGGTTGGTCTGGACTCATTGTCCCCATAGGCCCGGTGAGCACCCACTTCTCCTGATCGGATGGTGGCTTCTGATAAAGCACCAGAATCCTCACCCGCTCCAGGCTGCTGTCCATCGGAAAATCAACGGTCCAGTTGTTCTGTCCCGGGCTGGTCAGTTCCGCCCGTCGGATATTCATCAGGCTGATGGGCTTGGGAATGATTTCGTCTAAGCCGGCCACCAACTGTTCCCCCCTGATTTTTTTAAAGGCTTGCGCATCTTGGGTAACTTGCAGCGCCATTTGCTTCAAGAGTTCCTCGCCATGAGCCTCAATCCCGGTCAGTGCAATAGGATATATTTCGATTTTATTTTCTTTGAGTATGGCCAATCCCGACTTGAGAATGTTCTCTGTGGAAACTTGGGACATCTGCTGAAGGATATTCCTCTTCTGTGTGTCCGTCCTGGCGCTGGCCCATCCCTTGGCCTGTTCCTGGAAACGCACTTGGGCTCGGGCCGAGGTAAAATCAGGCTCAGGTAAGCCGTCAGAGATCAGCACTAATTGTTTTCGCCCTTGGCTTTTGGAAAGAAGGCGCAACCCTTCTTGCAGGGCCTCCTCCAGGTCTGTATTCCCCCGGATTTCGGCCAGCCGTTGAAGCTGTCCCCGCAAAACCTCTTTGTCTGCAGTCAATCCTCCTTGGGGGATAGAGGTCACGGTGCTGTTAAACAGAACCAGCGCCGCCCGATGGCCATCGTGCGCCAGTTCCAGTTGGTCCAGCAGGAATTCCACTGCGGCCCGGGCCAACCCTTGCGGGTCACCCCCTGGTTGTGTCATGGAACTGGACCGGTCCACCAAAATCGCCATATCAATCTGCTCAGGTTCGCTTTGGGCTCCAAGCGGCTCTATTCCGGGGATGGCCCAGATGATAATAAGCCAGCAAACCAATCTGATGATTTGTTTTGTCAAAATACTCCTCCGAATTTCACATATGCTTTAATACTTCTGCAAATCTCGCTATCCAGGCAATCTTCTCAGCCTGGGAACCTTTAAAAGGAAATCTCGGGTTGCCCCTGTCTAAAAATTGCTTCAATTCCGTTTCACCAAACAATGGCAAAGCTCTCTCAATAGCTTGGCTACCGGTCTGAAGTTGCTTGACTTCTTCATCTGCTGCCAAATATTCATTATAGCTTTGCTCCCAATGGTTCTGATTTATCTGGCGGCTTTCCGCCTCTACATTTTTTGCCTGGTTTTCTCTGGTTAATTCCTCTATTTGTTTAAGTAATGGCAGTAATAGTGACTCTCTCTGCCTTTCGTAATCCTGCCGCAGTTTCTCTATTTCCCCTCGTCTTGCATCTATATGTTTCTTTTTAGCTTCGATGTTAAAATTCATTTCATTAATTTTCCTTTCCAACTTCGTTCTTGCGGCAAAGGCTTCTTCCAGTCTCCCCTTAGCATTCTCACAGCGGCGCTGCAAATTGAGTAAGTCTTGCTTTAACTTTAAATTATTTAAGTCCAAGTCCACGGATTTTCCTTTCCAATTTTGCCACTAGATCATCCCATACCTTCTGTGCTTCATCCCGCTCTGCAAGCTTTGCTTCCAAGTCGAAGTCCGGCGGTATCCATTCCCGTAATTTTCCAAGGTGGCTGTCCAACCTGTTTCCTTCAACCCGAATGTTTTCAAGCTTCTCTCTTTGTCGGACCTCTTCTTGGGTCAAAAGAGCAAACTTGGATTCAATTCTGGACCGTTCCGATTCAAGTTGTTTAATTAACTCATCCAGCCTTTTTTCTTCTTGCTCAAGTTCCTGAAGCATGTTCCCGGCCTGCTTCAGTTCATCTTGCACCAGTCTCTCCTGTAGTTCAAGATGTTCCAGCACCCCTTCATGAGCCAAAATTTCCTGTTCCATCCGCAGCATTTCCAGGTGCTTATCACTTTTCAGGCTGACGACAGTTTGTTGCTGAACCACCGCAGGTCTGGTAAATTTATTCAATGTTTTCAGCACAATGGGTCTGCCTGCGAGGTTTGCAGCAAATTTGGCTCCAGGATATACAGGCCACCTTGCATCTCTAATGAAACCTGCCAATTCTGTCTCTTCGCCTTGGGAAAGGGCTTCTGTTGTGATAAAGGTGATGGCGCTGATTCCAAGAGTAGCATCATTCTCGGGCATGCTTAGACTCGCTAGGTCCCCTTCCTGGAGTTCCAAATAATCCATCAGGGATGGGTCCAGCTCAATTTCAGGCGCGTCCTCGCCTGGCCTTCCAGACTGAAAGTCGGCCAAGTTTAAGGCTTGACTGCGCACGAACACGCGGGCGAAAGCATATTTCTGAGCTGTGTGGTTCTCCACCCGCAGCAAATCCCCAGGGGTTACCTGCATCTCATCCATCAACCCCAAAGGCAGCCAACATAAACCAGCATTTTGCCATTGTTTGGGCAAGGCTTTGAGGCGCACCTCCATTAAGCCCAATCCCCTTTTCTTGCTCTAATTAGCTGAAGGCATTCCTCTAAAGGCCCGTTGGATTTATTGCTCCCAAGTATAGCCCGACTGACGTAGTCCCGTAAGCGAACTGGATAAGCTTCCAAATCTGTTGGCATCATATCGGTGAAATTCACTTTCATTAATGTCTGGATGGTCCAGGCGTCGATCTTGTGCTGGTCAGCATTAGGCTTGTAGTGTTTTATGGCATTTTCTATATCCTTCAAAGCCAAGTCAGGCGATTCGGTCAAGTCTGCAGCACGGCGTACAATGGTTTCAATATCACGGCCCGACAGACCTTCCAGCTTCTCGGCAACTTGAACCAAATTTTCTTTCAGGTCCGGAGCAAATTTTATTCCTTTAATGTTGCCTTCCATTACCTCCAGAATTTTAAGTCGTTCATCCAGACTATAAGGGGGAAGAATAGCCATTACTGCATCAAAGCGGCTCAATTGTGCCTCGTCCAACAAGTCCGGACGGTTGCTCGCTCCGACCCATAATACTTTGCCGCGATTTTCGTTATCCCCCATGAACTCCAACAACATGGCAAACAGGCGGCGGTTCACTCCGCTATCTCCTTCCCAATCGGTTACGCGGCGGCCAATTGACTGATCGATTTCGTCCACAAATACCACTACTGGAGCAAGATGTTTTAATAAACTTAGGACCCTGCTCATGTTGCTCTCTGATTCCCCCACTACACCTCCCAGAATATTCCCCATACGCACCAGGGTCATGCCGGCTTTGGAAGCCAGAGCTTCGGCCAGGATGGTTTTGCCGGTTCCAGGTGGACCCGCCAGCAGGATGCCTTTGGGGACGCTCCTCCCCTTCTGCTCATCCGAAGCCGCCAATGTAATGTCGCGAGCAACTTTCTCCAGATAGTCCTTGGCGTATTTCAGTCCCCCCACTTGCTCAAACCCACGTTTATCGGTGATTTCCTGGAGCAATTTTCTGCTTTCGTCTTTGATCAAATCAGCTTTATGACGTTGGTACAACTTCATGGTGACCATGCCGTCGGGGCCGTCCACTTTGGCCATCCGCACAAGGGATTCCAAATTGAGAAGACGAAAACCCTTCGAAAGGTCGGCAAGAGTTTTGCGGCGTTTTGCCTGGACTTCCTCTTCACTTTGTGGGTCTTCGTT
>Ga0078972_1008392_pt1 | contig 21678 bp, 23 predicted proteins | sample YelNatPaOPGAMG01_FD_67568 | JGI IMG/M metagenome (GOLD analysis project Ga0078972, IMG submission 67568) | Hot spring thermophilic microbial communities from Obsidian Pool, Yellowstone National Park, USA - OP-RAMG-01 (SPADES assembly) (version 2) | ecosystem: Environmental > Aquatic > Thermal...
CCTTACGGAGAGCATGCTTCTGAAACAGATGTTTTATCAGTGCCCAACTTAACCGTCTTACTCTTCAAGAGAGTGCCTTACCATTTCAGGTGTGGGCATAGAAAACATGCAATGGTTATTCGTAAGTTTTTTTTCATAGGGGGAAGTCAGTGTATCTCCTCTCTAAGGATCGGGGTTTTACAGCTTCCCCCAAACCCCTAACAATTTCTACAACAAAGAAATGAACAGATGCAGAGCTATCTTAAAAACCATGGAGCTTTAGGGCTTTCTTTTTAATAGTGATTAAGTAATCTATATATACTTAATACATATTACTCACCTATGGAAGCACATAATACAACAAGCCAATGGCAAATAGATAAGGCCCATAGCAGCGTCGAATTCTCAGTTAGGCACATGATGATTACGAACGTAAAAGGAAATTTTGGAGAGTTTAATGCAGATGTCGACCTCCGGATTGAAGACCTTTCAAATTCGAAAGTCTATTTTGAGATAAAAACTGCCTCTGTTAACACAAATGAAATAGACAGAGATAATCATCTTAGATCTCCAGATTTTTTCAATTCTGATCAGTATCCAACTATCAAGTTCGATAGCAAGAGCATATCCAAGGATGGTGATAGCGTCAAAATTTCTGGGCTACTCACCATAAAAGAAGTAACTCGAGAGGTTTTGGTGGTCGGAGAACTACAGGGACCGATTAAAGACCCTTATGGATTTCTTCGAATTGGTTTTGACGGAGAGCTAAATATTAACAGGAAGGATTATGGCCTGAACTGGAACATGGCACTTGAGGCTGGAGGTATCTTGGCTGGATGGAATGTTAAGAGTCTGATCCACCTCGAACTTATTTCCAAGTGAACTGGAAAAATTTCATTAAATCTTTTAATTTTTCAAAGTCCAATGTCATTATTTTCCGTCTACCAGAAATCAGAATAACGTTCTAGCCCATAATCAATGGAATGATGCTGTGAGGGCATCGACCTAGTCATTTACTCTTGGAACTAAAAAAAAATCGATTGATATCTCCTTACTAGAACGAGTAATTACAGACGCGGGGAGGGGGAATCGAACCCCCGATCCCATAGGGAAACGGCTTAGCAGGCCGTCGCCTTACCGCTCGGCTATCCCCGCTGAATTTTACCGTATTTATCTGACATTTCAGTAGCCAGTTGCTCAAGGATCTCCTCCAAGTCTTCTCCTTCCAGCACTAACTCGTCTCCGCTTGAGTAAGAGATGACTACCCTGAATGTTTCTCCGTCGTGGTAAACGTTGACCTCTCCAAGTTTCTGCATCACAATCAAGGGTGATTAATGCTCTATATTAACTTTTTCTGTTCTGTTTTTCAGTGCTCTGCCTAGTGAATCTTTATTTAGTGATTAACATTGCATATGAGAAATGGAAGGGTCGGGCTCGGAAGAGAGGAAAATAACCTATGAAGGATTTTCTACTTCCACAAAGGAGCCTTTGCAGAGTGAAACCCTTAAGGGATTGCTGGATGCATTAGAATCAGATAAGAGAGATGCTCTTGTGAAGATAGTCATAGCAGAAAGAGAGGTTGGTACACTTCGCATTGAGAACAGAAAAATTTACCTAAATGAGGTGGTTGACGAAACTCCAACAGAAATTGAGGTGCTGAACAAGTATCCCGTTTATGACAAGATCGCTATGAAGTCTCTGATGGAAAAGTATGTCGATACCATAGCAGAAGACGCGATAGAGGATATCTCATTTTTAGATAGTATCAGGAAGAACCCGGAGAAAAGGAAAACGGATGATCAGCATTTTATCCTCCTGCTCTGGGACAGGTACTGGAACGTTTACTCGAGATTCAAAGGAGATTCCAAAGATGGTATATACGTAATTTCTGAAAGGAACATCTGGGAGGAGGGGGACAAGAATACCTTCAGTTCGCAGGGTTAACCGGAACCTCTTATCTTCTTCAGGAGTTCAGCTGCGACATCGGATCTTACCTTCTTCTCACTAACCATCATTTCTGCAATTTTATCAATTTCGGCTCCTTTTGCCCCTGCAGACACAGCTACGTTTCTTGCGTGGAGTTCCATGTGCCCTTTTTGAATTCCTTCTGCCGCGAGGGCCCTAATTGCCCCGAAATTCTGGGCAAGCCCAACGGCCGCTAGGACATTTGCAAATTCTTTAGCAGAGGATATGCCCAAAACCTTTCGCATTAGTTTTGCCTTGGGATGTGTTGCAGTCGCACCACCGACAATTCCAACAGCCAGAGGAAGCTCAATGAACCCTACTAAATCTCCTTCCGCGTTCCTTTCCCACCTAGTGAGGGAAGTATAGTGACCCATAGCAGCATATGAATGAGCTCCCGCTTCGATCGCCCTCCAGTCATTGGCTGTTGCGAGCAGCACAGCATCAATTCCATTCATTATTCCCTTATTGTGTGTAGATGCCCTGTATGGGTCGATGCTCGCAAACTTGTATGCTTCAATAATTCCTTCCACGGTATCTTCCCCGCCCACAGTCTTCTTGTCAAAGACTGCGTATGAGCTAGTCATACGGTAAGTCGCGAGGTTGCTAAGAATCCTCAACCTCACGTTGCCCTTAGATATTTCAGAGATACGGGGGGCAAGATATTCAGCCATGGTATTCACGGCATTTGCTCCCATTGCATCTCTTACATCGACAAGAAGGTGCACCACTACCATAGGCTCTTTCTCATCTATTATCCTAACTTCTATGTCCTTTGCACCTCCTCCAACCTTCACCAGAAGTGGGTCCTGGGAGTTTGCGAGGTCCAGTAATTCACTTTTCCTTTCAAGTATCCTGAATTTTGCCCCATAAGGATCAGTTACTCCAGACAACTCGATCTGGCCAATCATTACTGGCTCCGAAGAAATTGACTTAAAGCCTCCTTTAACTCTAGCCATCCTAGCGGCATTTGATGCAGCCGCCACGACACTCGGCTCCTCAATTGCCATTGGAATGAGGTAATCTCTGTCGTTAACTAGGAAATTTACGGCTATACCTATAGGAATCTCCATAACTGATACAACATTCTCTATCATTCGATCTGCTATCGATTCTCCCAATCCCCCCATGTTCCCAAGTAGCGACATCTCCTCTTCACTGAGATTTACAGATTTTCTGAGAATTTCTCTTCTCTCCTCAAGACTCATCTTATAGAACCCTGAAATGTTTGAACTGGGCATAAGAGTTTATGGAGGAAGGAAATAAAGATTTATCTTTAGTGATACTACAAAAGTGATGGTGGGAAATTTACCACTGATAATATACAAGAATGAGGATGATCCGAAGAAATGCACTGCTAGGAAACTGAAGAGATTCAAACTTGCGCTCTTCATAAACAGGATACCCAGTAACAGCATCATCCTTTATTCTGAATCCTCCACGCGACTTTCTCCTGCGGATAACTCATTTTTGCACCTTGTTGCTATAGACGTTTCCTGGGAAAATGTGGACAACTACCACTTTCCGGCTGAAAAATCCAGATCACTACCATTCCTTTTAGCTGCTAACCCCGTGAACTATGGCAAGCCCTATAAGCTTTCCACCGTGGAAGCAATAGCAGCAGCGTATTACATCCTAGGAAGGAAGGAGACTGCCATCAGGCTTCTAGAAAAATTCTCCTGGGGGATGCAGTTCGTTAATTTAAACGAAAACCCGCTCAACGACTATTCAAAGGCAAATGATTCGAATGACATAGAGGAAATAGAGAAACTTTACCTCTAAGTCCACTCTTCATTTTCTAGCCGAGTTGTACCTTTAGTGTATTTTTCTAGGATGTTCATTATCTTGTCCCTCCATCTTTCGTCTATCAGATTAACGTCGCAGAATTCTGGATCATAGTGAATCTTTTCTACGTGCTCTTTCTGAGCCCCTCTTGCTCCCTTTGAGATGAGAAAGATTGAATGCTCCTTTTCGTCTTCTTCTACCCTGAACTTTCTCTCCAAATACGTGTTTTCAAAATCCTTCACATCCTCATCTCTGTAATTTATGATCCTTGGGTCTAGAGAGTTTGCAGAAAGGAAGAGGAGAATACCGTCGCACTTTGTGCACCTACCACACGGTATTATTTGTCCCCCTTCCTCATGGCAACTGTGACACGATCTCTGTAGCCTTGCCAGTTCAGGATATCTTTCGAAGAGTATTCTTTCCTCAATCAATCCGGTAATGTTTCTTAATGCGGAATAGAATTTGATTCCGTATCCTACGCTTTCGAAGTAAGCGTTGAGAACCTTGTCAAACGCTTGAGTCTGGTCATAAATTCCATAATAATGAGAAATTCCATATTCGGGCTTAAAACTTCTCGGGTCATCAAATTCATCCCCCTTCATTATCCCGGAGATGCCGTATTTAAATATGTACGGAAGAGAAGAGAAGATGTAAACAGGAAAGATGAAAAGTTGAATTGGATAGGTATCAGACCACATTGTCAGCGCTTTTTCATTCAGTGCTTTTATTTTAGAGTTCATCTTCCTGTAGAATCGATCTATTGTCGTCCATATCTTCAAAGTGTTACTGTCCGATGAACGAAAATAATCGTAGGCAACACTTGCTGTTCTCCAGTGTCCTCCAGATTCGTTGACGAATATCGGGTAAACATTTGCTCCAACTTCCTTCATAAGTCCGTATGTCAGGAGGCTATCCTTGCCTCCACTTGACATGATGGCAACCGATCCGCTGTCCTTCTTCCCTGTTCTATCATTTTTCTCAATGCTGATATTAAGAGAAGGGGAGAAACTTGCGTCCGTCTCGTTTGGCAATTCAGGTATGAACTCCTTTCTGAAAAATTCACTTCTCCTTATTATCTTATTAACGTAAATTTCCCTGCTATTTATGACCATCATTTTCTTCAGGAAGTCGTAGTCCTGTTGCGTAATTGGGAATTCTGCTTCAATCTCGTCTGTAAATAAAGAATAATTGACAATCGGAATCATAGAAAGCATTCTGAGATCTTGTTGATCCATAGAAATTGGGAAGTCGTACTTGAATGAGAGAATGACCTCTTCTCCGTCCACCAGATACTTCACTGTGATGAGATCGTCCTGAAGATTAGGTTCCAGTAACCTTATCTTTTCAATCGATGAGAATTTGCCTTTGTCCGGCAAAATTAGCCACCAAGACCTCTTCTCCGTCCACCAGATACTTCACTGTGATGAGATCGTCCTGAAGATTAGGTTCCAGTAACCTTATCTTTTCAATCGATGAGAATTTGCCTTTGTCCGGCAAAATTAGCCACCAATTCTCCTAGCCTTTCTATTTCCAGTAATGGCAATACTGCAGGAATGTGATATTTGAATTCGTATTCCTGGACTGCCTGAAGTGTCTCTTCAGCGGTGAGATTCTGGGTATTCACGGTAATGGCTATGACCCTCTTCCCTGAAAGAAGTTCTAAAATCTTTATGACTCTTCCAGTATCTGGCATGGGATAGTTCTCAAACCCGTCCATGAACTTCCTGCCTGGAGCATCTTGCAGTATTATCGCATCCGGTCTTCCTGCAGCGATTATCTCATAACTTCCAGGATAAGCAGGATGAACTACAGACCCCTGTCCTTCAAGAAGTATGAAATCAGGTGTGCTCTTCTTCCAAGCTTCTACCACCTCATTCTCAATCGCGCCCGCAACAAAGTCGTTTATCGTTGCATCAATAACTGCTGTGTGCTCAATTCCTTGCATCCAAGATGTTTGGCCTGTCCCTATCATTTCAGAAGTAAATCCCCTTCTTTGAAGCTCCTTCATAAGCAAAATTGTTGTCGTTCTTTTCCCGATTGCACTATCAGTTCCAAGAACGGCTATTTTAAATGATTTTACTTTCTCAATTTCACCTGTGAATGGAATTTTCCTGTCCCTAAAGATTTTCCTGACATCTATGATCTCTACCCCCTTTTCATGTGCCAATCCGCACAGCTCAGGGTCATCAGAAATAAAGTCATGCAGGCCATTCACTATGCTTAATCCCTGAAGAATTGCCTCCTTCACAATCTTCCTGTATTCCGGTGGCAGAATTCCTCCGTCAGTGGCCACTCCAATTATCAGGTAGCTTGGATTGAATTTTAAAGAGTCTTCCAGGCTGCCTACAATAGGTATTCCCTTTGGCCTACCCTCAAGATATTCCCCAGCATCGAAGCCCACTAGTTGTGAGTCTATGACTGCAACAATCTCATACTTCGCGGAAAATCTCACAAGTCCGTGAGCAGTTTTCCCATAGGTAGATGAGAAGACCTTTTCCGCTAAAATCACGGCCCTGTTTGTCACTGCCATGAAACTACCCCTCGCATCCCAAGTTGGTCGTTCCTGTCAATCCTGAAACCTGCAATAAACCCGGCTTTCCTTCTATCGTTCAAAACCTTCAGTCTTTCGAACTTCAGAAAAATCCATTCGGGACCGAACAGGTGCTCTAAACAAGTAGCACGTAAAACGGACGTGCCGCCTGGGTCTGAATCTTCGTTTTCTTCCTCGGTCAACTTTACCTGATCTCCTTAGAGGTCAAGGACTAGAAGAAAAATGATTTATTTAAGCCTTGTGTAACACCTAATTCACATCCAACAAAACTTTCCACCATGAATTCAGAACTTTTGTGTTCTCAAGAAAAGACTAAGAATTTAAAGAAAATAAAGTTCACATGTTTGAAATCAAAGTAAAACTGAAGAATCCTTCGATCAGCACTGATATTGATAGGCTCTTATCAGAATTCCTATTTGACATTGGATATCTCGAGGAGAGGGGAGAATTCGACATGGAAACAATCAAGAAGAGCGTTCCATTTAGATTGTTCAAGGAAGTGTTTTTCTTGAGGTCTGACAAAACATGGCCTGTGAATGAAATAATGACTTATCTGGAGACCACGAAGCCTACTCTTTACAGACATCTCAACCGGCTCAAGGCTCTGGATATAGTTCAGGAGGTTCAACTTGGAAAGGAAAAGGGATATGTAATGAGATACAATTCCCTTTCCTTGGCGTGGAATTTCGTTGAGTCTAATGTAAAGATGGCTATGGACAATTACAGGAAGAGAGTTGAAAGCATCCAATTGATGGCTGGTGAAAAACAATGATGACTCATCTGACAAAAGGATCAAGATATAAGGTGATATCAGCAAGTTCAACAGAGGAAAATATAACATCTGAAGGAACTTTGGAAGGATTCCTTACCATGGGTGAAGAACCTGCGCTTCTCCTGAACATTGGAAAGAAGAGTGAAGAGAAGTTAAGGATAATTCCAGTTAATACTATACTTCTCATTGACGTCATAGAATATACTGAGGACAAGGGAAAAGAGGAAAAAGGGGATGTAAACTATATCAGTTGAAATTTCCTAATTTCCTTGTATATCGGTCCAGTAGGTGTGAGTGTTGATTCGAAGAGAGAGAAGGAATTTATTTCCCGTTCAAGAAAAACAGTATTTTCATACTTAGATATCAAGTCGGAGAAATTTCTCCAATCTCTAGCCCTGACCAGGGTTATGTGTGGGGTGAATGGATGGTCAAGTGGCACTTCTTTTGTCATCCTGTTAATTTCATCTGCCAACCTACCCAGCACTTCTTCCGGATAAGCCTTTACAAACAGCACCCTTCCTCGTTGTGGTGTCGGGAAAGCGCCCATTCCCCTGACAGTTATTGAGAATTTATTGAACTTTATCCCTTCGAGGGCGTTTCCCACTTTTTCACTGTCGTTAATCTCCCCGAGGAACTTTAGCGTGAGGTGAAGATTATTTGGATCCACCGCTTTCCCTCTCTGTTTACACTCAGCCAGGGCATTCCTTAACGAATCACCGGCTGGAAGAGCTAACGCAATAAAACATCTCATCGTAGTTAATGAAAAGGATGCGCAAAATTTTTTGCCCTCTGTTGCATCCCTTAACCATGATCGTAAAGGACGGTCTGTATTACACCAAAACTCACGAATGGCTGAAAGTTGATGGAGACATAGCTTCCATTGGGATCACGGACTTTGCTCAGAATCAGATGTCCGACATAGTTTATGTGGATTTCCCCAAGATAGGGGCGAGCATAAAAGTGGGAGAAATAGTCGGCACTGTTGAAAGCGTGAAATCTGCAGAGGACTTCTATTCTCCAGTATCTGGGAAGGTTGTTGAAGTGAATAAAACGCTTGAAAAGACACCAGAAGAAATAAATAAAAACCCATACGAGGCGTGGATCGTTAAACTTAAGATGACAAATCCTGGGGAAGTAAAAAATCTGATGAAGAAAGAAGATTACGAAAAAATGACCAAGTAAAGAAATGTCCTGGATACAGAGACGGAGGTCCGAGACTTACTATAAAAAAGCTAAAACAGAAGGATATAGGAGCAGAGCGGTATATAAACTTAAACAGATTGATGAAAAGTTCTCACTTATAAAAAACGGCATGAGAATCCTGGACCTTGGAGCTTCTCCAGGGGGGTGGAGCCAGTATCTTTCTTCAGTAAACAGTAATGGCCTTAACGTAGCGATGGACCTTATTCCAATGAATAGAATTAGAAACGTCTCCTTCATAAGGGGTGATATATTTCAGGACGATGTCTGGGAACTTGTTCTTGATAAATCTCCCAACGGGTACGATCTGGTGCTGTCGGATATACTGATGCATACCAGCGGAGACAGGTCAAGGGATCAGGCTAATTCGTATTTTATTTCTCTAAGAGTCTTAGAAATCTGCAAACACGTGATGGACAGAAATGGAAAGGTACTTGTTAAAACAATACAGGGGGACCTTACAGAAGACATCCGGAAGGAATTCAAGAAGAACTTCAGGAAAGTTCACCTGACGAAACCCCCTTCGTCTCTTCAAAGTTCTCCTGAAGTCTATATCCTTGGAGAATATTATTCAGGTTATGGACAACGTCCCTAAGTCTCTCCACCTCCATTATTACAATTGTATTGTTCCTCTTTCTCTTCACTATTTCTGAAGCCATGTAAGACGCCCTTTCCATTTCCAACTTACGATATCCCCCCTTGTTAAGATAGGAGTCCCAGTCCAAACTGAATGTTTCTGGGTCAGATTTCTTCCATCTTCTTCTTATTAGCCTCCTTTTCCTCAGGCTCAGGAATATCATGTCTGAAAGCTGCACATTATTTACAAAAAGATCTTCATATTTTCCAGATGGAATATCTATGCCTACTACCTCTACCCCCTTCTGGTCAGCCACTTTTATGGCTGAAATGTAAGCTTCGGGTGGTATAGAGGTCTCTCCAAACTTCTGGATGTGATATTCATAGATGATTTCCAGATCGTCCATTTCCATCTCTATAGGATGCTTCATGAAATCTCTCAACCCATGGACTTCCTCGTCTGTTATGGACAGGAGGATGATGTCAAAATGCTCTCTATTCAAGAACTGTTCTACGAGGCTTCCTGAATCCTTTAGCCCTTTTGTAATGCCCAACAGTAGAATTCTATCTTGGCCGTTGAATTCTGCTTTCAACTATTTCTTCTCTCCCTGATCACTCCTTTCAGTTCATCTTTGTCGTGCAGTCGTTCTAGTTCTTGGTATGATATAACTGGGATTTCAAACCTTTCTGGTTTCTCAACCTCTTTCTTAACTATCAACAGACCGTCCTTTTCGCTTATTGAAGAAAGCTCCTTTAGGTATTCGATCTTCTTCTCTATCCTTGAAGATTCCTCTTCTATCCCTCCTAGATAGGATGATTCTGAGTCTTCCATAAGAAAATTGATTATTGATCTCCTTATAGGATAAATTGAGAATCCCTTCCTGCTGATTTCATTGTTGACCAGTCTTTCAAATTCCCTCATCTTCTTGAAACCAACTCCGGAGTCAACCTTCTCTACATTCCATAGGAACGAAACGTATTCCATTATTTCTTCTCCAAGAAATTCTTCCATTTTCAGGGCGATATCGATCGACGCCGACATCCCTGATTGGTACATCAGTACGGTTCTCCTGGTTGTTCCGATTGCACTTGCTATTTCCCCAAGGGATAGAGATCTTTCCTCCCTTATCCTCCTCAGTTTCTCCGAGTCTATCTCCACATAGAAACCACCGGGTCCCGCTCTGACGCTTGGTTCTTCCCCTTCTCTGAAGTAGGACAAGAGTGTCTGGTATGACACTATTGGAACGGAATATCTGCTGTAAACTACCCCGTCCTCTATTTTCTCATCCCTGTTACTTACTCCCACAATAAGAGGATGTGCATTCAGAAAACTCGAAATTGCCACCAGGGATCTGGAAACGTCCTCCGTTAGCAACCCTACATTATTCATGACCTTCACTACTATGATCTGCCTTTCTTTTTTCAGTATCAGGTCAAATGCATAGGAAAGACTTTCATCTGCACAGATGATATTATAACCTCCCCTTGACGCAGATCTCCGTATAGAACCAATTATTTCCTGTCTCCTGTCCATTACCAGCCCTCGATAAATAAGATAAACTGTATATTTAAATAATACGATTTCGAAGACCGTCTATGTCAACTAAGCTGACAAGCTCTATTCCTTCGTATTCAAGAGCCTCCTTAGCGCCTTCCTTTCTGTCCACTACCACTATCACTCTGTCGGTCCTGACATGCATTTCGCTGAGTTTTGCAACCGCCTTGAGAATGGTCCCCCCTGTCGTTGTGACATCTTCTACGAATGTTACCGTCTCTCCTAGTTCCACCTTCCCTTCTAGCAATTTTTCCAGCCCATGTTCCTTCTTTTCCTTCCTAATTATGATCAAGTCCTTTCCAGTTTCGAGCGATACCCCAACTCCGAGTGGGACGGCTCCAAGTTCTACAGCTGCTATTTTGTTACCGGTTACTAGAGGGGCAGCTCTCTTGGAAACTTCCCTTAAGAAAAAAGGGCTAAGTAGCGCGGTCTTGACATCCACATAATATTCAGATTCCTTTCCGGAAGCTAGAATGAACTTTCCAAATTTTATGTTTCCGTTTTCAAGGAGGAAATTCTCGATAATTGATATTGACATTTAATATACCCTAGTTTAGCGTATCATCATTTAGAGTCAAAAGTTTTGCTATTTCAGATTTCCTCCTTTCCCATTACTCACGAAATATCATCGGAAAATATTATTATCAGCGATTCATAAGCCAGTTAGCCGCTGTAGCTTAGTTGGTAGAGCACCCGGCTGTTAACCGGGAGGTCACCGGTTCGAGCCCGGTCAGCGGCGTTTCTTTTGCTCAAGACACGGGCCTTAATATTTCTATCCCTTCAGTTCCTACAATTAGCGATTTATAAACACTGACAATTAGTTTTCAGCAGGCTACGGTATGATTGAAATCTTCCTCTAAACTCGGACGCGCTCACCGTATTAAGCCTTGAGAAAGCAGGTCTAATCATCTCTAAAAGGCTAGTTCTCATTCACAAAGCATTTTGGCATAAAATTATAACTGTCCTCTGTCCAGTTCCATTCATGGCATTGTATTCAATGGGCAAAGTAAAGGCAACATAAAAATGTATAAATACGGCCAATAACATTTCCATCTACATGGGTATAAGAGCCATATATGACCTTAGTGTGACCCTTGAGACCTACATGCCAGCATGGCCTACGAACCCGCTCGTAAACATAGTACCGATCGGAACCGCCGCAAGGGACGGATATAACGTAGAATCATATTTTTCCCCAACTCATTCTGGAACGCATATCGATGCTCCTTACCATATGATTGAGAACGGAACAACAGTAGACAACATCAGCCTGACACAACTGGTTGGAGAGGGATATTGCATAAAATTACAGCCAAAGAGCGAGGAGATAAAAATCAACGACATTAAGAGAAAATGGAAGAAAGAATATGACGGAAAAATAATTCTCCTGAACACTGGCTGGTATAAGAAAAGGAGTTACACCAAAGAGTTTCAATTCAAATTCCCTGGTCTGTCAACTGATACAGTAGATTTTTTCATACAGCATAAGCCAAAGGTGATTGGAATTGATACGCTCGGAATCGAACCATATGACCATTCCGACTTCAAGGTCCATAAGGCACTGCTCCCCCATGGTATAGTTTTTATCGAGGACCTGACAAATCTTGACAAATTGGATGAAGGTAAGAAGTATCTGATAGCTGCACTTCCGATCAAGATTCGTAATGGCAGCGGGGCAATGGCTCGTGTTATAGCAATGGACATGGAATAAGGTGAATAAAAATGGTTGAAGAAACTAAAAAATACAGGAAAGAGTTGGGATTTTGGCACGTTGTTTTCCTAACTCTCGGAGCAATACTAGGACCGGCGGTTGCATTCATACCTGTAACCGTACTTGCGCTAGGAGGGCCAGCAGGTCTTTTTTCTTGGCCAGTAGCGCTCATACTGATAATTCCGATCGCCCTTGTTTACGTAGAGCTGGGTGCTATGTGGCCACGCGCAGGTGGGGTGGCGTATTACCCGGCTAGAAGTCACGGACCGATAACGGGTCTTCTAAACGGGTGGGCTGCATTCGTAGGATACTCTCTTGCGATGCCTGCAGTTGTAGCGGCGATAGTGGAATACGGGAGCTACTATGTGCCTCAGTTCTATGCAAATGGGAAACTTTCAGTACTTGGGATTGGGGTAGCAATACTCGCAACGATCACTATTACTCTCATAAATACAAGGAGAATAAGGTTCATGGGAAACATAAACAATGCATTCACCATCATCAAAATCGCACTGATCCTTTTTGTGAGCTTTGTACTATTAGCCTTCTTCCACCCGTCCAACCTGACTAGTTTTGGAGGTTTTGCACCACTAGGTGCAACAGGAGTGTTCCTTGCAATATCTGCAACAATATTTGCATATGCCGGGTTTAGACAGCCAATCGACTATGCCGAGGAAGTTCACGACCCTGGCAAGTTTCTGCCACGTGCTATTGTTGCTTCACTCGTAATAGTGATGCTTATATACCTTGTAGAGAGCCTTGCATTTCTCGGTGTCATAGACTGGGGAAAACTGGGTCTTAGCCAGAATTCCTGGGGAAGCTTGGCGACCCTTGGCTACCCCTATGCTTCCGGTGCTTTAATCGTAGGGATAGGAGCTGTCGCTGCAATCGCTATAATTGGTGTTGTGATTGCATCCTATAGTGATGGAATCATATACTATGGTGGAGCAGCGAGAGTTGCGAACACACTGGCAAGATATGACAGATATTTCCCACAGCTCTTCTCGAAGATGAGTGATAAAGGGATCCCGATATATTCGGTCATCCTTGTACTCGTGATTTCAGTGATCTATCTTATTCTGCTTCCATCCTTCTCTTCAATCCTAGGTATTTTCGTAGATGCAGTTGTTTTCTCTTATGCACCCTCTGCTGTGAGCCTTGCGATATTCAGGAAAAAATTCCCTAATGAAAATAGACCATACAAGCTCCCAGTATACACTGTATTTGCGCCTATCGCTTTCGTAGTTGGGGGTCTATTGATATACTGGTCAGGCTGGACAGCAGTATGGATTTCTATGGTATCTGTATTTATAGGGCTCATATTCTTGGCGGTCTATCATCGCACCTCAAAAATATCAATGAACGATGTTGTAGCTGGTATTTGGCTCCCCATCTACATGATACTGATTCTCATTCTGTCTTATGTTGGAAGCCTTGGGCCTATGTCTTCCCCAGTACTTCACTATCCTTTCGATACCATTGTATTCATCATAATGGCAGTCGTATTTTACTACGTAGGATATTTCAGTGGAATGAAGTATAGCGGAAAAGGCACAGCTGACTCAGAAACAGCATAATTATTTTTTTCTTTTTTTTATTTCATTTTCATAGTATCTAACCCAGCTCTCCAGTGGAAACAGATCCAAAATTAGTCCCTCATTCCGTGTTAAAAATGAAGAGTTTTATATTGCATCATTATCTGTATCCATGTTTATTAAAGATCTGGAAGGGTCGCCTTCTCTAGAAGTGGTAAACCTCGTCCTTCAGAAACTTGCAAAAGGTGAGAAAGTGACATCTCTGGCCATAGGAGAACCGATGTATAAAACACCAGACGAAATTATTGAAGTGGCTTATGAAAGCATGAGGAACGGGGATACACATTACACCTCTTCGTATGGAATAACCGAAATAAGGGAGGCAATAGTAGAGAAGGTGAGAAAGAAGAATAACATAGCAGCAGCAATAGATAATAGCATCTTCATAACATCAAAACAATCGATTTACTCTTCCTTCATGGCGTTGGCGGGAGACAGGAAGAAGATACTTATCCCAAATCCAGGCTATTTCTATTCTGAGCCTGCTATGCTCGCTGGATTCTCTCCTGTTCGCTACGATCTCCGGAAAGATCTTTCCTTTGATGTTGATGACATTGCAGGAAAAATTGATTCAGATGTCGCTGCAATCGTCATAAATTCTCCTGGGAACCCTACTGGCAGAGTCATCGATCGTGACGATCTTGAACAAATTTACGAAATGTGCAGAAGATCGGGCGTGCATATCATAAGCGATGAAGCTTACGAAGACCTTGTGTACGAAAAGAAGCACTTTTCGATAGGGTCACTCGAAGATTCTCCTGATTTGGTTATAACAATTTTCAGCCTGTCTAAAAGTTACTCAATGACTGGATGGAGGGCGGGATACACCATTGCGTCGCCAGGGGTGGTCTCCAACATCGCGAGAGTTCTCGAACACACGTATACCTGTTCTCCTCCCTTCATACAGAAAGCTTCTGCATATGCCCTTAAGAATGGAGAAAAATTCATCGATGAATTTAAAAGGGATTTCAAAAAGAAGAGAGATCACGTCAAATCACGTCTGAACCATATGGAAATGCTGTCTCAAGGACCGATTGAGGGTGCCTTCTACGCCTTCCCCTCATTTTCAAAGAGAAAGAGCTCAACAGAGTTCAGCAAGGAACTTCTAGAAGGGCACGGTACCGCTGTCATTCCTGGGTCCGCATTTGGTCCGGCAGGGGAGGGACACATCAGAATATCATTTGGCGGCTCAATGGAGACAATTGATAAAGGCCTTGATGAGCTTGAAAAATATCTCAAATCCTAGTTTTCATCAAATTCCTTATCAATTCCATTGATTCTAGATACTTCAGCTGGATGGCTTCACGATCTGTCCCGAACATGATGAAGTTGAATTTTCTTTCAATAATAGGGGAAGGATTCCTGTTGGAGAGGGGTGAATAGATACCCGTTATAAGGTCCTTCTTCTTTGTGAACTCGAGTATTCTATCAATTGCTGAAACGAACTCCTTGTTCTCCCAGGATAATTCGATCTGAAGTGAGGTTGAAAGGTCAACAGGTCCAATGAAGCATCCATCTATGCCTGGCACGGCTACAATTTCCTCAATCGATTTGAATGCAGACTTTGTCTCTATCTGCACTATCACAAGCGATTCATTTGCTTCCTTTGCGTATTCCTTGAATCCATAACCATATCTAGATGCTCTTCCCGGTCCAACGCCTCTTATTCCGATTGGAGGTACCTTCGAAAATGAGACGGCCTCCTTCACCTCATCACTATTTTCTATTCCCGGAATGATTATTCCCGAAACTCCGGTGTCGAGGACTTTCTTGATTTCATTTTTCTCAAGTCCTCTTATTCTGGCAATAAGGGGAATTGGTTTCGATGCGATTAGAATCTGCTGAAGTCCCGAAACGTCAATAACAGAATGTTCCATGTCCACTATTACAAAAGGAGGAGATAAGTAAGAGATCATCTCTGCAACTGACGGATCGGTGATACTTATGAGAGGGGCAAGAAGTCCACTGGATCTTCTCAAAAAATCACGAAAAGCCTGATTTTCGTTCATGAATGTGTTATTCGTACCTGCTAATTTATTCTTGCCATTCTGATTTTTTTAACTCTTATACATAAGAAGATGCAGACCAGAATGCATTGAACGATTCCTTACTTTAAGGTCAATTTGAATCTATTATTTATCAACATAAAAAGAATTGTTTTATATGGCAAGCACCTAACTAGATGAGGGTTGATCTTATGCTTTTAGTCAAAAACAAATTTTCTGGTGAAGTCATAACAGAATTTAAGGAAACAAGCATGGAAGATGCAGAAATAATGCTTAAAAATTCAATTAATGCCTTCAAGGAAGTTTCGGCACTGCCGGCATACAAACGGAGCGACTACCTTCTGGATGCATCAGAACATATAACAAAAAAAATAGACGAGCTGGCGAGGACAATTGCAATGGAAGCCGGAAAACCAGTGAAATATTCAAGGAAGGAGGTGAAGAGGGCTGCCTTCACCATAAAGAGCTCTGGAGATGAGGCAAAACGCATCCACGGGGAAACTGTTCCGTTCGACGTTGAACCAAGGGGAGAGGGAAGGTTTGCTTACTATATACGAGTACCAATTGGGCCGGTTTTTTCGATTACCCCTTTCAACGATCCTCTTAACCTTGTAGCACACAAAGTAGGTCCTGCAATAGCCGCTGGAAACTCCATAGTGAACAAGCCTACTACCCTCACTCCATTATCTTCGATGAAATTGGAGGAAATCTTCAAAGGAACCGATCTGCCGGAGCATTCATATCAGAACTTAATTGCCGGGGGGGAGTCAGAAGTAACGAAATTTTTCCTCAATTCAGACGCAATAAAAAAGGTGACATTTACGGGAGGAACGGAAGCGGCCGAAAAGATGGTTAGGAACGCAGGTCCGAAAAAATATTCCATGGAACTGGGAAGCAACTCTCCTGTAATTATATTTGGAGATGCCAACTGGCAAGATTCTGTTGATTCGATAGTTGATGCAGCTTTTGAGGCTCAGGGGCAAAATTGTATTCACGCCCAACGCCTCATAGTGCATAGGAGCCTTCTGAGGGAGTTCACAGAGGCCATAATAAAATCTACAAAGAAATTGAAGATTGGAAACCCGTTGGATGAAACTACGGATATAGGACCGATGATCAGTGAGGGAGAAGCCAAAAGAGTTGAAAAATGGGTTAACGACGCAAAGACTGGAGGAGGGGAGGTCCTAATTGGTGGAAAGAGAGAAGGAAGTATTTACTATCCTACAGTTCTAGAGAACGTGCCAAGATCCGCTGAGATATGGAGGAATGAAGTGTTCGGACCTGTGACTCTTGTCATCCCATTTGAAACTACCAAAGATGCAGTGGAAATTGCAAACGATGTCCCCTATGGTCTGCAGGCGGGGGTATTCACCCAAAACATCGATACGGCGATAAAAATGGTTGATTCTTTGGATTTCGGAACAGTTCTGATAAATGATACGTCAGATTTCAGGGTGGACACAATGCCATTTGGCGGAATGAAAAAGAGCGGAATAGGAAGAGAGGGAATCAGGTTTGCAGTGGAGGAGATGACGGAAATAAAGCTGGCCATCTTCAGGAGGTAATCATCTCAAGAAATAATGGCATCGGGGTGAAATTTTTATGAATGCCATTTGAAATTTCACCCCACTGGGTAGAGATGTCTTTTAACTTTTTTCAGTTTATCTTTCTTTAACTATCTCCATCAGATCTGTCAGTGCTGCCTGAGCAGTCGCAATTTTTCCTGCACCCGGTCCAAGCACATATATCTTTCCCAAAGTATCTGTTTCTATTTCAATTGCATTCATCACTCCATTCACCTCTCGCAGTATATCCCCTTTTGGGAGTTTCTCTGGTCCCACTCTTGCCTCTTTTTCGTCGACATTAACAAGAAGTTTTACACCCGATGCAGCCTCTTCCCTAGATGTGTTTCTAATACCTTTAACTTTCACATCTCTCATTTGATGGTTCCAGCCAAGCACGTTTGAAATTATAGCGGCCTTTGCAGCTGCGTCAAACCCATCAACATCATTAGTAGGATCTGCCTCTGCATATCCATTGCTCTGGGCTTCCCTTAGGGCCACTGAATAATCCATTCCTTCAGTCATCTTTGTCAAAATGTAATTTGTTGTTCCATTCATTATCCCTCTGACTCGGATTGGTTTAGCTCCTGGTAGGAGGGTTAGTATGTTGAACGACGGAGTTCCCGCCATAACCGTTCCTTTGAAGAGTATTTTTCTCTTGTTCTTTTTTGCAACCTCGATCAGTTCTTTGAATCTCACGGCGATGGGACCTTTATTGGTGGTTATGACGTCCTTGCCAGTTTCGAGGGCCGCTTTAATGTAAGAAAAGGCAGGTTCGGCATCTTCATAATTGACCCAAGTGAATTCACACATAACGTCAGCGGTTGATTCTTTAATCGCTTTCATCACATCTTCCTTTGAGAATTTTGTATTTTTTCGTTCGCTCATTTCTTTGATTGTCTTCTCATCTGGATTTAATATGTGCCCAAATCTGATGTCGATTATTTCAGAGATTCTGCATTCATCAATTCCAAGCGTTTCTTTTTTTGAATTGAATAGTTCGTAGAAACCTTGACCAACTGTACCAAATCCAACAATCAATATATCGCACTTTTTCCCCGTCATAATATTTCAAGAGATATTGCGATTTTATTAATTTTTCTCGTAGAAATCCACTCGGGAGAATTTCAAGTGAGTGATTGTTTAGAATGTTCTACTCTGCCGGAATTGAGAAAGTCTCTCTGTCACCAGACTTATAATAGGCTAACTTCCAGATCTATATGTATTTCAGCTGTTGTTTAATTTTGGAGCTACTTACAATCCTCCATCACCCAAAACAGATAAAAATGGTAACAGATCGATGCTCCTCGACACTGCGAATTCCTCAGAACTGTCTACTCCTCAAGACGAAAGAGACCATTTGAAAATGGTTAATGGCAATCGAAGTTTCTACTCCTCACAAACTAAGTCAATGTGGCACCAGGCTGTTCAACAGATTGTATTTGGTTGAGATCTGGTAAATGTAATCTTTTGATGAATTTAATCTATGTGATATCAATTTATTGATTACTTAAACTCGAATATGCCGCTCTTTATCAAACTAATACTATTGTAATCTTCTGGATTGCCAAAATCAAACTGCCAAATCAAATACGTGTCTCCATCCTTGACGAACAGAGCAGGGATCACTTTCTTATCAGTATAACTTTGCCATTGTCTGAATGGATAATAGAGCTGCCTAATTATAGTATTATTTGGCCTCTTATTTTTAGCTTCTATTAGGATGACCTTATCTTTGCCCTCATAACCAGCATCTACTTCAGTTTGTACTCCTTTCACAGAAATTTTTTGGCCATTTACAAAGAAATCAAAATTTGGTGTGTACTTCCTGCCTCTGATAGTTAGAACTAATGAATTATCTTCAAAGAAAGTTCTGATTAAACTTGAGGCATATGCAAAGTCCAAATGCTGCATCTCAGAGTCACCTACGCGCGAAGTCTCTAATTCAAAATCAAGTTTTGACGAGTAAGATTTCATTGTAGACCCCACCTCTGGGATATCTACATATCCTTCACCCTTAACAATAGCATATTTCCCATTAGTAACTGGGAGAATGAACAATCCAAGTTTCTTAAAAATTTCTGGGCGTTGATCTCTTGAGTCTTGCTTGCAAAGAATTCGAACTTCCTTCTCACCAGTGCGTTCAAAGCCCTGTACAGATTTTTTGATCTGTTCTGCGGAAAGGTAATATGGTTGTGCAGTGAAATCATGAGTCTCTATGTTATAGTCACTAAATATTTTAAACCAAGATTCATCATGCATAAGAATCCCCAGAAAATGTTGATAGTTTCAAGCAAGCCCCTACCAGACAAAAGTATTTTATCTGTATATTTATAGGTTTTCACTTGAGTCATATGTCCAGTTCTGTAGAACCTGAAGTTTCAAATTATGCACCGATGAAACTAGTGAGTAAAGAAAAATACAAGAAGTTCCTAGAATCACACGCTTACATTGACATTGAAAATACCAAAGTCGATCTTGAAATGAAGTGGAATATCCAGAGATATCAACCCACTAAATTTCAACCAGAAGAATGGACAGTGTGGAGTTTCCCAGATCGAGGAGATTGGGCAACACACGTCGGTAACTACAGAGGAAATTGGAGTCCCTATATCCCAAGGAATCTAATCGATAAATTTACTCAAGTGGGAGACGTAGTTCTTGATCCCATGATGGGAAGCGGGACTACGCTAGTTGAGAGTAAACTTATGGGTAGAAACGGAATTGGGATAGACATCAACCCGGACGCCGTAATGATAAGCATGAACAGGTTGGATTTTAAATATAATCCGCTGGATAATTCTTATAAAGAACCTAGAATAGAATTGTACGAGGGGGATGCAAGAAACCTAAATGCAATAGAAAACGATAGCATAGATCTGATCGCTACACATCCGCCTTATGCGGGAATTATATCGTATTCAAAATCGCAAATTGCTGGAGACCTGTCCGCTTTGAAGCTGGATGAGTTTATGAAAGAAATGGGTAGAGTTGCGAAAGAGTTCTTCAGAGTGCTAAAACCAGGAGCACATTGCGGTATTCTTATTGGTGATACTAGAAAACACCGTCACTACATTCCCATCAGTATTGGTCTGCTGGGCAAATTTTTGGACAATGGATTCGTTTTGAGGGAGGATATTATCAAAATTCAGCACCACACTAAAACAACTCGAGAACAGTGGAAAGGTTCAAACTATGATTTCTATAAGATAGCCCATGAACATCTCTACATACTCAGAAAACTTCTCCCAGACGAAAATCCTAGGGATTTCAAGTATAGTGCCAAATGGTGGGCATAGCCATCCTGAAACGTAACAGATGAGATTGAATTGCGGTTGATTCGCCTTGATTGTTTGATAGGTTAGTTTTGTATTCTAACCAATCTATCAAATCACCAACAGTAATGTAGTTAGAATCCTTTGAAACAAATTTCTTTATTTTTTTAAGACTTGTATAAAATAAGAGATGAACGAGGCGTAAGATCGTTTGGGTCTCTTGTTCACTAACTTAATTGTTTCTTGATCTACTCCCCATATTTAGACGTCAAACCACTCCTCTATCCTACCCATTATGTTCCATTGCCTGTTATCTTCAGATCGACCCATAAAAATTAACTCCAAATCGCAATAAGTTCTTCAGAATTGGTTTTGATAAAGGAGAGTAAACATTCTATCCCTCTTGTGAAGTTAGTCGGGACAATATTTAGGTATATCCATGGATATACATTACAACTACTTCATAGACTGATTACTGTCAAAAAAGGAACGCTCACGATCGGAGATTCATTAGACACTATATACGAAAAAGTAGTAACTCCTTTCGGCAACTCAGGTAAGGTGGATGTTCCCTGGAAGTATATTGGAAAGTGAGTTTATGTACTCGTTATTAAAGGTTGAAGTAGATATAAAAACCTAAGAATCAGAAGTATCTGGGCACTGATTTTGAGCTAGAACTATTATTAAATTTTTGAGTCCATTGTAAACACGAACAAAAAATTCCGGAGAAAAATGAAATAGAATATTCTAAAATAGAAGAAGTTGATGAAACTCCAGATGGTGCAAAGATTCCAATCCCACTCCAGTGAGAAGACTGAGAAAAACAAGAATTCTTTTGATTTGAATGGCAATAATGTTGCAAAGGTACATCTTAGAGAGACTCTCGAACGAACTCTGAACTTCGACAATCTACAGCATTTACAGCGAGATATTCGAGCACTTATTAACGAAACTGGCGAAGAGCCGCCTACCACCGATTCCACTGGATCAGATGCGAGCAGCATAGTAAATCCATATGGTTATGCGCCTCTGAAAGAGGACCTCATACAGATATTGGAATCTCGAACGCTTGAAAGGGCGAAGTACTACGTACGAAGACTCCTGAAATCACTCACTGAAACCCAGACAAATTCAATAAACGAAATTAAT
>Ga0078972_1006924_pt1 | contig 21677 bp, 21 predicted proteins | sample YelNatPaOPGAMG01_FD_67568 | JGI IMG/M metagenome (GOLD analysis project Ga0078972, IMG submission 67568) | Hot spring thermophilic microbial communities from Obsidian Pool, Yellowstone National Park, USA - OP-RAMG-01 (SPADES assembly) (version 2) | ecosystem: Environmental > Aquatic > Thermal...
CAAGAATGGAGCAGGTCGAACAGGCGGTTAAAACTATGGGCGAATCTATTAATCAGTTTGTAACAAGGACGCAGAAAATAGTCGAGCTTACGGACAAAGTAAAAGAGATAGCGGCGCAGACCAACCTGTTATCTCTGAACGCCGCAATAGAAGCGGCAAGAGCGGGAGAGCACGGCAGAGGGTTTGCCGTAGTCGCCGACGAAGTAAGGACGCTGGCGGAAAAATCCGCGCAGGCGGCAAAAGAGATAGAACAGGTAACTCAGGACATAGGCGGACAGTCCAAAGAAGTAGAAATTAAAGTCAATGAAGGGCTTTCGCACCTTAAGAACTCGCAGGAATCTTTGGACGTTGTAACAAACGTTATGGCTGTAGCCGATAAAGCCGCAACGCAAACCAGCGAACAGGTAACGCATATAGCTACCGCAGCAGAGGAGCAGTCTCAGGTAGCAGTTGAAATGGCAAACAATCTGGCAATTCTCACGAACGGCATGGAAGATATACAGAAAACCTTTAATGATATCGGTTCCTCCTTCGATAAAATAATCAAAGAGCAGTCTAATTCAATAAAAACTTTTTCGGAATGGAAATTCGACTGCATGCTTTTAAACATAGTCAAATCAGACCATTTATTATGGGTTACTAGAGTGCTTGACGCTTTGTCGAATAAACAGTTATCTCTGAACAGCTCCGAATTGACCGACCATCACCAGTGCAGGCTCGGCAAGTGGTACGACGGCATAGGCAGGCAGAAATACGGCGAATATAAAGAATTTATTGAATTAGGGCAGGTTCATCCGAAAGTCCACGAAACAGGAAAAGCCCTGATAGATGCCTTAAATGCAAAAGACACGGAAAAAGCCAATAATCTTGCAGACAAACTAATCGATTACAAAAATCAGGTGATAAAAGTTCTTGACGACTTAAACAATAAAGTCAAAGCGAACAATATTTACAACAGGCAAAAAGAGGTGTAATCCGCCAGCTATGCAATGACGAGGTCTTTGTTTTTTAATTCCCCTTTTGTAAAAAAGGGGTGGCAGTCCTCCTGCAATATACACGGCAGTAATGTTTTTGTCTCTAATTCCCCTTTTGTAAAAAAGGGGTGGCATTTTGCCGCATGCAATGACGAGGTCTTTGTTTTTAATTCCCCTTTTGTAAAAAAGGGGTGGCATTTTGCCGCATGCAATGACGAGGTCTTTGTTTTTAATTCCCCTTTTGTAAAAAAGGGGTGGCATTTTGCCTTTCTTTAGAAAGGCAAAATGACGGGGTATTTATAATAAAATGTCTTTAACTCCTTTAAACGTAATTTTTTTGTGGCATTTTCACCAGCCTTATTATAAAGACAATTTCACAGGCGAAATGCTGATGCCGTGGACAAGGCTCCATGCAACAAAAGATTATTATTACATGGGAGCGCTTTTAAAGAACTACCCTAAAATACACGCAACATTTAATTACTCGCCGTCTTTGCTCAGCCAGTTGGAAGATTATACCGCAGATTATAAAAATATGCTTAAAAACGAAGAATTTTTAAGCATATCCGACAAAAAAGCATCGGAACTCCTGCCGCAAGACAAACTGTTTATAATCGAAAAATTTTTTCCAGCCTGTTCGTCGAGCAATAATTTTATCGAAAAAAGTCCTCATTTTAAACAGCTTTATTACAGGTTAAAATCATCAGATACTGCCGCAGGGTATGAAGAAAAATTAAATTTATTCGATACGCAGGATTATTTAGATATAATAACGCTGTTTAATCTCCTCTGGCTCGACCCTGTTTCAGTAAATTCCGACGATTTTTTGACTGCATTAAAGAATAAAGACAAGAAATTCACCGAAGAAGAAAAAAATAAATTAATTAAAGAAAAAATTCCGCAGATTTTAAGCGGCATATCCCCCTTGATAACCGAACTTGCCGGCAACGGTCAGATTGAACTTTCGGCAAGCCCCTATTATCACCCCATACTGCCTTTGCTGTGCGATACCGATATAGCGGACTTCCATGACGGTATAAAACTGCCCATGCCTTTCAGGCATCCTGAAGATGCCGACTATCAGATTAAAAACGCGATAGATTATTTTGCCCGTAAATTTAATTATAAAATAAAAGGGATGTGGCCGTCTGAAGGAAGCGTCAGCGAAAGGGCTTTAAAGCTCTTTATGGATAATAGCGTCCAATGGATAGCCACTGACGAAGAAATACTTTCTAACTCTATAGGCGTCAATTTTGCCGATTTTAATACAAGGAAACTTCTATATATGCCTTATGTAATAAAAAGAGAGGGCAGATACTTATATATATTTTTCAGAGATAAAGGGCTTTCGGATTTAATCGGATTTAAATACTCTAATTATGAACCTAAAGCCGCGGCTGAAGACTTAATAAATAACTTGAAGAATATATCGTTAAGTATGCAAGAACATAACACAAACGGTCTTTCCGCCGTGTCTATAATATTAGACGGAGAGAATGCTTGGGAGTATTATAAAAACAACGGATATGATTTTTTCAATTATCTTTACGAAGGGCTTTCAAACAATGCGGGAATTATTAATACCGTCACGGCAAGCGAATATATAAACAAAGCTGAGAATATATTAAAAATAAATAATGATGAAAATAATTCTCCTTATGAAGAAGGTAAAACAGGCATTAAAATCAAGCCGTTTTTCGATATTAAATGGAAACCGGATATATCTTCCGAATACGATTTTTCAAAAATTTACAATATCCCTACTATTTACCCCGGTTCGTGGATTAACCATAACTTCAGGATATGGATAGGGGACAGGGAAGACAATAAATCATGGGACATGCTTTCTAAAACACGCAATTATCTTACAAAAAAAACAGCGCAAGAGCAGGGACCTGACGGCGGAGATTTAAAAGCCGCATGGGAGCAGATTTATATAGCCGAAGGAAGCGATTATAACTGGTGGTACGGGGAAGACAGAACTTCAGGCATAGATGAAGAATATGATTTTCTCTACAGGACACATTTAATCAACGTATATAAATTTTTAAAAGACGTTCCTCCCGACGAATATTTTATTCCGATAATTGAAGAAAAACGCGCGATTAAACCAAATTTAGACATAGTATCTTTTATAAATCCCGCAATAGACGGCATAGCCGGCGACTACTTTGAATGGCTCGGCAGCGCTGTTTACTTTCCGAGCGCATTGTCCGGAAAAGCAATGGCGCATACCGACAGATTTATCAGAAAAATTCAATACGGATTTAACGAATCTGCGCTATTTATGAGATTCGACTTTATTGATAAAAAAGTTTCGGAATTAAACGATAAAATTCTTGTAATAAAATTTATTAACTCGGTTAATATTGAACTAAAACTTGAATTTAATAGCAATAACAGTTTGAATATATTGCTTAATTCACAATTGCAATCCGGTAATACAGCCGTTATAAAAGCCGCATATAAAAAAATACTTGAGCTATCGATACCTGTTTTTGTTTTAGGCGCAGCGCCTAATGAGCCGTTGGATTTTTATGCCGTTCTTACATACAAAGAAAATCAAATTGCCGAAATAGAGCGTTTTCCCGTAAACGGTTATTTCGAAATGTTCGTACCCGATAAAAATTTCGAAGTTATTAACTGGCTTGTGTAATTGAATAACTTGTATTATAATATATGTCCCATAAGGAACATTATGTAAACTGCAATCTAAAAATTTATTAAATCTATTTATTAATAAACGCTCTTATTATATAATTAAAAATAATGCACAATAAATAATAATGCACAATTCAAATTAATAACATAACAAATTAATAACACATAATAAAATGAATGATAATGAAAAACAGTTAAAATTAGAAGAAATATTTAATAATTTAAAGAACTTAATAACTAAATTAAAAACCGATGCTTTAATTTCAGGCAAAAAAGAAGAATCCTCGATTTCGGTATCTTATGCAGGCATGATATTTGACGAAATATCTAATTCGTTAAAAAAAGGCAAGACTTTAGATATCGATAAAATCTCCGAGGGGCTTGACGATGAATTAAAACGTGAACTTGCCGAATTAAATGTGTTAAACGTTCATACTGCTAATACTAATACTGCTAAGCTTTCTCAAAAACTCGATTCTCTTTCTTTATATTGCAACGATGTGTTTATGGAACTGATGGCAGGAGATTCCTGCGCCATTCCTGAAAACTATAAAAATTAAAATGCCGTCCGTTTATCTGATTCTTATACTGTTTCCTGCGGCTTTTATAATAGAATTTTATACCGGTCGGTTCAAATATAGATTCCATCCGTTAAATATAATGGGACGGATTGCGCTGTATTTAGAAAAACGTTTTTATTCTTTTTCTAATAAGTTTATATCCGGCGTTTTTTTTAATATACTTACCGTTTTTACGATAACGGTAATTTATTCTGCCGCAAGTTTCTTATTTATTAATATTTCTCCCCTGCTCTTTTATGTTTTCTCTTTATATATTCTTGCTTCTTTTCTTTCCGCCGGAGGATTAAGACATGAAAGCCTAAAAATATATAACAGGCTCAAAAACGGCAAAATAGAATCTGCCAGAAAAAATCTGCGGTCGCTTGCCGGAAGAGACAGCGAAAACCTTAATCCGTCCGAAATTTCCAGGGCAGTCGTCGAGTCTGTTTCCGAAAACACCGGCGACGGAATAGGCTCGGTCGCCTTTTATTTTGCATTAGGGTCAATAATAGGATTGCTGACGTCAAAACAGATTTATCCCGTTATATTTTTCGGCGTCTTATCTGCCGTAATTTACAAAACAGTTAATCTTTTAGACTCTATAGCAGGTTACAAAAATAAAAAATATGAAAAATTCGGTAAATTTTCTGCCCGCTTAGATGACGCATTAAATTTTATACCTTTCAGAATAACGGCTTTATTTATGATTGCGTCTGTAATTATTTTAAGCATTATTATAAATATTATAAAGAAAAAATATAATAAATATAATATATATAATATAAAAGATGCCGTATTATCGTTTATAAAATTCAGAAAAAACCATCCGAGCCCTAACGGAGGACAGCTTGAATCAGTAGCGGCAGGCGCGCTGAAAATAAAGTTAGGAGGAGTGAATTATTACGGCGGCGTCGAAAGCAGAAGACCCGTTATAGGATTTGAAAACTACGGACGCCCTAATCCGGAAAGCATAATTGAAACTATATTGCTGATGGAATTGTCGTCTATAATTATTGCCGTTGTCTATACAGCGGTAATGCTGATGATAATCATATTTCGTTAGTATTATTCTCCGTAAATGAAAATTTGATCTCCATTCCCCCGTTTTGCCCGATACATTGCAATATCGGCTTCTTCTATTAATTCTTCAGCTCTTTTATCTTTTTTAAATCCTGATATTCCTATAGACAACCCTATCTTTTTTGATTTTCCGTCGTTGTTTAAAATAAAATTATCTAATTTTTCGTTAAAATTTTCATCCGACATAATGACTTTTAATTTTTCATTAAAACCGCTGTCAAAGTTTTTTAAAATTCTATTGGCTACTATAGTAGATCTTTTTGCGGGAGTATTCGGCAAAATAACCGTAAATTCATCGCCTCCGTATCTAAAAACGGTATCCACGTTTTTTCTTACAGCGTTTTTTAACGTTTCTCCGGTAAATCTTATAATTTCATCGCCAGCCTGATGTCCAAGCGTATCGTTTAAATATTTAAAGTTATTTATATCTATAAATAATATAGATAAGTCATGTCCGTATCTGGAGCATCTTGATATTTCTTTATCTAATTCTTCGCGAAAAAATCTTGAATTGTATAACCCCGAAAGATTATCTGTTTTAATTTCGTTAAATAAAGCTGTTTCTAGCCGGATTTCTTTAGTTATATCCCTGACTAAATATAAAACACCTTTTATTTCCCCCGATTCGTCAAATAAGTCTATTTTTTCGTTTTCAAAATAGTGTTCTTTGTCTTCCAAACGGTATATATTTGATATTTTATATCCCGAAGCTAAACTTCTAATATATTCGGGTATCTGCTGGTTTTTAAAAAAATTTTCAAAATAATAAATAAGTTTTATATTTTTATATAAAAATTCATTCAGATTTATTTTTAGTATTATCGGGGCGGCATCGTTATAAAATACGAGATTTTCTTCTTTATCGACAACAAATGCTCCCTCTTCTAAAGAATTAAGAAGATTTTTAATCTCGACGTTTTTAAGTATATCCTGCCCAAAATTTTTATTTTGAAATTCTGCCCCGACCATATTATTCATTATTAAATTAAATTGAAAATTGATATATTATAAAAAAATAAATAATTTATTTAAATTTTATAAAAAAAATAATTAATTGTCAATAAGTTTAAGTTTTTCATTTTTTAAAAAATGAAAATTTGCTAAAAAAACTATTGCTTGTCTTATTAATTTTTCTTAAAACATTATCGTCTATTTTAACAGCAACATTTAGATTTCCGTTTTTGCCTCCGAAAACACCGGCATCGCCTTTATCTTCGAGTGTTATATTTTTCACGCCGTCCACAAGTTCGTTTAATTTAAAATTTAATGTGACTCGCTCGGAAGTTTTTATCCTCGCCATACCGTTGCAAACATTGCATTTATATAAGAATATATCGCCGTATCCGCCGCAATTTCTGCATGATTCCATTATTCCTGAATTTTTGTTTTTAACCTTCCCTGAGCCGCGGCATTCGGAGCAAACCATGCTTAACGTACCTTTCTCTTTGCCTTCCCCGTTGCAGGACGGACATTTTATATACCGCTCGATGTCTATTGTTTTTTCTAAATCTTCTTTAAAATTTTTATTTTTTTGCCGCATCTGTTCAATATCGCCGGTAAAATCTACAATTATATTTATATTGGCTCCGTCTCTGAGCCTTGTTCTGTAAGGAGTTATTTTATTTTCCTGCCGGCCGTTTTTAAAAGCTATATACTCTTTGAATTCTCTGTCGTATGCGCTTCTTAAGGCTTCATTAGAAAGGGTTTTATATGCTTCGTTTATATCAATAAATTTATCTTGATTTTCCGGATTTTTATCCGCTTTGTCGGGATGATATATTGCGGCGAGTTTTCTATAACTGCTTTTAATTAAAGATTCTCCTGCATTTTGGTCTATGCCCAGTATTGAATAATAATCTTTCATATCCCGCTCGTTTCGGCTTATTTTGCAGTTTTTATAATCCGATATATTTCGGTTATAATATTATTTATCGGTTTGGGATTGTATTTTCTTTATTATTTCGCTTGTGGATTTCCCTTCGATAAAATTTATTAAAACCGTTTTCCCTCCGGACGACTCTACTATATCTCTGCCGGCTATGTTTTTTCCCTCATAGTCGGCGCCTTTTACCAGAATGTCCGGTTTAATTTTTTTTATGAGTTCATAAGGGGTATCCTCGTCGAACATAACGACATAATCCACCGGTTTAAGATTGGCAAGGACGTATGCTCTGTCCCGTTCGTTTACCACCGGTCTGTCTGCGCCCTTCAACCGTCTGACCGATTCGTCGCTGTTTAATCCTACTATAAGTATGTCGCCGAGAGCTTTTGCTTCATTTAAATAACTTATATGCCCGGCATGTATAATATCGAAACAGCCGTTGGTAAACACGATTTTTTTTGATTCTTTTTTAAGTTCGGATATTTCTTTTTTTATATTTTTCGATTCGATTATTCTTTCGTTTTTCATAAAAAAAGATAAATTAGAAACCCCCTGACATATTCGGCATATATCAGGGGGAAAATGGAGAAAAGAATTACTGTATACATTTTATCAGAATATATTTATTTTTGTCAATATAAAAAATTTATTTTTTTAAATAAAAATAACCTTTGAATATATTTTTAAATAATGATAAATTATATATTGATAATAATATTATCAAGCAGTATTTTCAGGAGAGATGTCCGAGAGGCCGAAGGAGCATGACTGGAAATCATGTATAGATGCAAGTCTATCGAGGGTTCGACTCCCTCTCTCTCCGCCATCAATGAAACGAAAGAGTTATAAAATATTGCCGTTTATACGGCAAAAATGCTAATATTAATAGTAACGGAGGTAAATAAAATATGTTTGGATTTTCACCTTTACCTATAATAATTATACTTGTAATTGTTTTTTTAATATTTGGAGCAGGTAAACTGCCGGAAATAGGAAGCGGTTTCGGAAAAGCAATTAAAAACTTTAAAAACAGCCTCTCAGGAAAAGATGAGATAGATGTTACCCCGGAAGATTCAGGGGACGATGAAACGCCGGTAAAAGCGAAAAAAAGACAGATAACAAGGATAAGCTCATCCCGGGTAGATTCAAAAAAAACAAAACGGACAGGCTCAAAAACAGTTAAAGCCGTTAAAAAGTAAAAACTGAAAAGCTTTGCTTTTAATACTGTGTTAAAGCGAGATTGCTTCGCTCGCAATGACGGGATGTTGTCATTGCGAGCGAAGCGAAGCAATCTCGCTTTAAATTACATCGGACACGTGGTCCGATATGCTTCACTCGCAATGACCGGGTCTTTGTCTTTAATTCCCCTTTTTTAAAAATGGTTGTAAATGCGAGATTCATCGGTTACGTGGTCCGATATGCTTCGCTCGCAATGACAGGGTCTTTGTCTTTAATTCCCCTTTTGTAAAAAAGGGGTGGCATTTTTGCCTGCTATGCAGTGACGGAGTATTTGTCTTTAATTCCCCTTTTGTAAAAAAGGGGTGGCATTTTTGCCTGAAAGGCAAAAATGACGGGGTATTTATAATAAATGCCTTTAACTCTATTTAAATCGAACTTACAAGAAATTCTAAACGTTCAAACGGTCTCTTAAATGTAAATGTCCCTTAAATTCTGCCAGACGAGCCCAAAACTTTCATTCTTTCTTTTATTACTTCTATGACGTAATCTCTTGCGGGACCGAAAATCTTTCTAGGGTCGATTTGCGATTTATCCGTCGCAATGCTTTCCCTTACTTTAGCTAAAAAGGAAATGCGCAGGTCGGTATCCGTATTGACTTTATTGATGCCAAACTTAATCGCTTCTTTTAAAACATCGAATGGAACTCCTTTTGCGCCCTTTAAATCTCCTCCGTACTCCTCGAACTTTTTAGATGAGGCTTCCGGAACGGAAGACGCTCCGTGAAGAACTAACGGAATACCGGTTAATTCTTTGACTTTTTTTAATCTTTCAAAATCTAATTTTGCCTCGCCTTTAAATTTAAAGGCTCCGTGCGAAGTGCCTATTGCCGGAGCAAGAAAATCTATGCCGGACGATTCGACAAAATCCCGGGCTTCGTCCGGGTTGACTAATACCGCATCTCTTTCCGCAACGGACACATTGTCTTCTACCCCTTGAAGTCTTCCTAACTCAGCCTCCACTGAAATACCGACCGGATGACATATGCCTACTATCTGCTTAGTCATTTTAAGATTTTCATCATAAGGAAAATGTGACGCATCTATCATTACCGAAGTAAAACCTGCTTTTACCGCGGTCATTACGGCTTTTATATTTGAACCGTGGTCGAGATGCAGGGCGGCAGGTATCCCGGGGTAAGCGTCCGAAAGCGTTTTAACCATGGAGTAGAGCATTTCAGCTCCGGCATATTTCATGGCGCCTTCGCTTGCCGCAATTATAATCGGCGATTTTTCTGAATCGGCAGCGGCGAATATTGCCTGCAAAAATTCCATGTTGTTGGCGTTAAAAGCTCCGACGGCATAACCTTTTTTGTTTGCATCGTCGAGAATTACTTTTGCTGAAATCAAAGGCATTTTAGGTCCTCCAGCGAAATTTTATTTTATAATTTTTAATTGGCGGAAGCGTACGGGAATCGAACCCGCCTTGCCCTTATGTGGGCAACTGTTGATTTGAAGTCAAAGAGGGGCACCAGCCCTCCAATCGCTTCCGTATTAATTATATTATACAAACTCATATTATTCAAGTTCAAACATCAATTAATTTGTATTTTCAATGCTCTTTTTATATGATAAAATATAAAAATATAAAGGTGTTGTTTAAATATTTTTATTGCGGGTTAAAAGGTAAATATGACGGATAATTGGAAATTAGGCGAAGGAGAGGAAGAGCTTTTCAATGAAAAAAACGAAACAAAGAAAGGCTTTTCAATAGGAAAAATAGACAAGGATGATTTGTCCGAAATTATTTTCGATAAAAATCAGCGGGAAAATAAAACTTCGTCTGCCAAAAAAGAAAATAAAACAGACGGCGGACAAAGAAACGCTTACGGCAATAAAAAAAGCAGGTCTAAAACAATATTTTATCTGTTTCTTGGAATTGCCGCGATATTGTCGGCGTATTATTTATTAATAACGCTGTTTCCGGGAAACGGTACGAATATAAAACTGTTCGATTTAAAAACCGTCGTTTACAAATCTAAGGTATTGCCTGAAAACAATCTTCTTATTACGGGTTATTTAGTAAATAAAAACAAATTTCCGGTAAGTTACGTCAGGCTGGAATGCAAACTATACAGCACAAAGAACATCATTCTCTTATCAAAACATGTATATGCCGGAAATTTTATAAGCCTCGAAAAACTTAAAAAGATGTCTAATGTTGCTATAGATATGGCGCTTAACAATAAAGACGGGAAAAATATGTCGAACGTGGAAATCTTACCGAATCATCCGATAAAATTTATGGCGGTATTTTTCGATATAAATCCTAACTCGAAAAATTATTCTGTTTCAGTAAGCCATTTTTACAGGATAAAAAAATAATCCGGACTATGTCATTGCGAGTAGCGTTAACCAATATCCTGTCATTGCGAGGAGCGTTAGCTAATATCCTGTCATTGCGAGGAGCGTTAGCGACGAAGCAATCTCGCTTTTAAAAACAGGGGAATTAAAAATTGATAGCTTTGATGTCACTAGGTCATTATCTGGCGGCTAAAATTTTTATAAAAAAGGCTACCAATATAAGAGATATAAAAATAAAAGGCAGCAGTAGCGTCATAATAGACCTCGCAGTAGAAAGACCGTTTGTTTCTTTAATGCCGATAATCAATAATGTCGCAAACCATGCCGCCGATATGTTATATCCGAATACCGGAAATATTGAAAAAATACCTACTCCCGAAGCATAACCGATTATTCTGAAAGTATTTTTTATGCCCTGCTTTCCGCCGAACAGCATTACGAAACCGTGTATTATAATAGTTAACAGAATTAGAAAAATAGTGTATAATACCCCGAGAAGCAGTAAAAGAAAAACGATTCCGATAATTATATATATGTCTAAAAAACTTTTATTAGCAAAGAAGAGAGGTATTTTAGGCAGAACGGCATAATTCCTGTAAAATCCTATCTTAAAAAAAATTACTTCCCAAAAGAAAGAAAATACTAAGTTTATGTATGTAAAAAGCAATGCATAAAAATAAGGCTTTGATATCCCGTTTTCTTTTCCGGCTTCTGCATTATTCAGTTCTTTATAAAATATTTCCGGGCTGAAAAGAGATTTTCTCCATGTTAAAAATAAAGCTTTAAAAAAACCTGTTTCTTTTATATCGTCGAAATCCGCCATTTTTATGCCTGCCTCCCGGCAGTATGTTCTTTGTCTAATTTATAAATTATGCCTTCCGCAAGAGCGATATAAGATGCTTCTATGATGTTTTCCGATACGCCGGCGGTCGTCCATTTTTCTTCTTTATCGGAAGATTCTATCAGCGCCCTGACATAAGAAGCAGTCCCCGATTTTGTTTTACTGCTTATAACCCTTACCTTAAAATCGGTAAGTTTCATTTCATCCAGCACAGGATAAAATTTTATGAGCGCTTTTCTTAAAGCGTTGTCTAAAGCGTTTACCGGACCGTTTCCGACGGCGACCGTATGTTCGGTCTTACCGTTAACTTCGAGCATAACGACAGCTTCGCTGAAAATGTTTTTATCGGATGTTTTTTCTATATTCACCCTGAAAGATATAAGTTTAAAATATTCCTTATTTTTAAAGTCTTCGGATGAATATTTATTTAAAAGAATTTTAAAAGACCCGTCGGCGCTTTCGAAATTAAATCCTAAACTTTCCATTTCTTTGATTTTATTCAGGAGTTCCGCTTCTCGATCAGCCGAAAGAACGCCGATGTCAAATCCAAGCTCTTTTGCTTTGGCTTCTATATTGCTTTTGCCCGATAAATCAGAAATTAAGAATCTTCTGCCGTTTCCTACAAGCGAAGGGTCGATATGTTCATAGGAAGAAGGATTCTTTAAGACGGCATTTGCATGAATTCCCGCTTTATGGGCAAATGCGCTTTCTCCCACATAAGGCATATTTTTAACAGGCGTATTGTTTGAAATTTCGTCTATTAATCTGCTTATTTTAAGGAGATTTTTAAGTTTTGCGCTTCCTATGGTTTTGAATCCGGCTTTTAATTCTAAATTGGGTATGATAGTCGATAAGTTTGCATTTCCGGTTCTTTCTCCATAGCCGTTTATAGTCCCCTGAACGTGTCTGACGCCGTCAAGAACGGCGGCAATAGTATTTGCAACGGCACAGTCGGTATCGTTATGGGTATGGATTCCTAAGCGGTTTATGTCCATATTGTGCGCTGTTTTAAGTTTATTTAAAACTTTATGAATATCGTCGGGCAGACAGCCGCCGTTTGTATCGCACAAAATTACCTTCTCCGCTCCTGCCGAAAGTGCGGCATTTATCGTTTGGACTGCATAATCCTCGTTGCTTTTAAATCCGTCGAAAAAATGCTCCGCATCGAAAAAGACTTTTTTTCCGCACGATTTTAGAAATTCTACCGAATCGGATATAATGTCTAAGTTTTCGTTTAAAGATATTTTTAAAATATTTTCGGTGTGCATATCCCAAGATTTGCCGAAAATAGCAGCATATTCAGTGCCGGTTTCGCCGAGTACTATCAATCCGGCATCTTCTTTTGCCTTGCAGTTTTTCTTTCTTGTGCTCCCGAATGCTGTTAATTTGGAATTCTTTAATTTTTTTTTCGACGCGGCTTCGAAAAATTTTCTGTCTTTCGGATTAGAAGCCGGGAATCCGCCTTCAATAAAATTAATACCCAGTTCGTCCAAAATGTCGGTTATCATTAATTTATCGTCTATAGACAGAGAGAACCCTTCGCCTTGCGTCCCGTCCCTTAAAGTAGTATCATAAACTTCTATAAATTTTTTATCCATAATCTAACCGTTCGTTTTGCCGAGATTAAACGCATCATGGAGTATTCTGGCGGCAAGTTCGGCATATTTGGCGTCTATAACACACGATATTTTAATCTCGGACGTTGAAATCATCATAATATTTATATTTTCTTTAGCAAGGACGTCAAACATAGTAGAGGCTGTTCCGTAATGGTTTCGCATACCGACTCCTATGACCGAGATTTTGGCAATTTTATCATCGCTTATTACCTCTTTTGCATTGAGCTCTTTTGCAAGGCCGTCCGTTATTTCAAGGGCTTTTTTTAAATCTTTCTTAGATACGGTGAAAGTTAAATCGGTATGCCCTTCCACGGAAATATTTTGTATAATCATATCCACGACTATATTAGCGTCGGATATTCTGGAAAAAATTTTTGCCGCAATGCCCGGCTTGTCCGGAATCCCCCTTATAGAAATTTTAGCCTCGTCTTTATCGCATGCAACGCTTGAAACCTGCAATTCTTCCATATCCTTATCGTCTCCTAAAAATTTTATTTGGGTTCCTTTTCCTTCTGTAAAAGTTGATTTAACAAACAAATTTACGCCGTATTTCATAGCAAATTCTACCGACCTTATCTGCAGAACTTTTGCGCCGAGACTTGACATTTCGATCATTTCGTCGAAATATACCACGTCTAAACGCCTCGCATCCGGGACAATATTAGGGTCGGCGGTGTAAACTCCATCCACATCCGTATATATATCGCACCTGTCGGCTTTAATGGCAGCAGCAACGGCAACAGCGGTGGTATCGGAGCCGCCTCTGCCGAGCGTAGTAATAAATCCGTTCGAATCAATCCCCTGAAATCCTGCAATTACCACAATTTTGCCGTTTTTGAGCATTTTAAATATATTATCGGAATCTATCGAAGATATTCTTGCCTTGCCGTAAGATTCGTCGGTAGTAATTCTTACCTGATGTCCTAAAAGCGGAACGGCATCGTAGCCTTCATTTTTCAGCGCCAGCGATAAAAGCCCGGAACTGATCTGTTCGCCGCTTGATATTATCATATCCGTTTCCATATCGTCCTGACGTCCGCCCATTTTATAGGAAAGGTCTAAAAGTCTGTTAGTTTCTCCGCTCATAGCGCTTACGACTGCCACTACGTCGTTGCCCGCAAGCTTTTCCTGTATTACGCGTTTTGCGACCTGCTTTATTCTATCTGTCGTCCCCATAGAAGTACCGCCAAACTTTTGAACTATCAACGCCATAAATTATTTTTCCTTATATTTATTTAATTACCTTTATTTTCTTTATTAAGTAACGGTTTTTGTCTTTAATTCCCCTTTTGTAAAAGCGAGATTGCTTCGTCGCTGACGCTCCTCGCAATGACTGGACGGGGTCTTTGTCTTTAATTCCCCTTGTTGCAAAAGCGAGATTGCTTCGTCGCTGACGCTCCTCGCAATGACGGGATATTGGCTAACGCTTCTCGCAATGACAGGACTGTGTAATTGCGAGTATTGTATTGTCATTGCGAGCGAAGCATATCGGACCACGTGTCCGATGAATCTCGCTTTAAAATTTCGTCATTGCGAATGAGATTGCTTCGTCGCTAACGCTCCTCGCAATGACGGGATATTGGCTGACGCTCCTCGCAATGACGGGATATTGCCTTTGCTTTTAATTCCCCTTTTGTAAAAAAGGGGTGGCATTTTGCCTTTCTTTAGAAAGGCAAAATGACGGGGTATTTCTAATAAATGTTTTCAATAAATGTTTTCAATAAATATTTTCAACTCCTCTTTGCCATTCTCGGATTAACCTTGTGAATAGCTTCGCCTATGGAATCCAAAGCCGACTCGGGAACCATCTCCGAAAGAGTCGGGTGTGAATGAATAGTAGATTCTATGTCAAAAACGGTTCCTCCAAAATGCATATACGAAGCAATCTCGGCAATAAGCTCCGGAATGTCGGCGCCGACCCCGGTCGCACCTAAAATTTTTTTAGATTTTTCGTCTGTAATTACCTTTAAAAAACCTTCAGGTTCTTCCATTGCCAGAGCCATTCCGCTTGCGGCGTAAGAAAACCGTCCTACGTTATAACTCTTCGCCGAAAGCCCGCTGTCCCCTTCTTTTAGTCCGACAGTTCCAATAGCCGGATTTGTATATACCGACCATGGAAGAACTCCGTAATCCTTTTCTTTAATGATTCCGGCAATATTATCCGCCGCAATAATTCCGTCGTAGGATGCCTTATGCGCAAGCATAGGTCCGTCTGTTATATCGCCGCAGGCATAAATCCCTTTAATGTTTGTTTCGTTATGAATATCGGTTTCTATCTTTCCTCTTTTGTCTAATTTTACCCCTATTTCTTCCAGTCCCAAACCTGCCGTATTTAATTTTCTGCCGATTGAAACAAGCGCTTTTTCCGCTTCGAATTTTTCGCCGGTTTTTAGCTCGACTTCCGCGCCGATTTTATTGCCTGAACCTAAAGCTTTAATACTGCCGACTTCGACACCCGTCACTATGTCTATATTGCGGGATTTAAAATTTTTACGGATAAACTTGGAAATTTCCTTGTCTTCGGTGGAAAGAATATCCGGTAAAAGCTCTATCATCCGGACTTCGGAACCAAATTCCGAAAAAATATTGGCAAACTCGCATCCTATAACCCCTGCCCCTATTATAATCAAAGATTGCGGTATTTCCCTTAACGAAAGCGCCTCGTCGGATGTTATTATGTTTTTATGGTCTATATTAAAAGACGGTATCATAAGAGGAACCGAGCCTGTGGCGACGATTAGGTTATTTGAGAAAATTTCGGCGTTTAAACCGTCTTTTCCATTGATTTTCACACTGAATGCCGTCCCGTTTTTACCGCTGATTTTTCCGGTTCCGTAAAAAATATTGACCTTTCTTGCCTTTAATAATTTTTCAACGCCGCTTGTCAGGGTTGTCACAACCTCGTCTTTATAATTTATTATTTCATCGAAATTAAAATTAAATCCGTTTACTGAAAAGCCCCGCTCAGGTTCTTTAAGTTTTTTCAAATATTTTGCCTTTGAATAAAGAACTTTTGTGGGTATGCACCCTCTGTTTAGGCAGGTGCCGCCGAATCTTTCCTTTTCGATAATTGCCGCAGACAAACCGTTAATGGCGCACTTTAATGCGCTTACGTAGCCGGCGGGACCGCCTCCTATAATGCAAACGTCGAACTTTTCCAAAAATTAACCTCCAAAAGTATAATTATATTGTATTTATAAAATTTTTTCTATTTTTATATTTCTTTTTTCTTTATTTTTTTTACTCCGGATTATTCCGATATTTATAGAATAATAATTTCCCGCCGCATATTTTCTGTAATCTATTTTTACGGTATCGGTCCATTCGGCTATAGTCATGTTTCCGCTTTCAAGCGAATCGAAAAATCCGCAGTTTTCAAGGTCGCAAACGTTCTTCAGTCTGTAAAAATCGAAATGGTTTATGTTGATGCCGCCGCACCGGTAATTATTCATTATAGAATAAGTAGGGCTTGCCGCAATCGTATCTCCGCAAAAAAAACGTATAATTCCTGATGTAAATTTTGTTTTTCCGGCTCCAAGCGGACCGTTTAAAGCGATGAAATCAGAAGGTTTTAACCGTTTTGCAAATTCCTCGGCAATTAATTCGGTATTTCTGGGAGAATCCGATTCAAAAGATTCAGGTTCAAACTTCTGCAGTTTAACGTCAGGCATAAAGAGTATGAAATTATTTTTAGTGTTTATTTTTAGCCGTGGACATCGCCTTTATTATGTCGTATCTTGAAACCACGCCTATAATTTCTTTATCGTCATTTACTATAGGAATAGAATAAAACTTTTTATCCGCCATAACGGTTGCAAGACCGTAAATATCGTCGGTTTCTTTAGCGTAAAAAACATTTTTATTCATAATATCTTTAATTTTGGTAGCCGTTATTTTATTGACGTCTTCTTTGAAATGTTTTGACGTGCCGAGATAAAATATGCTGTCAAAAATTGTAAAAAGCGTAGGTATATGAAGGTTTGACTCCTGATATACCAGATCTGTTTCTGAAACTATTCCGCATAATTTTTTATCTGCATTAATCACGGGAATAGCGTTTATTTTATATTTAAGAAAAATATCCGCAGCTTTTTTTACTTCGTCTTCTTCGTTTAAAACTATTACTTTTTTCGTCATAATATCGCCTGCAGTAATCATTTGTCATATCTCCTTTTGTTGTTTTTTAAGTAAATTAACAGCTTTTGGAACATTTTCCGTTATTTTTACTGCGCCTGCTCCAAAATCTCCGTATTCGTTTTCAAGATTTTTTGCAGAATAAACTAATATAAAAGCCGCACATTTCATACTTACAAATAAACTCATGCCGCAGCAGATGAAAGCGCCGATAAGCCCGCTCAAAACATCTCCGCTTCCGCCGCTGGCAAGTAAAGGGCTGTGTCCGCATTGCAATGAAACTGTTTCGCCGTTTTTATCGAAAATAAATATGCTCGACCCCTTAAGCATCAAATATACTCCGAATTCTTTTGCAAAGTTTTTCCCAACGGTTATAGGGTCTTTTTCTATGATTTTCCTGTCTATGCCGGAAAGCCGTTCCATTTCTTTAAAGTGAGGCGTAAGTATTAAATCGGCTTTATTTGCCGTTTTCTTTAAAAAGTCCGTATCTTCCGATAAGATATTCAATGCGTCGGCATCTAAAATAACCGGAACTTTAATTTCCGGAAGAATCCTGTGTAAAAACTTTTTGGTTTCTTCTCTTAAACCTATGCCGGGTCCTATAACAACCGCATTTTTTCCTTTCAGTAAATTTTCTTTTATTATTTCTGCGCCGTTTTCCTTAAAAAAACCGGCGTCGTCGTCAAAAACGGGATATGTCATAATTTCGACGGTTTTTATTTCCATAATGTCGTTAAGTTTAGCCGGAACAGCGGCGGTAACAAGACCGGAGCCTCCTTTAAATCCGGCATAAGATGCCATAAAAGCGGCGCCGCTTTTACCGGAACTTCCCGCTATGACTAAAAGATGTCCGTAATCGAATTTAACCCCTGTTTTTTCTCTGTCCCTAAAACACTTGGAAATTTCCTCCGGCGTAATTATTTCTATTCCGGTGCGGTGTTTTTTTAATAGCCGAGCGGGCTGGTTTATGTCTATCAAAACAGTTTTTTCGCCTAGAAGCAGTTTTTCTCCGGCGTTTATATAAAACCCCGTTTTCAACCCGCCGAACGTAAAAACTTTTTTTATGTTATTTACGATACCGGCGCCCATAAATTCGCCGGTATCGGCATTTAAACCGCTTGGAACGTCTATGCATATTATGTCGAAATTTTTTAATTCTTTGTTTTTGTCGTTAATGATTTCTATGATTTTTTTAAAAAAACCGTTTATTTCTCTGTTCAGACCCACTCCGAAAACAGCATCTGCCAGAATATCCGTCCTATCCAAAATTACGCACAAATCAGGAATTTTATCTTCTTTTGATATTTCGGTCACTTCTGCGCCGAGATTTATCAATATGTCTAAATTTTTCTTTGCAATCCCTTTATAAGAACCGATTTCGGACAGTATTACAGTTTTAGGATTAAATCCGGCATTAAAAAGATATCTTGAGAGAACGAAACCGTCTCCGCCGTTATTTCCTTTGCCGCATATTACTGTAACCGCAGATTGGCGAAGCAAACTTTTTCCGTATAGATTTAAGAGCTCCCTGTAGCACCCTCCTCCGGCATTTTCCATTAATATATCTTCGGAATAACCGAAGGACGAATAGCTTTCTTCGTCTATTTTTTTTAAATTTTCAGAAAAATATAATTCCATTTTTTTTAAATTTTATTCCTATTATTCCTATTGGACTATAACTACGGCGCAGGCAAAACCTTTATCGTGCGTTATGCTTACTTTTGCCGAAATATTTTTATCCGATTCTGGAGATTCTATATAAGGCTGTCCGTTTTCGTCGTTCAATATCTTTATTTTATTTAAAGGAATAGAAAAGAGACCTTTTCCTAAAGCCTTTAAGAAAGCCTCTTTTGCAGCAAAATATCCGGCGGCTTTTTCAAATCCCCTGTTTTCGTTTCTGCTTTTGGCATTTTCTATAATTTTTACTTCAATTTCCGAAAAAACTCTGGAGTAAAACTTTCCTTCGCGCGCTTTAATCACTTTTCTTATTTTGCCGATATCAACCAGGTCTATTCCTATCCCTTTAATCATTGTTTTTATATTGACACGAAATTTTAAACGGTTTTATTTTTTCTGCATTGAAATTTTGCGAATTCAGCCGCCTTTATAATGCCGAGCATTTCTTTTACGGCAGCTTCCAAACCTGTAAATACCGCTCTGGATACTATAGAAAATCCTATATTAAACTCTTCGAATCCGTCTATTAAGGCTATATCGTATATATTTTTATAATCCAATCCGTGTCCGGCATTAACTTTAAGTCCGATTTTTAAAGCATAATCGGCGGCTTCCTTTATTCTCAACAGTTCTTTTGCTTTTCCTGATGCGGCAGTTTCGCCGGCATATCTTCCGGTATGTATTTCTATGAAATCAAATCCTGCTTCCTTTGCCGCATCCGCCTGTTTTATATCCGGCTCTATAAAAGCCGAGGTTATGCTGTCGGAAGATTTAAATTTAAATGCTTCCGTGATATTTTTATATCTTTTTATATCCGCCGCTACGTCAAGCCCCCCTTCGGTAGTAAGTTCTTTTCTTTTTTCCGGAACGATAGTAATGCTTCTGGGCATAATATCTAATGCTATTTCCGTTATCTTTTCGTCCGCGGACATTTCAAGGTTTAATCTTTTAGTAAGTTTTGATATAACATTTACGTCGTTATCTCTAATGTGCCTTCTATCTTCCCTTAAATGGCAGGTTACGTTTGACGCTCCGGCTTCTAAGACGACGAAAGCCGCATGGACAGGAGACGGAAAGTTTTCTCCCCTTGCATTTCTTAAAGTTGCTATATGGTCTATATTAACGCCTAATTTCATATTTAACGGTTATTCACCTCCCCCCTATAAACAATAAATAAATAAATGAACAGACAAACAAAGAAAAATGTTTTTAACCCATCTCATTCCTGAAGCATTTTTCTATTTCTTCTCTTATTTCAGCACCCATATTGTTTATCTCTTCCTGGTTTTCGCCTTCGATGAGAATCCTGAGATAATTCTGCGTTCCAGAATATCGGACGAATATTCTGCCCCTATTTTTTAAGGCTTCGCCGAAATACGCGATTTTTTTTGAAACTTCCGGCAGTTCGTCTATGTTTTTTCTATAAGGAACATCGACGTTAAAAAGAGCCTGCGGATAAGGTTCTATTACTTTTCTAAGTTCAGAAAGCGGCATACCCGTTTTTACCATTACGGAAAGAAGTTTTAAAGCGGATATTATACCGTCGCCGGTGTTGCTCTCATCTAAAAATATTATATGCCCCGACTGCTCCCCTCCTAAATTATACCCGTCTTTCAGCATTTTTTCCATTATATATCTGTCGCCCACATCTGAATAAACCGTTTTTATCCCGTGTTTTTTAAATAAGAGTTCCAGAGCTATGTTTGACATTGGGGTGGTAACCACGCCGTTATTTTTTAAATATCCTTCGGTTTTCATTTGCAGAGCGCAGATTGCGAGAAACTCGTCGCCCAACAGAATCTTTCCGTTTTCGTCGCAAAAAATTACCCTGTCGCCGTCCCCGTCTAAAGCCAACCCGGCGTCTGCGCCGTTTTTCTTGACTGAAGAACTCAAATGTTCGGGATGCGTCGAACCGCATCCTTCATTAATGTTTATTCCGTCGGGGTTTGCTCCTTCTAAAACAACCTCGGCTCCAAGCTCCGAAAAAACTTCGGGAGCAGCTTTATAATCCGCTCCGTTTGCGCAATCCAAAACGATTTTCAATCCGTTTAAGGTAAGATTTTTAGGGAAAGAAAGCTTTGTAAAAATAACATATCTCCCTGTCGCATCATCTATCCTGTGGGCTTTGCCTATATTAATTCCGGTCGTTCCGGCAGTATCAAAATTAAAATTGAAAAATAAATCTTCGATCTTTTTTTCTACTTCATCGTCGAACTTAAACCCGTTTCTGTCGAAAAATTTAATGCCGTTATCGTAAAAAGGATTATGTGAAGCGGAAATTACGACTCCGGCATCTGCCCTCATGCTTGAAGTTATAAAAGCGACTCCCGGGGTCGGCATAGGTCCGAGCAGGTAAACATCCGAACCCATAGCGCATATACCCGACGACAGAGCCGTTTCAAGCATATAACCGGAAATTCTGGTATCTTTCCCTATGACTATTTTTAATCTTTTGTCTTTTGATTTTAAAACTTTGACTAATGCCATACCGAGTTTTAAAGCAACTTCGGATGTCAAAGGATATCTGTTTGCCTGACCGCGCACTCCGTCTGTGCCGAATAATTTCCTGCCTTTCATATTATCTCCTTTCTGCCGCTATATTTACATTTACATTTACATTTACGTTTACTTTTTTATAGGACAGAATTTTTACCAATTTTGTAGGTTTCCTTAATGGAACTGTTAAGGATAAAAATAATTTATTTTTGCC
>Ga0078972_1008394_pt1 | contig 21673 bp, 23 predicted proteins | sample YelNatPaOPGAMG01_FD_67568 | JGI IMG/M metagenome (GOLD analysis project Ga0078972, IMG submission 67568) | Hot spring thermophilic microbial communities from Obsidian Pool, Yellowstone National Park, USA - OP-RAMG-01 (SPADES assembly) (version 2) | ecosystem: Environmental > Aquatic > Thermal...
GAACGATTAGAAAATGCGCTGAATATTTTTGCAGTTAATCCAACCATAAATTTATTTCCTATTCTTTTTCCTTCAAATACTTAATATTTTATAAAAACCTGCTATCACTGAGGGGATACAACTGAGTGATTTTTAAGGTTGACAAAAAAAATTTTTTATTGTAAATATAATCAATTTATTATAGAGGGTTTTTATGAGAATAATGCTAAAAATAGCAAAATTTTGTATTTTTATAATTTTATTTACAGAGATTTCTTATGTGCTTTCACTGGATATAAAATCTGAGTTGGAAAAGGTCTATTCTTTAGAAAGTGATTATTCTATAAAAAAACATCTAAAACTTGCCATTTCTCACTGGGAAAAAGGAAATAAAAAAAGTTTTTTGGAAGAAATTGATGTAATAAAAGCAATTAAAAAGAAAGACATAGAAGTTTATAATAATATATTAAATGAATTAAATGGGGAAAAACAGGGGGTATCTTTAAATACGGATAATGAAAAAAATGATATTGTTATGGCTAAATTTGAAAAAGCAAATAAATTTTACAGAATGAGTAATTTATCAGGGGCAATTTTGGAATTACAGGATATTATAAATCTTGATAGAGAAAACAAATTAGCAAAGCAATTTATAGAAGATATTAAAGCAGAAGAATTTATCTTTGACGACACCAGACCATTTCAAAATTTAGTAAAAGAATTATATGAAAAAGGAATGGTTTTTTACAGAAAGGGCGCATATAAAGATGCAATAGAAAAATTTGAAAGAGCAAAAGAGCTAGACCCTGCAAATACACAAATAAAAAAGTATTTGAACTTATCAAATCAAAATTTATTAACTATGAAACAAAAAGAAGATGAAGAAAAACTTATAGAACAGGCGGATAAATTAAGGAGCGAAGGAAATATTGAAAAAGCAAGATTAATATATGAAAAAGTTTATGCCCAGAACCCTGCAAATACACATGCCCAATTTTATTTAAATGAATTTGACAAAATCAGCGAAAATTTTTTTCAAAATGCAAAGAATTTATTTGAACAAAACAAAATAAAAGAAAGTTATGAAAAAATAAAAGAGGCAATTGAATTTAATAATAAAAATTTTGAAGCAATAGAATTTCAGAAAAAAATTAAATTAAAACTTGCAACCTTTTTGGATGAAGAAAAAAAGAAAAAAGAAGCAAATAAATTATATAACAAAGCGGTTGAATATTTTGGCAAGGGTGATTATGAAAAAGCAATTGAATTATGGGAAGAGGTTTTAGCAATTAATCCTGATGATGCCCAGGCAAAAAAAAATATTGAACTCGCCAATCAAAAGTTAAAAGAAAATGAAAGCAATAAAGCAAAGAAGATTGAAAAATTACTTGAACAGGCAGAACTTCTGGTTAAACAAGGGCTTTTAGAAAAGGCAAAAGGCAAATACGAATATGTTTTACGACTTGATGAAACAAATGAAAAAGCAAAACAGGGACTGATAAATATTCAAAATTTGAATTCTCAGGTTATAGGTGAAAAAATTGATAAAAGATAAAAAAGCACAGGCAGTAGTTGAATATATTTTTGTAGTATGTTTTGTTTTTTTGTTTTCAATTGCATTATCAAAATTCTTTGCAATTTTAATTTCTAATTTTTTAAAAAATTTTATTTTTATTTTTTCGTTCCCGATACCATAAAAAAGGAGGTGGAAAAAATGAAAAAAATTTTGAAAAGCAAAAAAGGACAGGGAATGGTAGAGTATATTCTCATTATTGCTTTGATTGCGATTTTAGTAATTGGCGGTGTAAAATTTTTTGGTAGCAAAGTGAAAAAATCATTTAAAGATGCAGGCGAAACAATTAGCACAGAAGTGAATAAAAGTATAGATAGCAAAGATGATTTAGGAAAAGATGACGACGATTAATAAAAAAAAATATTTTAATTTCAATACAAGGAAAACAAAAGGACAGAGTTTAATTGAATTTTGTTTAATTTTCCCTTTGTTCCTTTTGTTTTCCTTAGGACTTATACAGTTATCGCTGATATTTTTAAATTCTTTTTTGGTTAAATATACTTCCTTTATTGTTGGCAGAGTAGCGGTTGCCTATTATTATGAGGATGAAAAAATAGATAATGCAAAACAGGCAGAAAGGATTATGAAATTAATGTTGTCCTTAGTAAATTCAAAAAAAATTTTATCATTTGAAACAGGTAAAAATATACTTTTAAGTTTTGTTCTTGATAAATTAGAAAAAAGTGAATGTGAAATAAACAGGATTAAAATAAATGGTTCGGAGGATAGTTTTATAAATGTAAAAATTATTTATAATATGCCTTTAAATGTGCCATTTGTTAATAAAATTTTTGGGCTTTTTAAAAAAGATATCAGAAATTATATTTTAACAGGAATTAATTGTCCTGTTTATACAATTGAGGCAAACACCATAATGCGGTGCCCGATAAATGCGGAATAAGTTTTTTAGTTTTAAAAAAAATAAAGGACAGATATTAATTTTTGCCATTTTTGTTTTTATGATTTTATTTTTATTTACACTTATTATCATAGAGACAGGAAATTTTTTATTTAATAAAATTCATTTACAAAATGCTGCTGACTCAGCAGCATTAGAAGGTGGCACCTGGTATGCACGTTTTTTAAATGTGATTTCAATAAGCAATAAGGTGCTTGCCGGAGCTTACGGTATTGGCTTGATAAATTTAAGCGCTTGCAAAATAGCAACTACAATTGTTAAAGAAATTCAGGATGGGCTTATGATAGGCGGTGTTATTGCAATAAATGGTTTTGTAATGTTCAATGAATATCAGAATGGGTTAAAACCACTTCCGCCAATTTTAAATGGTGAAGATGATGACAAAAAGAAATTAATTACATTGAATTTAAGGCGTGCGCAACTTTTTGAAAATTATTCAAGGAATGTTATATATTATTACAAGGAAGGGGATAGAAAAATTTATTTTCCAGAATCAATGGTGGAATACAATAATAAGGCAAGAAGATGGCAACTAAAATATCCGGTTCCAACAAAAAATGGACCAAGGCGCTATTTTGTTACTCGGGAAATTAAGACAATTATTCCAGAAAAAATGAATTTTTTAGATACTTTTTTAGAAGAAGATGGGGAACATACAGTTTATGTAATTGCATATAAAGGAAAAGATAAATTTATTATTGCCAATAATTTTAAGGACCAAAATGGTAAAAAAATTGAACCAGGTATGTTATACACCAATTCAAAAGTAATAGTTGATGGTGGTTCATTAGATGTTTTTGATATTAATGGTGCCCAATATACCCCAAAAATAACAAGGGCTGGTTTGCCGATAAAAATTGATTTTTTAGATGATTTTTTAAAAAAATTTTTATTACATTAATTAAAATGATACAAAAAAATAAAGCACAGGCAATGGCAGAGTTTATAATTTTAATTCCAATTTTTATATTATTTTTATTTGGAATATGGCAATTTTCTTTACTGGCAATTACAAAAATGAAACTTGCAATTTTAGAACGCGAAATAATTATGTATGTAACATCCGATATTGAAAAAGAAGATAATCCTGAAGAGTTTATAAGAAATTACACGAAATTAATCGGTCTTGATTTTAATAAATTAACAATAGAATACGAAGGAATAAAAAATATGTATTCGGATAATATAATAACAAAATTTTTTAACAAATTTAAGGATATAAGAATAAAAATAAAATACAAAACAAAATTATTGCCATTTTTTTCAATTATATATGGTAAAGAGTTTATTACCCTTGCAACTGATATCTACACAGCACATGGCGGAAGTTTTACACTAACAGTGGATGATATTTTGAAGACAATGAAAGATTTTTTTAAAATGCTTGGTATTGAACTGCCATTTTAATTATGATGAAAAAAATAATATTTTTATTAAGTTTTTTAATTTTAAATAATTTTGTCTTTGGATTGGTCTTTGATAAAAGTAATAATTTTAACTTTTTCTTTGATGGTTTTACAGCAACCAGATTAGAAAATTTTGATATGCGGATAAATAATAAAAAATTAAATATTAAAACATATTATACAAATTCACATCAGGGGGATGTTATTGGTTATTATTTAAATTATATAAAAGAAAAAGGCCTTAAAATTCTTGATAATAGTATGATAACTTCTATTGCAAATTTTTTTATAAATATTAATGAAAAATATAAAATCACAGATTTTGATTATGTTTGCTTTATTGATTCTGAAAAAAAATATAATTTAATAGTGGCAGGACAAAGTGGTGAAATTACAAAAGTTATAAAACTAAAAATGCCTGAAAATATTGCGCAAGCAGAAAACCTGAATAAGATATTTAATTTAAAATTGCCTGAAAATATAAAGACAATTTTTTTTCTGGATTTAAAACCAGAAAATATGGCTTTTATTGGCAGCATAGGAGGACCCAATAGAAAATTTTTATTTAATAAATGGTTTACCGATATACAAAATGAAAAATGGCAAATTATTGATATTAATATTAAATCAAATGATAAGTTTTATTTTTTAAAAAAAGGGCTGAATAAATTTTTTTTATATATCTGTGAAAATAAAGAAACAATATATTTTAGTTTAATAAAATAAAAAGAGGTGAAAAATGTTTAAAGATATGAAAACAGAAACAAAATTACTTTTGATTTCTTTAATCAGTGGTTTGCTCGCAGCAATTCTTTTTTATATTTTTATTTTTCAAAAAGAAAAAGCAATTATGGAAAAAGTAGAACCGGTAAAAGTAATTGTTGCTTCAAAATACATACCTGCTTGGTCTGAAATTACAAAAGAAATGATTGAATACGGTGAAATGCCTAAAAAATGGGTTACAGATGCACATATTTTTGATGAGAAAAAAGTGCTGAAAAAAGTAAGTATGGCTCCTTTTATAAAAGGAGAGCCGATTTTAATAAATAAAATAACTGAAAGAGGGGAAGACCTTGATACCGCTATACCGCTTGGTTTAAGAGCAATTAGTATTAATGTGGATGAAACAACAAGTGTAGGGAATATGATAAAGCCGGGGGACTATGTTGATATATTATTAACTTACGAGGACTCAAAAGAAAAAAAATTATGCACTGCAACCATATTGCAGGCAATAAAAGTAATTGCTGTTGGAAGTAATTTTAATTTTGCCAGCAAGGAAACTTCATATTCTACAGTAACTTTGGCTGTAACACCTGAAGAAGCAGAAATAATCACATTTTCAAAAGAAAAGGGGAAATTAAATCTTGTTTTAAGGCCAGTAGGAGATAAAAACATAGAAAAAATAAGACAGATTTCTTTTACTGATATAGCCCAGCAGATTAGAAAAAATGAAAAAGGTGAGGAAGAAAAAATAATAATAGAAAAAAGAGAAGAATGAAAAAACTTTTTATTCCTTTCATCTGGAAATTGAACCATTACCCACAGATTATCACGTGTTATGTAGCACATACAAATTTTTTTTCATTTTTTAATATCCCCCTTTCCTAAAGGGGGAAACAGGGGGATTTATCTCCTTGTTTTTTTTGCATAAAATATCCCCCTTCCACTTTTTAAAAAAGAGGGGAAATTAAAAAAATTTTTCATTTTCATTTCTCCCTTTTCTAAAGGTGATTAAGAGGGATTTCTCAATTTTTATTATTACATTTCATAACTAAGGTATTGCTCATATTGTCAAGTTAAAGTTGACTTATATATTTTATGATATATAATAAAACAAAAAAGGAAGGTATCCTATTATGGCTGGAATTTTTAAAAAAATTTTTAAAAAAGAAAATGATTTTAGCGAAGAAAAAAAGACAGTAAATGTAAAAGTAAAAATTTATATCAGTAAAGCAGAAGGACTAACACCTGCTATGCCCATTATTTTATTAACAAAGAAAAAGGCAAAAAAACTTAAAGAAGATATTTCAAGTGCATTATCAAAAACCGATGATTATATAAAAATAAATTTAATAGGTGAGATAAATCCTGTAAACGATACTGGTAAAGATTACAGTTTTATAAAAATTGAAACAAAATAAAGGTTTATTTATGAAGGACAAATGGGAAGAAAGTAAACCTGTAGATGATGAAGTAAAAAAGGACAAGGGCATTGTAGAACTTGATGTTGATGTAATAGTTTTAAAGCCAAGTTCTTTTTTAGAACCACCTGAAAAGCCGGTTATTTATTTAAGCGAAAAGAAAACAAAAGAACTTGTTCAGGATTTATTGAATGCATTAAAATATGCCAAAGATGGCGTTGTAATAAAAATTAACGGGGATATAAATCCGCAGAAAGAAAAAGAAAATTTTGATGGCAGTATGTTTATAACGCGGGAATTAAAAATGAAAAAGGACGATTTAAAATTAAAATGAAAATTAAATAATAAATATTGGGGAAAATAAAAAAATTTTATTTTTGTTTGAAAATTGCCTGAAACCTGACCTTTTTGAAATACAATTTTTAATGAATATGAGATTTTTATTTTTTACTTTTAGAAACTAACCATTATCCACAAGTTAGTCCGTATTATTCAGCACATTCAATTTTTTTATAATTTCTATGTACTAATAAGCAACCTGGGATAAAAACATGGCAGGTGTCAGAGCAATTTTTTCATTTTAAATCAGAAAATGCCGTAACTTGCTAATAACAAGGGGTTGGATTTTTAGTGGCACAAAAACAAAGCGGAGCACTCGGCTGACGCGGAAACCTATGCACTTGAATCCCCGCTTGAATTTTAATAACAGGTCTTAAGAAAATAGTTCCAGAGCATCCTGATTTTATTCAAAAATTGTCTAGCCGCCAGTCACTGGTCACGGGCTAAAACCAGAAAAGCAAATTTTGATTAGAGTTTTTGGTAAGAGAAAAAAATTTTCATTCTTTAAAGGTATGGCTGCAGAAGCCAGACAGGATAGTAAAGGTAAAACCGGGTGCATCCGCGCATTTATAATTACGCGGCTTTTCTAATATAATTTTTTTTAGAATAAATTTGTTTATCATATCTATCAACCAAGAATTCTTTCTATGTATTATCATAGGATATTAGAAATTAAACCCTTAATCTGATTTAAAAGGTTCAAAATTTGTTTCTATAAAAACTGGCATTAGTAAGTTTAATATTATTCATTTTGTCAATAGGGGGTTTGCAAATACGAGGATGCACCCAGGTAAAAAAAACATTTGACAAAATTTATTTTTTTTGTTATAAACTAATAAACTTAGAAAGGAGACGTAAAAATGGCTTTTAAATTTAGTAAGAAAAGTAAAAATTTAATGAACGCCATTATTACGTCTATTTCTGTCCTTCCGGTAGTAGTCCTTACACTTACCGGGTTTCTGCTCGTTGTACTTAATTAAAAGTAAACGACGCAGAAAACCCGAAAATCCTTAAAATAAAGTTTCCTGCGTCGTAAAAATAATATTTTGACCGAAAATCTATAAAGAAACTGATTTTTAGGTCTTTAAAATGTAAATTGACAAATTAAAAAATAATATGTTAATATAATTCGTTTTTGAATTTTTTAAAAAGGAGGAAAAAAATGCGTTCTGACAAAATGAAAAAAGGACTTGAAAGAACACCCCATAGATCTCTTTTTAAAGCAATGGGCTATACTGATGAAGAATTGGAAAAACCGATAATTGGAGTTGTGAATTCCTACAATGAATTAATACCAGGGCATATTCATCTTGATAAAATTACAAAAGCAGTAAAAGAAGGGGTTCGGATGGCAGGTGGCACACCTATGGAATTTCCAACAATAGGTGTTTGCGATGGCATTGCAATGGGACATGAAGGAATGAAATACTCGTTGGTTTCAAGGGAACTTATAGCTGACTCTGTTGAAATAATGGCAAAGGCATATCCTTTTGATGGTCTTGTTTTTATTACAAACTGTGACAAAATTATACCAGGAATGTTAATGGCAGCAGCACGCATCAATATTCCTTCAATTTTTATAAGCGGTGGCCCTATGCTACCCGGTTATTATAAAGGAAAAAAATATGATTTGGTTCTTGGGGGTTTTGAAGCAGTAGGGCAATTTCAGGCAGGAAAAATTTCAGAAGAAGAATTGAAAATCATAGAAGAGGTTAGCTGCCCTGGTTGTGGTTCCTGTGCTGGTATGTTTACAGCAAATACGATGAATTGTATGACAGAAGTTCTTGGAATGGGACTGCCGGGTAATGGAACAATACCTGCTGTTTATGCTGAAAGAATTCGTTTAGCAAAAAAAGTTGGAATGAAAATAATGGAATTGATAAAAAAGGATATAAAACCGCGTGATATATTAACTGAAAAAGCATTTGAAAATGCTTTTACTGTTGATATGGCTCTTGGTGGTTCAACAAATACGATATTACATTTACCCGCAATTGCCTATGAAGCAGATATAAAATTTGATTTAAATAAAATAAATTCAATTTCAGAAAGGACTCCAAACCTTTGCAAAATTTCACCGGCTGGGCATCATTATCTTGTTGATGTTTACAATGCTGGTGGGGTGCAAGCAGTTATGAAAGAACTTTCTAAAAAGAATCTTTTGCATCTTGATTTAATAACTGCAACCGGTAATAAAGTAAAGGATAATATAAAAAATGCAGAGGTTATTGATTATGAAGTTATAAAACCAATAGATAACCCGTATTCAAAAGATGGCGGACTCGCTATTTTATTTGGCAATTTAGCACCGGATGGTGCTGTTGTAAAGCAATCAGCTGTTGCACCTGAGATGAAAAAACGTGAAGGCAGAGCAAGGGTATTTGATTCAGAAGAAGAAGCTCAAAAAGCAATTTTAGGAGGAAAAATAAAATCAGGGGATGTTGTTGTAATAAGATATGAAGGGCCAAAAGGTGGACCTGGAATGCGGGAAATGCTTGCTCCAACTTCTGCAATTGCCGGTATGGGATTGGATAAGGAAGTTGCTTTAATTACCGATGGCAGGTTTTCAGGGGGAACAAGAGGTGCTGCAATTGGGCATATTTCGCCAGAAGCAATGGAAGGCGGACCAATTGCATTAATAAAGGAAGGAGATATAATTTCAATTGATATACCTGCTAAAAGGATTGATTTAAAAATAAGTGATGAAGAGATGGAAAAACGTAAAAAGGAATGGAAAAAACCAGAACCAAAAATAAAAGAAGGAATTTTATACAGATATTCTCAGATGGTAAGTTCAGCATCAACAGGTGCTGTTTATAAAAAATAATTTTTTATAAGGAGAATTTTATGAAAGGCGGAAAAGTTTTATTAGAATGCTTGAAAAAAGAAGGAGTGAATACGATATTTGGGTATCCAGGTGGCGTTCTTTTACCTTTATTGGATGAGTTATATAATGAAAAAGATATAAAATTCTTTTTAGTCAGGCATGAACAGGGTGCTGCCCATATGGCAGATGGTTATGCCCGTTCAACAGGTAAAGTTGGTGTTTGCCTTGCAACATCAGGGCCTGGGGCTACAAACCTTGTTACAGGAATTGCAACTGCCTATATGGACTCTATTCCCATTGTTGCATTAACAGGTCAGGTTGCAACTTCCCATATAGGGAATGATGCTTTTCAGGAAACAGACATTACAGGCATTACAAGACCTATTACAAAACATAATTACCTTGTAAAAAATGTAAAGGATTTGCCACAGATAGTAAGAAATGCTTTTCATATTGCATCAACCGGCAGACCGGGACCGGTTTTAATTGATTTGCCAAAAGATGTACTTTCAGCTGAAATTGATTCTTTTGAGTATCCTGAAGTAAATTTACCCGGCTACAAACCAAAATACGAGCCAAACAAATTACAGATAAAAAAAGCCGCAGAATTAATTGAAAAGGCAAAAAAACCAATTATATATGCAGGTGGCGGTGTTATTGCCTCAAATGCTTCTGAAGAATTATTAAAATTTATAGAAAAAATTGAGGCACCAATTACAACAACTTTATTAGGAATTGGATGTGTTCCATATAATCATCCATTGTATCTCGGAATGCTTGGAATGCATGGCACAAAATATGCAAATTATGCTGTGCAGGAATCAGACCTTATTATTGCAATTGGGGCACGTTTTGATGACAGGGTAACAGGTAATGTTAAGACGTTTGCGCCGCATGCAGATATAATACATATTGATGTTGACCCTTCATCAATCAGTAAAATTATAAAAGTTGATATACCTATAGTAGGTGATGCAAAAAATGTGTTAAGGGATTTAATTGAAGAGGTTAAACCCAAAAGGCATAGTGAGTGGGTTCAAAAAGTATTGGATTGGAAAAAACAATTTCCACTCACATTTTCCTGTGCAGGTGCTGGTTTAAAACCGCAAAAAATAATTGAAACAATATCAGCCCTTGCAGGTGAAGATGCAATAATTTCAACTGAAGTAGGGCAGAATCAGATGTGGGCTGCACAGTATTATAAGTTTACAAAACCAAGAAAATTTTTAACTTCCGGTGGACTTGGAACAATGGGTTATGGTTTTCCTGCTGCAATTGGGGCTCAGGTTGCAAATCCTGATAAACTTGTAATTGATATTGCAGGGGATGGTTCAATACAGATGAATATACAGGAACTCGCAACAGCGGTGAAATACAATTTGCCTGTAAAAGTTGTAATTCTTAATAATGGTTGGCTCGGTATGGTAAGACAATGGCAGGAGTTATTTTTTGGTAAAAGATATTCACATGTTAATATTGAAGGTAGTGTTGATTTTGTGAAACTTGCAGAAGCATACGGTGCTGTTGGTTTTAAAGTTACAAAGGAAGAGGAAATTGAAAAAACATTAAAAGAAGCATTCAGCATAAATAAGCCAGTTCTTATGGATTTCCATATTTGTCGCGAAGAAAATGTATGGCCCATGGTTCCAGCCGGTGGTTCACTGGAAAATATGCTTGAAGGCGAACTTGCGTAAAAATTTTTTATAAGGAGTTTATTATGGAAAAGAAAAAAACAATATCTGTGCTGGTAACAAATCAGCCAGGAGTTCTGGCGCGCATTGCAGGACTTTTTTCAAGTAGAAATTTTAATATAGAAAGTTTAGCAGTTGGTGAAACAGAAGACCCTGCAATTTCAAGGATGACCATTGTTGCAACAGGCGATGAACTTGTTCTGGAACAGATAATTAAACAGTTAAACAAATTAATTGATACATTAAAAGTAATTGATATGGATGAAAATGAACATATTGAAAGAGAACTCGCTTTAATTAAAATTAACACAGAAGGTAAAAATTTAACGGAGTTAATGCATATTGTAAATATATATAAAGGAAAGGTGCTGGATACTGCTCCTGATTGTTTAACGGTCGAAATTACGGGTGATGATAATAGAATAAATTCTTTTATTGAATTGGCAAAAAATTTTGGAATAAAGGAGATGGTTAGAACCGGAACTATTGCCCTGGCAAGAGCAAAAAAGAAAAAATAAAAAAACTAAAAAAATGGAGGTAAAGAAAAATGGCGAGAATTTATTATGACAAAGATGCAAATTTGAATTTGTTGAAAGGAAAAGTTGTTGCAATTGTTGGTTTTGGTTCACAGGGACATGCACATGCTCAGAATTTAAGGGATAGCGGTGTAAAAGTTATAGTTGCAGAAGTTGAAGGTTCAAAAAATTATAATTTTGCAAAAGAGACCGGATTTGATGTTTACAATGCAGAAGAAGCAGCAGAAAAAGCGGATATTATAATGATTTTAATACCGGACCCAATTCAACCAAAAGTTTACTACGAATCAATTAGAAATGGTTTAACAAAAGGAAAGGTGCTTTGCTTTGCTCATGGTTTTAATATTCATTATGGACAGATTATTCCACCAAAAGATATTGATGTTATTATGATTGCACCTAAAGGACCGGGTCATCTGGTAAGACGTCAATATCTTGAAGGAAAAGGGGTTCCTTCACTTATTGCAGTTGAACAGGACTTTTCAGGAAAAGCAAAGGATATTGCACTTGCTTATGCAAAAGGAATTGGGGCAACAAGGGCAGGTGTTTTAGAAACATCATTTAGAGAAGAAACAGAAACAGACCTTTTTGGTGAACAGGTAGTATTGTGCGGTGGACTTACTTCTCTTATAAAAGCCGGTTTTGAGACATTGGTTGAAGCTGGCTATTCGCCAGAAATGGCATATTTTGAGTGTTTACATGAGGTAAAATTAATAACCGATTTGATTAATGAAGGCGGTATTGCAGGAATGAGGGCATCAATAAGCGAAACAGCAAAATACGGCGATGTGACAAGAGGGGGCAGAATTATAACAGAAGAGACAAAAAAAGAAATGAAAAAAATTTTAACAGAAATTCAGGATGGTTCTTTTGCAAGGGAATGGATTTTAGAAAACAGAGCAAACAGACCGGTTTATAATGCATTGCTTAAAAAAGATGCTGAACATCAAATTGAAAAAGTTGGTAGAGAACTAAGAAAAATGATGCCATGGATTTCAGAAAAAAAACAAACTCAAACAGTAGAAAAAGAAGGAAAAAAAGTAAAAAAGGTAAGAACTGGAAGCAGGAAAAAAAGAAAATAAGAAGTAAAAAAAGGAGATGAAAAAAATGGAAAAGATTTTAATTTTTGATACAACTTTACGAGATGGCGAACAGGTCCCTGGTGCATCCTTAACAAAATTAGAAAAAATAGAAATAGCAAAACAGCTGGAAAAATTAAATGTGGATATTATTGAAGCTGGCTTTCCAATATCATCTCCGGGTGATTTTGAAGCAGTTCGTGAAATTGGAAAAATTTTAAAAAAGCCAATTATTGCTGGACTTGCAAGAGCAGTAAGAAAAGATATAGAAGCATGCAGAGATGCGTTAAAAACTGCAAAAAGGCCAAGAATACATACATTTATAGGAACTTCGGATATACATGTAAAATACATAACAAATACGACAAGAGAGGTTGTTCTGGAAAGGGCAATAGATGCGGTGAAATACGCAAGGCGTTTCTGTGATGATGTGGAATTTTCTGCCATGGATGCTGCCAGAACAAATTTTGATTATTTATGCAAGGTTGTAGAAGAAACAATAAAGGCAGGAGCAAAAACAGTAAATATACCAGATTCAGTTGGTTATGCTGAACCACACGAGTTTGGCAATTTGATTAAAAGATTAATGAATGCAGTTCCAAATATAAATAAGGCAATTATTGCTGTTCACTGTCATAATGACCTTGGCATGGCAACAGCAAATTCAATTGCTGCTATTTTAAATGGGGCAAGGCAGGTAGAATGCACAATTAATGGACTTGGCGAAAGAGCTGGTAATGCTTCTTTGGAAGAAATTGTAATGGCTTTAAAAGTGAGAAAAGATATTTTTAATTTTGATACAGATATAAATACAGAAGAGATTTACAGGACATCAAAACTTGTATCAAGGTTAACTGGCATTTCTGTTCAGCCAAATAAAGCCATAGTTGGAGCAAATGCATTTGCTCATGCTTCAGGTATTCATCAGGATGCAATTTTGAAAAAGGAGTCAACATTTGGCATTATGACTCCAAAGTCAATAGGAATTCCAGGGCATGAACTTGTTTTAACTTCACGTTCTGGCAGACATGCTTTAAAGCACAGATTGGAACAATTAGGTTATAAAATAAAAGATAAAGAAATAAATGATATTTATGTAAAATTCCTTGAAATAGCAGATAAGAAAAAGGAAGTGTTTGATGAGGATTTGATTGCTTTAATGTCAAATCAGGGAATTAAATCAAAACCAATTTATCAGTTAGAATATATTTATGTTGCAACAGGAAATAAAATTTTACCAACAGCCACAGTTGCTATAAAAAAGGGAGATAAGATTTTTAATGAGTCAGCAGTGGGAGACGGACCTGTGGATGCCACATACAAAGCGATAAATAAGATAGTAAAAGAAGATATAAAATTGATTGATTATCAGATAAAATCAATTACAAAAGGAGAAGAAGCCCAGGGAGAGGTAAGTATAAGAATCAAAAAAGGGCAAACAGAAATAAATGGAAGAGGGATATCAACAGATATAATTGAAGCAAGTGCAAAAGCGTATCTTGATGCTCTTTCTAAACTGGAAAGAGAAAAAAAGAATAAAAGATAAATTAAGGAGTTTGTAAAATGGGAATGACAATTGGAGAGAAAATACTTGCTGAAAAGAGCGGGAAAAAATTTGTTGAACCAGGGGAACTTGTAATTGCAGATGTTGATATTGTTTTGGCAAATGATATTACAGCACCTCTGGCAATAAAAGAATTTAAAAATGCAGGAGCAACAAAGGTTTTTGATAGAAAAAAAATTGTTCTGGTGCCAGATCATTTTACACCGAACAAAGACATAAAATCAGCAGAACAGGCAAAAATTTTACGTGATTTTGCTCGTGAACAAAAATTAACGCATTACTATGAGCAGGGGCAGGCAGGAATTGAGCATGTTTTATTGCCTGAAAAAGGTGTGGTTGTTCCAGGTGATTTAATAATAGGGGCTGACTCCCATACCTGTACTTATGGCGCTTTGGGTGCTTTTGCAACCGGGGTTGGTTCAACTGATGTTGCTTTTGCAATGATGACCGGTAAAGCGTGGTTCAAAGTTCCTTCAACAATAAAGTTTATTTATAAAGGTAAATTGAATAAATGGGTTAGTTCAAAGGACTTAATTTTATATACAATTGGCGATATTGGCGTTGATGGTGCTTTATACAAAATTATGGAATTTTCCGGTCCGGTTATTGAAAAACTTTCTATAGAAGCAAGAATGACAATGTCAAATATGGCAATTGAGGCAGGCGGAAAAGCAGGTATAATTGAAACTGATGAAATAACAATAGAATATGTGAAAAAAAGAGCAGAAAGAAAATGGAAAGTAATAAAAGGGGATAAAGATGCTAAATATGAAAAAATAATTGAATATGATTGTGAAAAAATTGAACCGCAGGTTGCTATTCCGCATCTGCCTGAAAATACAAAACCGGTTTCAAAACTTGGAAAGGTTTTAATAGATCAGTCAGTTATTGGTTCATGCACAAATGGGAGAATAGAGGACTTACGCATTGCGGCAAAAATTTTAAGAGGTAAAAAAGTTAACTCGCGTGTTCGTTGTATAATTTTACCCGGAACGCAGCAGGTCTATCTGGATGCTGTAAAAGAAGGGTTGGTTGAAATTTTTATAAAAGCGGGTTGTGTTTTTTCGCCGCCAACGTGTGGACCCTGTCTCGGTGGTCATATGGGAATTTTGGCAAAAGGTGAAGTCGCTATTTCTACAACAAATAGAAATTTTGTTGGCAGGATGGGGCATCCCGAGAGCTTTGTTTATCTGGCATCGCCTGCTGTTGCAGCAGCTTCTGCAATTGCAGGAAGAATTGTAAGCCCGGATGATATTTCTTAATTTTTGGAGGATTTTATGATTTTAAAAGGTAAAGTTTTTAAATTCGGCGATGATATTGATACAGATGCGATAATTCCAGCTCGTTATTTAAATACTTCTGACCCGGTGGAACTTGCAAAACACTGTATGGAAGATGCTGATAAAACATTTCCATCAAAAGTAAAAAAAGGAGATATCATTGTTGCCGGAAAAAATTTTGGATGTGGAAGTTCCAGAGAACATGCTCCAATTGCAATAAAATATGCAGGTGTTTCCTGTGTTATTGCAAAGGATTTTGCAAGGATTTTTTTCAGAAATGCATTTAATATCGGTTTACCAATTTTTGAATCAGAGGAAGCATCAAATAAAATAGTAGATGGCGATGAAATTGAAATTGATGCAGATAAAGGTGTTATTAAAAATATAACTAAAAAAGAAGAATACAAAATAAAACCAATACCGCAATTTATGCAGGAGTTGGTTGCGGCAGGTGGATTAATAAACTATGCAAAACAAAAATTTAAAATAAAATGAAAGGAGTGAAAGAATGAGTGGCACTTATGAAATCGCAGTAATTCCTGGTGATGGCACAGGTCCAGAAGTAATAAATGAAGGTATTAAAGTTTTAAAAGCAGCTTCAGAAAAATATGGTGTTAAACTTAATTTTAATTTTTATGATTTTGGAGGGGAAAGATATAAAAAAACAGGAGAAACCCTGCCTGATTCTGCAATAGAAGAGTTTAAAAAACAGGATGCTATTTATTTAGGAGCAATAGGACATCCTGATGTAAAACCAGGTATCCTTGAACTGGGTATTTTATTAAAATTAAGATTTGCACTTGACCAGTATATAAATTTAAGACCTGTAAAACTTTACGAAGGAGTAGATTGTCCTTTAAAAGATAAGAAACCAGAAGATATTGATTTTGTTGTTGTTAGAGAAAATACTGGTGGAATTTATACAGGTATGGGCGGAGTTGTTAAAAAAGGAACTCCAAATGAAATAGCAACCCAGGTAATGGCATATTCACGGTATGAAGTTGAGAGATGTATCAGATATGCTTATAAAATTACCCGTAAAAGAAATAAAAAGAATATGCTGACTTTAGTTCATAAAACAAATGTTTTAACCAATTGCGGTGATTTGTGGCTTCGCGCTCATAAAGAAATAGGTGATAAAGAATTCCCGGATATAAAACAGGACTATGCACATGTTGATGCAACAACAATGTGGTTTGTAAAAAATCCTGAATTTTTTGATGTAATAGTCACTGAAAATTTGTTTGGCGATATTATAACTGATTTAGGGGCAATGATTCAGGGTGGCATGGGAATTGCAGCAGGTGGCAATATAAATCCGGATGGCGTTTCAATGTTTGAACCAATAGGGGGATCTGCACCTAAATATACTGGTAAAAATGTTATTAATCCGCTTGCGGCAATATGCGCTGGAGCAATGATGATGGAAAATATTGGCGAGGAAAAAATAGCAAAAGCAATTGAAAGGGCGGTTCAGGATGCATTAAAATCAGGGAAGATAAAAAGTTTATCTGCTGGCAAAATGGGGATGGGCACAAAAGAAGTCGGCGATTTAGTTGCTTCACTTGTTTAAAAAAGGAGACAGGAAAATGAAAGAATACAATGTTGCAATAATGGGAGCAACTGGCGCAGTTGGCCAGGTTATGAAAGATATACTTGAGGAAAGAAAATTCCCTGTTAAAAATTTAAAATTATTAGCATCTGAAAGGTCTGTTGGAAAGGAAATGACATTTCAGGGTCGCAAGTTAAAAGTTGAACTTTTAACAAGGGAGTCCTTTAAAGGAGTTGATATTGTTCTTGCTTCTGCTGGTGCATCCATATCAAAACAATTTTTAAATGATATTTTAGAAGCAAAAGCACTTTTAATTGATAATTCTTCTGCATTTAGAATGGAAAAAGATGTTCCGCTCGTTGTTCCAGAAATAAATCCAGAGGATATAAGATGGAATAAAGGTGTAATTGCAAATCCTAATTGCACCACAATAATTATGATAGTTCCTTTAAAACCATTGCATGATTATGCAAAAATAAAAAGGATAGTTATGTCAAGTTATCAGGCAGCATCAGGTGCAGGGGCAAAAGCAATGGCAGAACTTGAACAGCAGGCAAGGAACTGGGCAGCAGGCAGGGAATTAAAAGTTGAAAAATTTCAATATCAATTACTTTTTAATTTAATACCGCATATTGATGTTTTTATGGAAAATGGTTATACAAAAGAAGAAATGAAAGTTGTAAATGAAACAAGAAAAATTATGCATGCTCCTGATATGCAGATAACCTGCACAACGGTTCGCGTGCCTGTTTTGAGAGCACATTCGGAATCAATAAATATTGAAACGGAAAAGAAATTAACTGTGGAAAAGGTAAGAGAACTTTTGAGTAATGCCCCGGGTGTAAAATTAGAAGATGATCCGCAAAATAAAAAATATCCGATGCCGCTTTTTGCATCAGGAAAGGACGAAGTTTTTGTTGGAAGAATAAGAGAGGACTTTTCAAGGGAAAATTGTATAAATTTATGGGTTTCTGGCGACCAGATTAGAAAAGGCGCTGCTTTAAATGCAGTTCAGATTGCAGAAATTGTTGCAAGGGATGGTTTAAAATAATGATAAAGCGGTATACTTTAAAAGAGATGGGGGAATTGTGGAGCGAATATTCTAAATATAAATCCTGGCTTGATGTTGAACTTGCTGTTTGCTATGCCTGGATGAAAAAAGGAAAAATACCGGTAAAAGATTTTAAAATAATAAATCAAAGAGCTGACTTTGACATAAAGCAAATAGAGAAAATAGAAGAAAAAGTAAAACACGATGTTATTGCTTTTTTAACCTCTGTTGCTAAAAAAGTAGGGAAATCATCGCGTTTCATTCATATGGGAATGACATCAAATGATATGTTAGATACCGCACTTGCTTTACGACTTGTAAAAGCATGCAACATAGTTGAAAATGATTTAAATAAATTTTTATTAGTTTTAAAGAAGATTGCAATAAAACATAAATACACAGTTATGATAGGAAGAACCCATAATATACATGCAGAACCAATAACATTTGGGCATAAGGTTTTAATATGGTATTTTGAAATGAAAAGAAATCTGGAAAGATTAAAACAGGCAAAACAGCAAATCAGTGTTGGAAAAATATCGGGTGCTGTTGGCAATTATGCAAATATACCACCAGAAATTGAAAAAATCGCTTTAAAAAAACTTGGCTTAAAACCAGAGCAGGCAGCAAATCAGGTTATTCAGCGTGATAGATTGGCATTTTTAATGTCTGTTATTGCCATTACAGGTGGAACAATTGAAAAAATTGCAACTGAAATCAGAAATTTACAGCATACAGAAATTTTAGAAGTTGAAGAGCCATTTTCAAAAGGACAAAAGGGTTCTTCAGCTATGCCACACAAGAGAAATCCGGTCGTATGCGAGCAGTTATGTGGACTTGCCCGGCTTTTAAGAACAAATTTAATTGCTGCAATAGAGAATATTACATTATGGCATGAGCGTGATATTTCCCATTCATCAGTTGAAAGAGTTATAATCCCTGATAATTTTATTTTAATTGATTATATGCTAAATAAAATTACATGGATAATGGAAAATTTAAACATTTATCCGGAAAATATGAAAAAAAATCTGAATCATTTAAAAGGACTTGTTTTTTCGCAGAGGGTTTTATTAAAATTAATAGAAAAGGGAATGACAAGAGAACTTGCTTATAAAATAGTTCAAGAAAATGCGATGAAAATATGGCATGGATCAGAAGATGACTTTAAAACATTACTTTTAAAAGATAAAAATGTAATAAAAAGATTAAGTGAAAAAGAAGTGGAAGAGATTTTTGATATAAATTATTATTTAAAAAATTTAGAAGAAATTTATAAATATTTTAGTTAAGAGAGTAAAATAATATAAACTCCAAAATTACGATAGAAGTTATTTTCAGAAAAAATAAATCGGTATTAAATTCCTACCTTCCAGTAATCCCTGTCCAGTGAACGGTACTGTATTGCTTCTGCAATATGGTTAGCGGTTATATCAATGGAATCTTCTAAATCAGCAATAGTTCTGGCAACTTTTAATATTCTATCGTATGCACGAGCAGAAAGACCGAGATTTTCAATGGCATTTTTAAGCAATTCCTTACTTTCATTATCAAGAACACAATACTTTTTAATAAGACGGGGACCCATATGCGCATTAAAGAATATTTTTGTTCCTTTAAATCTTTTTTCCTGAATTTTCCTCGCTTTATTCACCCTTTTTCTTATAGCGGATGATGGTTCTGATTCAACCTGAGAAGCAAGGTCATTATATTGGACAACAGGGACCTCAACGTGAATATCAATTCTATCAAGAAGTGGACCTGAAATTTTGGAAATATATTTTTCTCTTTGCATTGGAGTGCAGGAACAGGATTTTGTCGGGTGGGTAAAATAACCGCAGGGGCAGGGGTTCATTGCCGCGAGTAATACAAATCGTGCCGGATAGGCAATTGAGGCAGAAGCACGGGCAATTACAACCATGCCATCTTCCAATGGCTGTCGCAAAACTTCCAACACATTTCTATTGAATTCAGGTAACTCATCTAAAAATAAAACCCCGTTATGCGCCATTGAAACTTCTCCTGGTTTTGGTATCTGACCACCACCAATTAATCCGGCATCAGAGATTGTGTGATGAGGTGAGCGGAAAGGCCTTGTTGCAATAAGAGAGGTCTTCTCTTTTACATAACCGGATACACTGTGTATTTTTGTTGTTTCTATGGCTTCTTCTATAGTCATTTCTGGTAAAATGGTTGGAAATCTTCTTGCAAGCATGGTTTTTCCTGAACCAGGAGGTCCTATCATTAAAACATTATGGCCACCTGCAGCTGCAATTTCTAATGCTCTTTTAACATGTTGCTGTCCTTTTACTTCTGAAAAGTCAACGGAGTATTTGGATGACATTGCAAAGGCATCGCTTATATTTATGCTATGCGGTTCTATTTCTATTTTTCCATTTAAGAAATCAATCACTTCTTTTAATGATTTTACAGGAATTATTTTTACATTGCTAACAACTGCGGCTTCATCAGCATTGTGACATGGCAGGATTACACCTTTATAACCTGATTTTTGTGCTAAAAGGGCAATTGATAACGCGCCTTTTATTGAATTAATGCTACCATCAAGGGATAACTCGCCTACAATTATATAATCTGACAGTAAATTTTTCATAATCTGTCCTTCTGCGTCTAAAATTCCTATTGCGATTGGTAAATCAAAAGAAGGACCTTCTTTTTTTCTATCCGCAGGAGATAAATTTATTGTGATTTTTTTATTTGGTGGGAATTCGTATTCTGAATTTTTAATTGCTGATTTTACCCTGTCCTTACTTTCTTTAACTGAAGCATCCGGAAGTCCAACAATGGAAAAATTTGGCATCCCAAAAGTTATGTCAACTTCAACTTCTACTTCATAAGCATCAATGCCTAAAATGGCAGCAGATTTAATTTTACTTAACATAAAAACCCCTCCTTTAAATTGCCTACCTTTTTAATAAATTTAATTATTCAATCCAGAAAGAAATAACTTCAAGATTTTTATTTGCCTGTCTTAATCTGTTGCTTAATACTTTTATAAGTATATCAATTATTTTTAATGCTGTCTGAGGATATTTTTGTCTCAGGGTAAAGTAGTTATCCCTTGAAATTGAAATGGCTGTTACTTCTGTATTTGCTTTTGCAGCCGCAGATCTTGGAAGTCCATCTAAAAGAGCCATTTCTCCAAAAAACTCACCAGGATTTAAAACAGTAATTGTATTTTCTTTATCCTTTACTTTTTTTACAATTTTTACTGAACCACTTTTAATAATATACATTTTATCACCAGGAGCTTCTTCCTGAAAAATAGTTTCTCCTGCTTTAAATTTTTCTTCAGTGCAAATTGAATCAAGGGCAGAAATATCTGCAGGGTTTAATTCTTTAAAACCCTTTGAAGCAAGTAAAAATTCAGTTAAACTCATTTAATTCACCTCCAAATAATTATTATTAATTATACAATTATTGTTGCCTGCTGACAAGATAAAAATTCACGAGTTTCTACACCTAAAAATGCAAAAAAGTCAATAAAAATTGGGTTAAGTATAAATATATAATAAATTAAATTAACTATAAAAAAATAAAAATTTACTATTGACATTTTGTAATTTTTTTGTTAAAATAACACTTAAAAATGTGTTAATTATTTTGTCAAGAAAGGAGGTGATATATATGTTAAAAGAAAAATTGCCAGATATTTCTAAAGTAATAAGAGGAACGCTATTAAAAAGGTATTTTAAATGCAAGGATAAAAGTT
>Ga0078972_1008398_pt1 | contig 21659 bp, 19 predicted proteins | sample YelNatPaOPGAMG01_FD_67568 | JGI IMG/M metagenome (GOLD analysis project Ga0078972, IMG submission 67568) | Hot spring thermophilic microbial communities from Obsidian Pool, Yellowstone National Park, USA - OP-RAMG-01 (SPADES assembly) (version 2) | ecosystem: Environmental > Aquatic > Thermal...
GTTTTTCTTGAAAGAAGAGCTTTTAAACAGCTTGAAAAGATTAAGGGAGAAACGCGTGGCAGAATTGTCGAAGCCCTTCATATTCTTCAAGACGAAGGATTTTCGAAAGGGCTTGACATCACAAAACTGCGAGGAAGCAAAAACCATTACCGGATAAGAGTAGGCAAGTACAGAATACTGTTTGAACTAGCTTCCAATAAAACGATAACCATATATGCTATACTACCACGTGAAGCAGCATACCAATAAATCAAAAGAACAATTAAATTGGATAGAAAACAGAAAGAGATGGTAATAAAAAATACGCGCGTATTCGTCCGTTCTTGCATTTGCCTCCTCTTCCTTAAGTCTGTCGATTTGTTCCTCTAATCTAGAAATATACTCTTCAGCTTTTTCTATGTTATTTTCCCATCGCTCAATATTACTTTCCATCCGTTCTCGCCATTCTTCATATTTTCTCTTTCTTTCTTCTTGTCGTTGTAACCACTCCTCACGTTTTCTTCTTTTCTCTTCTTTGATCTCTACAATTCTTGATGTCGCTCGATTCCACGCATCACTTAACGTATCATATATCTCATGCCGTTGGTCTCTGCTCATATATACGCCCCGCAACGAGCAGAAGATCATCGAACACGTAAGGAAGCTTTCGCCTTAAGTCCTAGCGCGCGCTTCAATAACGGCTAACGTTTATAGCTGGTTAGCTCTGTCCCCCCAAAGAACATTATGAGTGGAACCCCAGCGCGCGCTAAGATTTTAAACATTTTTTCAAGCATCACGCACGAAACGGAAAAGTATGCGTGGAAATACTGGCTTCCTAAAAAATAATTCCTATTCTTCAGCATTTGGAGTAACCCAGATTCTTTTAATCCCCTTAACCCTGTCGAACTCCCTGTCTTCAGAAACTATATTGCTTATTCCGGCTTTCTCCATCGTTGCCAAGTGTATAGCGTCAGAGGGTTTCAAACCGTACTTTAACAAGTATTTTTCAACAGGCTTAAAATCCTCCTCTTCAACGGGCAAGACTTCGGCGTAGGGCAGCACCGTGTTTTTCAAGAAGTCTAAAGTTGTTTCATAAGACACTCCATACTTTCTCGATATGTAAAGCACCTCATCTACCACAAGCATGTTCGTAAACAGCTGTTCCTCAAGAAGTCTTCTGAAAAGCTCTTCTATCAGCCTTCTTTCATCATCCACCATAGCGTTCAAGTATATGAGGAAGCAGGAATCTAGAAAGGCTTTCAACCAGTGTTCTCCTCGAACTCCATTTCTAAATAGGCCTTACTCAGGTCTCCTAGCTTCGGGCTGGAAACCCTCATCCTTCTAATCTTTTCAACATGCTCCTCAAGCCTTTTCATTATTTCCTCTGGAGAGGGTTTTCCTCTTATCAAGATGCCTTCTGAAGTGGGTTCAATCGAAACTTTCTCTCCCTCCACTATCCCATACCTGTCTCTAAACACTTTGGGGATAAGTATCTGCCCCTTTTCTCCGACTTTTACCTTGAGTTCAACCATGGTTTCTGAAAGTTATACCTTAGTTGGAATACTTAAGCCTTTCCAACTTAAGATGCAGCCAATGGGGCGCGCTCTTCCTTTTCCGGAAAGAGGCGAAACCCCTTGCTTCATCTAATAGCTTTCTCCTCAAGCGCGCGCTAACATTACTTTTTCGTATAGTTTCTCCTCCATTTAACATTGGAAATCAGTAATTACTGCTAATGTTTTCAAGTGCTTTTTCTATAAAAAACATACTACGTTTAACAAGTATGGTGTATAAAAAGGAGTTTGAAGATGTTGTGTTTAGATATCAGTAGCGCGTGCTAAACTTCTTAAATAGCTGGAAAGAATAAAGGTATGGATATGTTGACTAGTAGTCAGCTAGGGGATTTTTTAAGCATTGCTAGGGAGAGGCTTAGAAGTGGAAAGAGAATACCGATAGAAGGGGGAGGCACTTGGGATACGAGAGTAAGGGAATTTTTCTATGATGAAATGTTTGAGATTCTTAAAGAGGAGTTTGGCGTAGATAATCCCGACGAGTATCTTTACGTGGAAGGGAGGAATCGTCTACGTGGAGAGAAGCGTGTTAAGCTTTTCGGTTCAGGGCTTTACCCGGATGCTGTGATAAAATTTGACGATGCGAGGGTTGCGATAGAGCTTGACGCCGGACCGGCTGATAGGCCGAGCGGCAGCAGGATAAAGACGGCGCTGGCTAAAGCTGGAATCCTCGGGCTAACAGGCTGTTTCCAAAGCATTTACGTATTCTTCTTCATTTACCACGGTGAACCAAGCGATTACGAGAGAATGAGGGATGAGGAGCTTGAAAAGAAGGTGCTGGATTTCTATGAGAAAAACCTTTCAACATACTTAATTCTAATTTAGCGCGCGCTATATGCATTGCATATTATTGATTTTCTATTTCCTCCCGAGTTTCAATGTTGCTTGGTGTAAACTCTCGATGAAGGATTTAGAGATTTCAATTGCAGTTTTGATATATTTAGTTGAGAAAATTGGCTCTTCTGGCGGAACTTTATCCTGGTTCAGTATTCCTATTAGAGGAGAAACATGAACTATTCGATGTCTATAAGCGATTAGCACGCTAGCGTGCGGCGAAGTTTTAAAAGACTTATAAGCTTTCTATTCCTAATTCAGAAGGGATGTGGAAAATTCAAGGTAAAGAGCTACAGCCACTAAGCAGTACGAAGATTCCTTTAGAAGAAAAATTAGAGGATTTAGTTGCAAAACATCCTGAAATTCTAGGAGAAAACCTTCTAATAATAGGCCGTCAAGTTCAAGTCGAAGAAGTAAAAGACCGCCTGGACCTTTTGGCTATAGATGAAGACCTAAACGTAGTCGTTATTGAATTAAAGAAAGGGTTAGTGAAAGGTGGAGCTGATATACAGTCCATAAAGTATGCATCCTATGTATCTAATTGGGGCTTCGACCAACTAAAGGAAGTTGCTGAAGCTCACTTCAAAGAAAACAAAATGGATGTAACCTTTGTAAATGCATTACAAGACTTTTTCGGGGAAGATATTGATTATGAAGATATAAATAAAAGGCAGAAAATAATACTAGTAGGGGAAGACTTTGATGAAAAATATTGTCTATTGGAAAGTGGCTCTTGGATCAGGGAGTTTTAATAAAGTTTGTTAAAGTTCAAGTGCTGACGGATGGAGAAAACACTTTCCTTAAACCAGAAACTATACTTGCCCCCACTTCAGTCTTGCAACCTGTAGTAGAAAGGGGAAGAGAGAAGGGAAGACCATGGCTTGAAAACGGTAAAGATTGGCATACCAAGCAAAGATGTAACCAACAAACAGCTGAAAAATTAGAAGAAATTATAGAATACTTAACTTCATTAGAAGGCGTTGAGGTTAGTTGGAATCAGGAGTTTTATGTTGCACTTACTATAAACCGACGTAACTGGATAACGATAAGAACTTTTCCCAATCAATTAAATCTCCATATACACGTGTATGAAAAAGGACGATTTAAAAAAGACGATATAGCAAAAATGCTCGGAATTGACAGAGATTTTATAGAGATTTCAGAACACAGTGCTCGTGATACCATAATCATAAAAATAGGACCAGATTTTAACGTAAAGAGTGAACAATTCAAGACACTTATTGAGCAAACTAAAGAACTCTTCATAAAAGCTGCAAGGTAGAGCAAAAGAGCTGGGAAAAACTAGCGCGCGCTATCGCATTAAGAGTGTAGACCAACGGTATGTCTAGCATTTTGGCCCTTCTCTACACGCTGCGGGTGAAAAAGCATGGGAAAGTGCCTCCTTTCTTTCGCGCGCTACTCTCAGCTAATCCATGGGTTTGCCGCATTTTCTGCAGAATCTGGCGTCCGCCCTGTTCTCCGCACCGCAATAGGTACAATATATTTTCTCTATTGCTGTATAATCTTGCTGAGCAACCCGGGGACGCGGCCTTGGCTTAGAGTAGGAGGGGGAAGCTGAACGCTGTTGAACTACATCAGCATAATACATACGAGATTTTTCTATCCGTCGAGGAGAGTACATAGCCTTTAATTCTTTCTCTCTTAACGCCAAAACCCCTCCGACAATCATTAAAGTACATGGGAGTATTCCAAAGAGAAAGGTAGCGATAAACGCTAATATTCCCCCAATTATCAAGATTACACCACCCCTCCTTTTGCCCATCATCCCTCCGATTATGCCGAGTATTCCTGCCAAGAATGCTAAAGGAACGCTCATTAAACGAAGCGTTGAGGTATCGATTGTGGAGCCAAATGCTGAATTAAACGCTTCAGCAATATCGGCCACCATGAAAGCAGATATGCCGGATAAGAAAGAGAAGATTCCTCCTATTAATCCCAAGACAAAACTGCCTCTCATTTCTGACCTAACTCCTTATACTTGTTATGCATATCGGCACCATTATTCCAAAGATTTGGCGCCCTCACTCAACTTCACCCGACTATTATAACTTAAACATATTCTTAAGTTTTTCTCAGTCACATAAAAATATTGCACATTCTCAAGGTCATACTGTTCTAATAATAAGGCACGCGCGACTACAGAATTTAAAGAAGTGAAAAATTAGCGCGCGCCTGAAGGCATCATACTTATAAAATGAAAATAGTCCACCCCCTCGAAGAAACTAAATTATGTATAAAAATTAAGGAAACTTAATAATGCTAATGCATCAGCGCGCGCTAATCCAATTTGACTGATCATTGCTAGGTTAAGATGGTCCCAAAATGGGCAATTCATAATGGAGAAAGGGGAAAAGAATTTAAAGGCCATGCTTCTATTTTAGGACGAGGAGCCAACATGTCGATTCTAACGGTGGAGGAGAAAGAGCTGTTAAAAAAGGCAACCACCTTAATGGAGGAGCTGCTGGAAACGCTCGAGGTTATGCAGGATAAGGAGCTCGTCAGAGACCTGAAAGCAGCCATCAAAGAAGCGGAGGAAGGCAAGACCAAGCCCCTTAAAGAGCTAATTCGCGAGCTGGGCTTAGAAGGGAAAATTTAAGGTTTACTGGCTTACTGCATTCTTAATGTAGCTGTATTGTCTTTTTGTAAAGCTTAGTATTTCCACTTCAGGTTTTGACGATGCTAGCTAGATGTATTAGCTGAGGAAAAAGGACAGCTTTATGAGTGGATACTTTAAATTCCTATTGCTCATGATCAAGGATGTGAAAAGTGGTGAAGTATAAAATAGGATTAACTGACGGGAGAGTAAGTCAAAAGCCATTTCAGACCACTGATTTATTTAAGTTTGCCACTTCCAAGGATAATTCATTTTACATGGTACCATTTCCCTCTTTATTCAAAGGAACAGGCCTTCACTTGTCTTTCCACCCTAGTGGCGTGAGCCATTTGCGGACAACCAATCCTAAGATATCTGTTGATATCCGTATGGACGAGCTCATAAAGTTGTTATCCCTTGACGCTTACAAAATTAGTTTTGAGCATTTCCTCCGTCTTCCAAGGTCAGGTACACCCGCACTAATTGCTATAATATCTGACAGACAAGTTCAAGAATGCATCTACAAGATTGGGGCTAACAATTTCCTCATAGATGTTTGGAAACTCTTTAATTGTATGACGTTAGCAGCAGTTAAAGATACGTTAGACCTGCCATTCGCGATTCCAAAGTTAAGAAGTTTAGGTCATATTAAAGAAGGTGATAACATAGTTATAACTCCAACCGAACTCAACGAATTTTCGATATTCCATGATCGTTCTTCGCATAAAATTCAAGATTTAGAATATTTGCTACCAAGTGAAAAAGAATATATAAGAAAATTTGGAGGATATTTCTTCACAATCGAGAAGTCAATAGAAGGTGGATATGAGAGCTTCTTCCATTCACCGTTGTTTAAACCTCTTTTTGAACCAATGCAAGAATTTATGAATAAGCTAGACAGGGCTGGCATCAAACCAACAAACCTAAGCACAAATAGCTTTGAGAATGTGTTAAAATTTGAGCATATTTTACAAGAAAAGAGAGTGCTAGAGCTCAGTTAATACCCTTCAAATCTTTGAAAGAGCGCGCTGTGAACACTGTAGTTTGCATAGTCTTTCAACCAGTCATTGCTTAATAGTTTACATCCTACAATGAATTTTATATTATGCTTAAGAGCTTCATGAAATGCTTCAATGTACACAAATACTATGTTCGTCTAATAAGGTTTAAAAACTTTTTTGGCATCGCAAACGAGTATAGAAAGGCGATTCAACATCTACCAATCTTCAAAACCACAGGTTTAGAAGAACTTAAACAATAACTTCTTAACTGCCCTGTTAACTTAAGCTCAGAAACTGCAAAGGTAACCTTAGCATGCGCTACCTGTGACCAAGGAACCTTCAGGTAATCGAATTATTCTTTGGAAGTAGAGGAAACATGACAAAAGCCTATATTTCTACTTTAAGCAATAACTAAAGCAGGTTGAAGGACGAGGTAATTAGAACGATTCTCGAGTTGGACAGGAAGCTGGATTTTGAGGCCAGAACGGAAGTCTGAGCTTCGGAATCAGCGTGGGTTGATGTAGCGTGGCTCGATAAAAGGTTTAGGTATGGGCTGAGTGAAAGAGCGCATATGTGGAAGTATCCGCTTGTGGCGGATGTTGGGTTTGAGGTTGAGGCGAGTGCAAGCGCCAAGCAGGTCAAGGGAAGTGTGGCGAATTTAGAGAACCTGGGAGCATCATTGAGCATCATAGCGCGCGCTTAATTTTAAACTGTTGAAAAATCCTAGCGTTGAGAGATTTCACTCTAGACAAATAACTTTCTCAATGAAGTCTAAAGCTATCTGAAGCATATTATACGTCTTTTCTTCCAGATCCGCCTCTTGATCTTTAAGCGGGTGCTCTAAAACCTTCCTGTAGCGAGTGATTATATTTAAGTGCTCCATTGCACTCTTATTCACTCCAATGGCTTCCGAGAATGTTCTTGTTATATCTACTAAGTCTCCTAAGGTAGCACCATCTAAAAAGTCTTTAATTTCTTCTTTATCAGGTCTTCTCCCAATAACCCCTTCAAGTTCCTTTACTTTATTTTCTAATTTTTCTTTTACTTTTTCCTTCCATTGATCACCAAAATTCTTCTTAAGCTTATCTCTAATGTTTCTTCTCATTTTTAACTCCACAGTTGGTAGCCTGTTGCGGATTGTGACTAGTCGTGGAAATTTATTAAAGTATCTTAGATTTTCTATATAGTCTTTCAGATACGACGGCCACGTCTTGCTTATTTGAATACTGTTTTCAGCCACAGGTAGAAATCTTGAGAGGAAGCTCTCGACCTGAAGAGCACTTTCTTCTGAAAGTTTCCCGCTCTTTTCTATAACGTAGAATTTTTCTCCTTTTTCATCCAAAAGAAAGATAATATTTCTCTCACTTACATACCTGAAGCATTCTGTTATCACAGGTAGAGTTTCCCTTATCAAAAATACGAGATTGAGCTGAGATGATATAACTCTCTTCATTTCATCTAAGATTGTTGAGTAGCTGGATAAAGTGAAGATGTACGGTGAGAGTAAAATTCCTACACTAATTGGTTCCCCATCTGGAGCATCTGTATATCTAATCTCCCAGCAGTAAGCTCCTTCTATTTCGAATATATTCTTTAACTCGGCACAGGGATAAACTTTCTCAATGAATGAAGATAAAATCTCATCAAACTTCTTTTTCCAATCCCTTGTGAGCTCCAATTTTCTTACTTTAATAAGCTCTTTAAATTCATCAACGGCGAAAGGAGAAATAGCGAAATAACTTTTAGATGTCTCAAGAATAAGCCGAGAAGTTTTGCTAATTTTGCCAATCCTGCTTTCAAGAACTGGGACTGGCTCTCTTATGCACTTCTCTAACAGTTTTATGTCGCTTAAGGACAAGTCATTAAAAAACTCTTCAACCTGTTTCTTCTCTACTCTAATTTCTCGTTTAAATCTTTCGCATAAGTTGCTGAGAAAGAGAGAAGGTACAAATTGATTTTCAAAATATCCGCGGGCGCTTCTATAATAGAGGATGTTGCTCATGCCAAATCGCAAAAGGGCATCTATTAGTTCGCCTTCCGAAAAACTCCCTTCCTTATCAAAAAAGCAAATAAACCACCTATGAATTCCTTTTATATCAGATGTATGAGCTAATGCTTCAAGTAAGAAGAGAAATTTTGTTTTTTCCTCTTCACTTAGACCTTTGTAAAATGAGTCATACCATTCAAGAAATTCGTTAATATGCTTACTTTTTATGTAATCTTGTATAGCATCTCTCCAGAAATAAACGTCATAGTTAACTTCTTCCATTCTATTAAACGATTCCTTTAGGAAATTTAGGATGGCATCAACTACTATTCTTTCGAGCTCATATCTCTTAGCCAAGTTTTTACCAATAAGAGGATAATTTTCCTCTATACCGTAACCAGCAGATACGGAAGTTGGATTTTGAGCAAACTGAACAAAAGCGTCAAGAGCGGCAAGCCTCACTAAATCTTGAGTAAACTTAGCAGGAAGATTTTTCTCTAGTATTTCTTGAAGAACCTCTTTTTCATCTGCCTTGTCCTCCATTCGATTCCCCCCACTTTTAGCATGCTTCATTTTCATTTAAAAATCAGCCCCTCAGACATTTATAAATTTGATGTCACCGTTGATGGCTCTATTTACTTTTTAAGAAGTGCCCACCGGTTTATGCGTGTTTTTTCAAACTTCTGATCTCAGCTGTATCCCACGAGACTAGATTTACATGGAATTTTCTCGACAGAGATCTTAATCCGTAATATTCCCAATATAATTTTACAGTAATTTCAAAATGCTCTTTCGCCGGACCTGTAAAGGAAAAACAGCCCCAAAGCCTTTCTAGAGAACCGTTAATACTCCTTAATTCAGCAACGTAAAACCAATATTCATTCAACATTCCAGGCAACATATCTACCTCATAGTTCGGCGAATCATTCCAACATATCCTATGAATTGCCCTATGAAATGATGAATTAAATATTGCTTCGCCATAAACTCTCTTCGCAATACTACGACCTTTGTTCCTCACTAAAAAACCAAAACGCTTAACATTTTGTTCAGGACTCCAGCAGTGAGGCTCTAAAATGAGTTTCGGTCTTCTATAATAATTCGGTATCTGCAAAATTAAATCCATAAATGGAATCTTCTCCAGCAAATTTTATCCTGATATCAATAGTTTTCATGGAGAATATTAACCTTCCTATACCCTACGCGCACGAGCTGTTTAATGTTTTAAGTAATAACTCATCAGTATTCTCCTTCCGGCTGCTCTGTTTGGCCACCTTAATCCTATCCACGCCCGCTTAAAAGGGCGTAAATAGAGCGTATGAAATCGAAAAGAATAAGACGTGCTGAAGCATAATTCTATGGATAAAGGCGGGGGAGCATGCTTAACGAGGCTGACACGAGGGCGAAGCTGATCGACCCTAAGCTTCACGAGGGCAATTGGCGGGAGGAGCTTATTCTGAGGGATAGGCCTATTACGCCTGGTAGGCTTATTGATGAGCGGGGTAATCGTAGGACAGGTAAGAAGCCCGATTATATTTTGCTGCATCACCCTGGTTTTCCTATCGCTGTTGTTGAGGCTAAGGACGAGGAGCATTCGGCTTTGGATGGAGTGCAACAAGCTAAGGGCTATGCTCTGGATTTAGATGTGCTTTTCGCTTATTCGACTAATGGACATGAAATTGAGGAGTTTGATTTTACTACTAATGTGCAGAGGAGTTTAGATAGGTTTCCGACACCCGATGAGTTATGGGAGAGATACACTAGTCATAAGCTAAGGGGGGTTATTGTTAGGCCTGAAGTCAATCCTTTGGAAGTGTCTTATTATTATTTGCTAGGCGGCAAGCGGCCTTGGTATTTTCAGGAAGTTGCTATTAAACGGGTTATTGAAGAGATTTTGAAGGATAAGAAGCGCCTGTTGCTTACCATGGCAACAGGGACTGGTAAGACTTATGTTGCTTTTCAGATTGTTTGGAAGCTTGTCAAATCTGGTTATTTCAACAGGGTTCTTTACTTAGCTGACCGTATTTTTCTTAGAGACCAAGCTTACAATGAGTTCTCAGGTTTTGGAGATGCTCGCGGTCTAATCGAAGAAGGCAGGGCACCTAAAACACGCGATATCTACTTTAGCATTTATCAAGCTATGTATAGTGGTGAAGAGGGGAATCGTATTTATCAACAATATCCACCCGATTTCTTTGACTTAATTATAATAGATGAGTGTCACAGGTCTGGCTATGGAACCTGGAGGCAAATTTTAGATTATTTCAGTGGTGCTGTTCATCTCGGCATGACAGCTACGCCTAAGCGTGATGACAACATTGATACTTATGCCTATTTTGGAGAACCTGTATATACTTATAGCATGGGCAAAGCTATTGAAGACGGCTTCTTAGCTCCTTTCCAAATTTATAGGGCTTTTACGAATATAGATCGTGATGGCTTAAGTATCAGGGATGCGCTTTACCAAGGTGCTCAAGTTTACGTTCCCGAGGAGACAGATTTGAAGGAATTATACACACTAGAGGATTTTGAAAGGGAGATAGTGTTGCCCGATAGGACCGCAAAAATATGCGAACACTTGGCAAACCTGCTACGTACTTTCGGACCAAGACAGAGAACAATGGTTTTCTGCGTGAATATGGATCATGCTGCTCAGGTGGCAAAGGAATTGCAAAACAGATTTGCAGATTTAGGATATCCTGACTACGCTGTACGAATAGTTTCTGAAGAACCTGAAGTAAAAGAGATTTATGAGCGATTCCGAGACTCAGATAAGCCCACACCAGTTGTTGCAACAACCGTGGATCTGCTTACCACCGGGGTGGATGTGCCTTCTGTCCATAACATTGTACTGATTAAGCCGATCGCTTCGAAGGTTGTTTTTAAACAGATCATAGGCAGAGGCAGTAGAATTGACCCTAATACCAACAAGTACTTTTTCCGCATCATAGACTATGTGAACGCTATACGTTTGCTAGACGAATGGGATTATCCTTCAGGAGCAGAACCCGGTAAGATTGTAGAAGGACCTTTTGATCTCTCTCTTACTGGAATAGTTGTGCATTTTGACACGCAGACACCTATACCAAATGCACGGGTAGTTGCCCAAATTGGCCCAAATATGCAAAGAATCGCCCGCACTTCCTCTGACGGGAGATTTACCTTGACGGAGCTTCCTCATTCACCTATCACGCTTCACGTAACAGGCACAGGTTTTCGCAGTAAGCAAATGACTATCACACCAGAACCAGGCTTGACGATTGTAATCGAATTAAAACCGGAATCCCCGGTTGAAAAGAAAATCACTCTAAAGGGAATTGAAGTTTACATTGCTAACGAAATACGCATAGTTCTTACTGCAGATGGTAAAACACTTACCGATGCAGAATATATCGAATACTCTAAGAATGGCGTAATTCAACGTGCCACATCGCTTGATATTTTACGTGAAATATGGATTGACCCTAAGAAGAGAAGCAGCTTCCTAGAAGCTTTGCGAGAGAAATCAATTTATCCAGATCTCATAGCAAGCTTGCTCAAACGCCCTGATGCAGATTCTTTCGATATTCTCGCTCATATTACGTTTGAAGTTCCAATTTTTACCCGTGACGAGCGTGCAATCGCTTTCAAGAATCTTCACGGAGAATTTCTGCAGGCTTTCGACCCAAAGGCTCAAGAGGTTCTTCTAGCACTTTTAGACAAATACAGGGTTGGAGGGATAGAGGAGATCTCAAAGCCAGAGATTTTCAGAATCCCGCCCTTCGACAAATATGGCTTCCTTAGGGAAATAGCAAAACTCTTTGGCGGTTTTGATCGATTGAGAGAAGCTATAAACGAAATGCAAAGAGGATTATACTTAGGAGGGATGATACGATGAGTAGGGGAGAACTTGCTAACAACATCTGGAGAGCATGTGACATAATGAGGAGAGACGACGGTACATCAGGAATCTTGGAATACACAGAACAGCTTTCATGGATGATCTTTCTTAAAGTTTTTGAAGACGTTGAGAAAAGATTTGAAGATGAGGCAAGGTTTGCTGGTAGAGAATACCAACCAATAATTGAGCCCCAGTACCGATGGTCGGCTTGGGCTAAAAAGGATGATAAAGAATTGGAGAAATATTTTTCAGAGGAGGAGCTGAAAGAAGTAAAAAAGAGGGAGGAGCATATTCTTGTAGTTTTTATAAACGACAAACTGTTCCCTTATCTTAGGTCCCTACAAGGAACATCGGAAAAGGAAAAGATTGCAGCAATTTTCAAAGAGATAGGTGGAAACAGGATGAAGTCTCCCTATAACTTGAAAGATGTTATAAACTTGCTTGATAAAATAGATTTCAACAATCTTGAAGATTCGCATGCTCTCTCACAACTTTATGAAGAACTGCTTTTGCGATTAGGAAAAGAGGGAGGCATTGCCGGGGAAATTTACACTCCAAGACCAATAGTCAGACTAATGGTGAAAATTGTCGACCCGAGGATAGGAGAAACAGTCTTTGACCCGTTTTGCGGTTCATGTGGCTTCTTGGTAGAATCCTATAAGCGTATGATAGAATCAAAAGAATTAACGGTTGAAGAATATGAAAAACTACAGAAGGAAACGTTCTATGCGCAGGAGAAGAAGCCTTTACCCTACCTTATAGGTGTCATGAACTGTATTCTGCACGGCCTACTCACCCCGAACATAGTCAGGAAAAACACTCTTGAAGACAATATAAGAAACATACCGGAGTCAAAGCGCCATAATGTTATTCTAACTAATCCACCATTCGGTGGAACGGAAAGTCCACAGATACAGCAAAACTTCCCGGTGCAAACTCAAGCCACCGAGCTTTTAGCTTTACAATATGTTATGAAGAGTTTAAAGCTTAATGGAAGATGCGGTATAGTTCTTCCAGAAGGAGTTTTATTTAGAGGAGACGCCTTCGCCCAAGTAAAGAAAGAGCTATTGGAAAACTTCAATCTGCATACTATAATAAGTTTGCCTTCAGGGGTATTCGCCAACGTAACTTCCTCAGGGCAAGGACCTAAAACAAACCTATTATTCTTTGACAGAACTGGCCCAACGAAAGAGATTTGGTATTATGAACACATCCCACCTGGAGGAAAGAAGTATACTAAGGCAAACACGATAACAGATGAGGATTTAACCGACTGCTACGAGAAGTGGAAGAATAGGAAGGTTTCGGAAAACTCATGGATAGTCTCTATTGAAGAGATTAGAGAAAGGGACTATGACCTTACTGCGAGGAATCCTAACAAAAAACAAGAAACAGTATACACAGAGCCAGAAGAATTGGTTGAAAGCATACTTGAGAAGGAAAAACAGATTTTGGAAATACTTGAAGAATTCCGCAACATTCTTGGTGAGAGTAATGGGTAAGCAAGAAAAATTAGGCACCTTCGCAGGCGGAAAGGCAGAAGAGACGATAGAGGGTGAAAAAGTTCAAGGGCCTTATGATTTACCTGAAGGATGGAAATGGGTAAAATTAAAGGACTTATTGATAGGAAAACCGCAGTATGGATTAACTTCTAAGTCTGAAAAAGAAGGAAAAATACTATACGTACGAATCACGGATATTGATAATTCTGGTAAATTAATTCAGAGTAATCTCCAATATGTGGATATTGATGATGAAACTTTTAAGAAGTATGAAATACAGGAGGAAGATATTTTAATAGCAAGAAGTGGCGCAACAGCTGGTAAAGTTTTCCTATGTGAAAAAAGTATGAACGCCGTATTTGCGTCATACCTAATAAGATTCAGGATAAAGAGAGAGAAAGTCTGCCCCAAATACCTTTTTTATTTCTTTCACTCTAACGAATATTGGAATCAAGTTAGAAGCTGGAAAGTAGGTGGAGCACAACCTAATATAAATGCCCAAAATCTCCAGAGATTGAATATACCTCTCCCACCTCTTGAAGAGCAGAAACGCATAGTTTCACGCTTAGAACAACTCGTCAACAGGGCTGAAGAAGCCAAGAGGCTTAGAAAACAAGCAAGAGAAGAAGCCGAGAAAATAATGCAAGCAGCCTTAAACAAAGTCTTCAGCAGAGCCGAAGAAGAAGGATGGAGCAAAGTAGAAATTAAGGATGTTGTTAGAGAGTTTCAAAGTGGTTTTCCATGCTCAAAAATACATGCCGTAGAAAGTGGTGTTCCTCATTTAAGACCAAACAATATAGGTTTTTATGGAAAGTTAGACTTATCTCAGTTAGTTTTCATACCCTCGGAGATAGTCGATTTAAATAAATACTCACTCAGAAAAGGAGATATTCTTTTCAATAACACTAATAGTAAGGAACTTGTGGGGAGAGCATGCTTAGTTAAGGAAGACTTAGACTGTGCTTTTAGTAACCATATTACTCGATTAAGGGTGAACATGCAACTCATCACTCCAGAATGGCTAACTTGGAACATTAACTATCTATGGTTAAAAGGACACTTTTTAACCATTTGCAGAAAATGGATAGGACAAGCCGGAGTAAACACAACAATGTTAGAGTCAACAAAAATTTTCCTTCCACCTCTTGAAGAACAAAAGAAGATGATAGCTTATCTTGCTAAGATAAGTGAAATTATAGAATCTCTCAAGAAGCTTCAGCAAAGAACAGAGGGGGAACTTGAAAAACTTGTTCCGGCTATCCTAGATAAGGCATTTAAGGGTGAGTTATGATGGAAAATGAATCAGGTCTAAAATTCTCTGAAATGAAAAATCCGATATACCGGGCTTTAGAGAACCAGCTATGTCTGAGTTTGAATGGTTTATGCTGATAAAATCTTACTCGATTTTTTTTATATAAGCGTGCGAGTTACCCTTAAATCCCGTTACAGATGGATGTAAAAGATAATGGATAGGATTGTACTAAGAGAACTCGATTATAAGGAGCAAGAACTGCAATCCACGATTGCAGTCAGACTCCGAAATGCAATAGAAGAAGGCTCCTTAAACCTATTTGATGCATTGTATCCGCATATTTGTCAAGGGATGGTAACTTCATTCCGCCTTACTAACCCAAATTCTAAGCTAACAAGATTCATACTTGATGTTTCAGACTTAACTATAATTTCCATACTTCCAAAAATTCCCTTTAGTTCGATAAGTAAGAATGGATTAAGTATCACAAGTTTAATTGACTTATGGGATAAAGGTAAAGTTCTACCTGTGCTAACTCATCCATATAAGACCTACTGGAATATAAGAGAATTAGATCCGTTACTAGAAAGGAAGCCGCCTTGTGGGGCTTATAGATCTTATACTCTCCTTAAAGTTCTTGCAGGGAGTAATTATGAGCGGATACGTTCTGCGGAACACAGGTTTATGAGATACATGCAGGCTGATCATCTAGGAAGAACTCATGCATGGAGTATTCTTACGGAATTGCGAGTTTTAGGATATGAGGAGTTTGCACAATTAGCTGAATCCCAGATGACGGCAAGCTTTAATGCGGGATATTATTTTGCAAATGTTATCGCTGAAATACTAACTATTCCTATAGTAACCGGATTTGGAAGCATTAGCCAATGTTATTCTATTGACCCAGTTGTACGCGAGGTTCTGCCTTGGGGCGAGGAAAGAATACATAAAATAGCTCAGAAGTTAATCTCAAAACAGGTTGAACTCAAGACAGTAGATTGCGACAAGGTAAGAAAGTGTTTTATAGAGCTGGATCAAGCATGTAAGAAAGGAACCATAAATACTTTGAAGAGTAGCATAAGCAAACTCGATACAGTTCTTGGGAATGGAGGAGGAGACAGAAAGTCTGCTTACCTAATGTCTGTCTACTTAGTGAAAGCACCAAAGAGGTTGAAGTGGTATTTCTTTCCTATTATATCGTGGAAAAATATTTCAGAACCCACAGAAAGCGTAGAGCTCCCAAGTGTAAAAGAGATTAGGCCAGGAGATCGAGTGTACTCGCCCTCTTTGCGACGTGAGGGTGTGCTTGGAGCCTTCGTCATAGATAACCGAGGCCTACTCCGCTATCTTACAGCACCCCATGTTTCAGGGGGACAACTTATACTGTTAGGAGACCCGAATGAGCGAAAGGAGATAGTCACATATAATCTCCGAATAAGAGGATTAGACGAGGATTTACCAGCAGTATTGAAGCAACCGATTCCTCCGAGGGAGGGGATGGAAGTTGTTTCTGTCGGATATGGAAGACAAGGCGAGCTAATAATCAGAGAGGGACGGGTCCTCATCGAGAAAATGAGTGAAGATTATAGATTTACCGTAGGTGGCTCTACGTATACTGTTGAAGGAAATCATCTATTTGTCGCTGATCTGGAAGCGAAGAGTGGAGAATCTGGAGCACTCATACTTTCCAAAAATGGAAGATTTCCTGTGGGACTTATAGAAGCATCTAGCATACATAATTCCTGTAAAACTTATTGTTTAAGATTAACTGAACTTTGTAGGGAAAAGAATATTCATGGAATTTTCACACCACTGGCTATTCCATCTAATTCTTCAGAGATGTTTAGAAAGATCGTGGCTAGCTTAGTGCCGGATGGAATTTTCATTCAAAAGGTAGATATTCTAAAGAAAGATGAAGCTACCATTCTTAGAGAGTTAGGAGTGATCTTGAAAAAAGATATTTCAACTAATACAGAGCAATATTATGAAGAAACACCAAAGGATGTGGATCATAAAGTTGATGTAGGCGAAAAGTGTTTTCTTGCTGGAAGACTTCTTCTCAATTCACAAAGAAAGCTGGTTGGTGTAGCGTTTGCTTCTTCTGAAGACGTAATTATATCCATCCATATAGACAGGCTTATGAAAGGTTTCTGTTTAGAACTTATATAATTTTTCAATTAATATCTCTTAATAGTAGGAAACTGAAATACAAGAAAGTTAAAAACGTTTACTCATCGTCCGGGTCAGGCAGATCCCAATCAGAGTCAATCTTAACCTTGCCCAAAGCTTTCTCAAGCATTATCTTCCGCTCTATTGAAGCAACGAGTTTTCTAAGAAAGATTGCAGTATTGAAATTGATTGAAACCGAGTTAATACCTGCAAAAGCTCTCTAAACCTCCTTTCCTCTCTATGTCCAAGTACGCGCGCTATGCGAGACATAGAATTGAAAGTAGAGAGCCTGATGTGAATGACCTTCATAAATACCTTATAGAGGAGGAATATAGCGCGCGCTTCAAACTTAATCTTAACTTTGCCGTAACCCGCGTTTAATTAAATTCTCCAAGTCTTCTTGGAATTTTGAATCTTTTAGTAAAAGATTCCATATATTGTGTAGCATCCGTTCCCTTCCGTTTATTTTATTGATAATCTCCTTTATCTCTTGAGGATCTATAATCTCTGCTTCACCTTCCTTCTTTACAACTCCAATTTGTATGGGCTCGCCTATATCCCGAGATACTTTTATTGCTTGTAAAATGCAATAGACAGTCAATTCTTTCGCTCTTTCGATATCCATATCTTTCTCATAAAATGTTTCAAGAAGTGTACGTACATAACCGCTGGCGCTGCCGATGGCTTCAAAATCTCCACAGGGTCGGGATAACCGTCAAAGAAGAAGATATAGATGTTTTCATCATCTATAGCTGTTAGGATCTAGATTTCAACTGTTATTTTTCTTTTGCTCGTCTTTTTCGTTTAGCTTGATGAGGTTTTATCTTAATATAGCCTTTAATAAAGAGGTTGCCATGTTTATCTACAAGATGAATCCCCAAACTCTCAGGAGCAGTGGTGTGGAATTTGCAATATGGACATTTGATATTAGGGTATATGAATATGCTTTTCTCCGATCTTTCCGGACGAATGGATTTACTCACAAAAGATATGTAAGTTCGAAGCAAATAAACTTTACTGAAAAGACATAAATATTAACTTTTAAGTATCTCTCTTATGGACTTTGCTAACTCTACTTTCAATTTTTCCCTTCCCCTAGAATCATTGCTATAAGTTATATGGCGGATATACTTAATGTCGAATGGCACATCATTTTCGTCTTGTGTAAGCAGGATTACTCTTTTTGCAAGAGCATGAGCGATGCCAACCTCATAAAAGACATTGGGGTTTCTTCCTGTAAGATCTGCAATTATTATTTGTGCCATATTAATATGCTTCCAAACATCTTGCATTATAGGTTTTGGCTCAAAAATATCATCTGCCCTCTTGCATTTCAATCCACATTTGATCACAACCGGCTTAATAACCTTCGTGTATAATGGTTTAAAGGATTTTGCAAAAGGCATAAGAACAAAACAAAGCTTTTCGTCTAAACCAAAAGATCTTTGTGGAAAGACATCATATTCAGCTCTGATTTTATCCTCAAGTTCTTTTTTAAAAAAATTCCATTTTTCTCTTACAAAGCAAATAGATGAATATTTATCTACCGTTAAGCTATTGATATCAAGGATAGGTCCGAGAGCTTGTTGTAATGCGTTAAAAGAATTATTTAATGCTGTGTCTGTACCTATGATTTCATGTAGCTCCTTAAGGATATGCCTAATTTCTTTGATGTAACGTAAATACCACTGCTTATGCTTTTTCCAGTAAACTTGTTCACCTGTTCTTTTTGCCGTACTAATTTTTCTTTCCACTCTTAAAAAAACGATATTAAACTTTTTAATGCAATCGCATATCTTACAGGCTCTTATCGGCGACGTTAACATTAATCCTCACCCCTAGAGCCTTTTTTACGTGTGCACTTAGGACCTTTGAAATTCTCAGGTTTTATTACGGCAAGGAGACAATCTTTATGACCTTTATGCCCCATCCGTATTCTCCAAAAGATTTTACCGCTCGATCTGTCTATATGTTCACTCATAAAAAGTGATCCCTTTTTACCGCAACGTGGGCATCTATAGCTAGTCATCACCTTTAATAGGTAAGAAAAACTTTATAAACCTTTTTAGCTTTAAACAACATGCCTGACAAAAGACAAAAACCGAGCCCTTCCCAACGCAGATTTTTTATGTATGTTCGTATAGTATGTCCTTATTGTCGTTTTGAAACAACAGCACCAGAAAGCTTAGGCGTTCATCTCGTGGAGAAACATCCTAACAAAGTCATAAAAGGATATAAAATGGTTAAGGTCAAAGAAGTGAAACGATAGCTGAAAGCAATTCTTCCTCATCATCACATCACGCTAGTAACGTGAAAAGGACTCGGAAGCAAGGACGGCGGTAGGGTTCACCATTCTAATGACGGCCTAACAGCACGCGGCGCCTAAATAACATGCACTTTAACACGTGCTTACTCCAGCTTTTTATATTCAAACTAATCAGCTTAGCGCACGCTAATCAGCTTTAACAATAAGGGGACAGGGAGAATACAAAAAGTTAGAAAAGCGAACTAAAAACGCGCGTGCGCTCACTCTTCGTCAGGGTCGGGCAAGTCCCAGTCGGGGTCAACCTTAACCTTGCCAAGAGCCTTCTCAAGCATTATCCTCTGCTCAATAGATGCAACAAGCTTCCTAGTGAACACTGCAGCATCAGGATTAATAGACACGGAGTCAATGCCTGCTCTAACAAGAAACTCGGTGAACTCAGGATATACTGATGGAGCCTGTCCACATATTGAAACAGTCTTGCCGTCGCGGTGTGCTATTTTTATTAAATATTTGATTGCTCTTTTGACTGCTAGGTTTCTCTCGTCGAAGATTTTGGCAACGGTCTCGTTGTCTCTGTCTGCTCCAAGTATCAACATAGTTAAATCATTCGAACCGATCGAGTAGCCATCTATATATTTATTGAACTTGTCAGCTATTAGAACGTTTGAGGGTATTTCAGCCATGACCCAGAGCTTGAAGTCTGGTCCTCTTTCTAATCCTTCCTCCTTCATTATTTGGATGATCTTCTGGATTTCCTCCTCGGTTCTGCAGAAGGGTATCATGACGTAGAGGTTTTTCAGTCCGAATTCGTCTCTGACTTTTCTTATTGCTTTGAGCTCGAGTCTGAAGGCTGGGGCGTACTTGGGGTCGTAGTATCTTGATGCTCCTCTCCACCCTAATAGGGCGCTTGGCTCAACGGGCTCGTACTTGTCTCCTCCCTCGAGGTCTCTGTACTCGCTGCTTTTGAAGTCTGTTAGTCTGAGGACGACGGGTCTCGGGTAGAATGCGGCGCAGACTTTTCTCATTCCTTCTGCTAGTTTGTCGATGACTTTCTGCTGCTGGCCTGTTTCAATCAGGTAGAGCGGGTGTTCCCCGATTTCCGCTGCCCAGATGAATTCTTCTCTCATGAGTCCTACTCCGTCTACTGGTAGTGCTGCGACTTTTTCCGCTAGCTCCGGCTCGCCTAGGTTTACGTAGATTTTTGTTCCCGTCACAGGGTATGATTCTGCTGCTACTGCTACTGCTGCAGCCTCCTCCTTCTTCTCGACTGCTTCCGCTAATGCTCCTCTGTAGACTACTCCGAGCTTTGAGTCGACTGTTATTGTTTCTCCATCCTTGATTGCTTCTGTTGCTGGTTTTCCTCTGCTTGCTGTTCCGACGATGCAGGGTATTCCGAGTTCGCGACTAACTATTGCTGCATGACTGGTCATTCCTCCGCTGTTGGTTACTATTGCAGCCGCCTTACGCATTGCCGGGACCCATTCGGGCGCGGTCATTTCTGTTACTAGTATTTCTCCGGGTTGGAATGTGTCGAGTTTGTCGACGCTCATTATGATGTGTGCTTTTCCTGCTGCTAGTCCTGGTGATGCTGGTAGTCCTTGGCATATTACTTCTTTCTCCTTGGTTACTGCGACTGCTTCTGGTTTCTCTTCCTCTGGTTTCTTCATTGCCCATACTGTTTCTGGTCTTGCTTGGAGTATGTAGAGTTTGTTGTCTCTTTCGTCTAGTGCCCATTCGATGTCCATTGGCTTCTTGTAGTGGTTTTCGATTTCTATTGCGTGTTTCGCTAGTTCTTTTATCTGCTGGTCGGTTAGTATTTGCTTGTCCTGCTGTTCTTTCGGGACTTCTTTTTCTTCTGTTCCTCCTTCGGGTTTTCTTGTGAGCATTATTTTCTTTGTTGACACTATTTTCTTCACGATTTGGAGGTCGGTTTTTCTGACGTAGTAGTCGTCTGGTGTGATTTTTCCCTGGACGACGTATTCTCCTAATCCGTATCCTGCTTCTATCATTACGACGCTTCTGTCTCCGTTGCTTACGTCTAGTGTGAACATTACTCCTGAGGCTTTTGAGAACACCATTAGCTGGACTGCTGCGGATAGTGCGACTTTCATGTGGTCGAATCCTTTTTGGACGCGGTAGAATATTGCTCTGTCTGTGAAGAGGCTTGAGTAGCATTCTTTAACCTTGTCTACGACTTCCTCGGGTGTTGACACGTTTAGGTATGTTTCCTGCTGGCCTGCGAAGCTTGCGTCTGGGAGGTCTTCGGCTGTTGCTGATGATCTTACTGCTACGAACGGGTTTTTCTGCTTGACTTCTTTCTCCAGCTGCGCGTAGTATTTTTTGATTTCGCTTTCTATTTCAGGGGGCATTTTCGCCTCCATGACTGTTTTTCTTATTCTTGCTCCTACGCTTTGAAGTGTTTTGGTGTCGTTGGGGTCTTTCAGCTCGCTCAGGATGTCTGCTATTTTCTTCTCGAGATTGTTGTGTTTTATGAAGTATCTGTAGGCTTCAGCGGTTGTTGCGAAGCCGTTTGGCACTGGTACGCCTGTTTTCCTGAGCATTTCTCCTAGGCTTGCTGATTTTCCTCCTACTAGGGGTACGTCTTCT
>Ga0078972_1008400_pt1 | contig 21658 bp, 19 predicted proteins | sample YelNatPaOPGAMG01_FD_67568 | JGI IMG/M metagenome (GOLD analysis project Ga0078972, IMG submission 67568) | Hot spring thermophilic microbial communities from Obsidian Pool, Yellowstone National Park, USA - OP-RAMG-01 (SPADES assembly) (version 2) | ecosystem: Environmental > Aquatic > Thermal...
CCGGGGGGGGGGGGGGGTGTACCCCCCCGGTTGTTCCGGGCGGGGGGGGGGTGTCACCCCCCCGGTTGCACACCCGGGGGGTTGACCCTCCCCGCTCGCCCTGTGCCCAGTATATCCTACCGCCAAGGTTTGCATCTACGATCCTTTTTTGAGGTAATCCTACCGTGACGCCTTCTCCTTTGTTTTGCTCGTTGTTAAGCACCACTCTTCTGGTGTCTACACTGGCCGGCTTCGTTCGCGCCGACAATTGGCCGCAGTGGCGCGGTCCCCGCGGTGACGGCATCAGTACAGAAACCAACCTGCCGGCGCGCTGGAGTACGACGGAGAACATCGCCTGGAGCTTACCCCTGCCGGGCATGGGCGGCTCGACGCCGATCGTTTGGGGATCGCGCCTATTTCTGACCAGCGCGGACTCCCAGGGCGACCTTTGGCTCCTATGCATCAGTACCGAGGGCAAGGAAGTGTGGCGACGCAAACTCGGCAACGACCGTTTCCGTCATCGAATGGCTCATGAAGGCAACGGCGCCTCGCCTTCACCTAGCACTGACGGCAAGCACGTTTGGGCTTTCGTCGGCTCCGGCGATTTCGCCTGTTTCGATTTCGACGGCCAGGAAGTGTGGAAGTTCAACGCACAAGAGAGATATGGGAAGTTCCAAATCCAGTATGGCATGCATACCACGCCGCTGTTGTATGGCGAGCGCCTGTACTTGCAGCTCCTTCATTCGGGCGGCGCCCACGTGATCGCCCTGGATAAGAACAGCGGTGAGACTGTGTGGCAGGTGGAGCGAAAAAGCGATGCCGTGGCCGAGTGTGAGCAATCGTATGCGTCGCCGGTGGTCTGGCACAAGGGCGACCAAGCGTATCTCATTACGCATGGCTGCGACTACGCCATCGCCCATCGTCTGGACAACGGCGCCGAGATCTGGCGGCTCGGCGACCTCAACCCCAAGAACGGTTACAATCGGACCCTTCGCTTCGTCGCTTCGCCGGTCGCGGGGGCGGATCTGATTGTTGTCCCGACCGCCAAGAGAGGTCCGGTGGTCGGCGTGAAGCCCTCGGCCTCCGGCATGATTCGCGCTGGCAGCCCCGGCGAGCAGTGGCGCATGCCCAAAAACACCCCAGATGTGCCCTCGCCGCTGCTCTATGACGGGTTGGTGTATCTGTGCCGCGAGGACGGCACATTAATTTGTCTGGACGCCCAGAGCGGCAAGGAATTGTACGCCGAGAGCTTGCACAAGCAGCGCTATCGCGCCTCCCCCGTCTATGCCGACGGCAAGATTTATCTGACGGCCCGCGACGGTGTCATCAGCGTTGTCAAGGCCGGTCCGAAGTTTGAGCTTTTGGCGGTCAATCGCATGAATGACGACATTTCGGCCTCGCCAGCCATCGCGGGGGGACGCATTTACCTACGTGGCTTCAAAGCGCTTTATGCCATTGAGCAGCACAAGTAGACGCCGCGTCCTCCTTAACGCGACGCTGGCTGTACAGGCATGTTCCCCTGAAAAAAGGCGGCCAGATCGCGGCGCAGCTTGTACAACGATTTCTTGTCGATGTACATCATGTGCCCGGCGTCGTAATAGCACAGGCATACGCGCTTAGGGAGATCGCCGTCGAGATCGAGATGGTCGAAGGTGTAGCGCGTGGCCAGATACGGCGTGGCCAGGTCGTAATAGCCGTTGGCCACAAAGACGCGCAGGCCGGGGTTGCGTGTCAGGGCTTCGCGCAACGACGGGGCCACATTCAGATAGCGATTCTTGGCTTGCCCATAATCCCACGGCTGCACCCGGCTGGTCAAAATGCGATAGGGCGCTTCGCGGACATATTGGAGGTCTTTAACCAGGTATTCTTGCATCAGAGCAGTGTACGGCCCCTGCACCACGGCATAGCTAGGGTCGAAGCCGGGGTATTCGGCAGCGGCATCGCCGTCGTTGCCGACGAAACGGCTGTCGTAACGCCCGACGATCTGGTGCGCGCTGCGCAACAACTCCTTAAGGAAGCGATGGGCCTCGATGCGCAGGTTGGCGTGGCGAACGTATTCTTCCGAAAGGCCTGTATAGCGTGCCAACTTGCGGGCGATGCATTGGCGTTCCTCGGCCGTCAGGGCACTGCCTTTCATCAGCGCCAAGGTGTACTCGCCCAGGGCGAATTTCTCGACTTCCGCCAGTGTTTTCTGCCGATCGGCCAACAGCTCCGGGGCCAACTTCTTGTGATACCAGGCCGTCGCCGTGTAGGTGGGCAGGAAAAGAGGATAAGGCAGATCGTTGCCCTCGTCAAAGCGGACGGTCTGGAAATTGAGGACAGCAGAGATGAGAACGACGCCGTTGAGGTTCATGCCGAGTTGGTTTTGCAGGTGCTCGGCCAAACCAGCGGCGCGCGTGGTGCCGTAGCTTTCGCCGATCAGATATTTGGGCGAGTCCCAACGGCCGAACTTGGTTACGTACAGGCGGATGAACTCGGCCACTGAGCGGACGTCCTGCGTGACACCGTGGAACTGCTTGGCGTCGTCGGCTGGTTCAGCCCGGCTGTAGCCAGTCGTCACCGGGTCGATGAACACCAAATCGGTCCAATCGAGCAAGCTCACGTCATTGTCCACGAGCCGATAAGGCGGCGCCACCTGAGCGGGGAGTGTCAGCCCTCCGGATGGTGCTACTTCTCGGGGGGCTGAGGCCCCTTGCTCCGGGCCGAGATCGACGCGCTTGGGACCGAGCAGTCCGAGGTGCAACCACACCGAGGAAGAACCGGGGCCACCGTTGAAGGCGAAAGCGATCGGCCGCCGCGCGGGGGCCTCGCCTTTGCTTCTGCACTTGGTGTAGGCGACGAAGAAGACGTTGGCCTTGTGCTTGGCTTCTTCTTCTTGTACTACCAGCGTACCAGCGGTTGCTTCGTAATCGATTTGGATGCCGCCCACCGTGAGGCGGTGCAGCGTGGTTTTCAAAGCCCCCTTGCCGCTATCGCTGGAATGCTCGGCGCTTTCTTTGGGCGGCGCTTTGCTCTCGTCGGCCCCTAGGGCGGCCAGAGACAGCGCCAGGATCATCGGACGCATCAACAGACGGGTTGGAACAGACATGGCCGTGGCACCTGGTTTGAGAGAATTCGCTAGCTTATGGCCCTCGGCTTGGGAGAGGCGAGCTCCCCGGCAAGCCAGGGGTCATATGTCTGTCTATAATACACCATAACATCGCCTTGCAACCTCCTTATCTGGGAGCAAGTTTATGGCTGAGCTTACCCCGCTGCAATCGCTGATCGCTACCGGCACGAAATTATGGCTCGATTCGGTGGATCCGGAGGAGGTGAAGGTCCATCGCACCTTCGGCGCCACGGGCGCTACTTCCAATCCCATCATCATCGCCGACCTGATTAAGACAGGACGCTTCGACGATTGGCTCAAGAAGCTTATGGGCGAGGGCCACAACGATGAAACGCTGGCCTGGGGCTTGACCGATCATCTGGTCCGCGAGGCCCAGCAAGTGTTTCTGCCGGTCTGGGAAGAAACCAAGGGCGACGACGGCTACGTCAGTTTCGAGCTGGACCCGCTTATCGACGATGTGTCTTCGCGCTTGGCGCACGAGGAGCGGAAAGCGCGCTACATCGAGCTGGGCAAGAAGTGGAGCCAGGGCCACAAGAACCGCATGATTAAAGTGCCGGCCACACCCGCCGGCCTGAGCGCCTTGGAAGAACTGGCAGCGGCTGGCGTTAGCCTCAATGTCACCTTGATCTTTGGTAAAGAACAACATCGCACAGCCTGCGAGGCCATCTGGCGCGGTGCCCAGCGACGGCCTGACGGCTTGGACCGTTTCAAATCGGTTTATAGTATCTTCGTCAGCCGACTCGACGTTTATACGGAGAAACACGTCCCGTCCTTGTCGGCGGCCGCCCAGGGGCAAGTCGGCATCGTCAACGCCAAGCGCATCTGGAAGCTCAATCAGCAGTTTTGGGCCGACAAACGCCTCCCGTTGAAGCAAGAAATCGTTTTCGCCAGCACCGGCGTCAAGAAGCCAGGCGATCCGCCGTGGAAGTACGTCGAAGCCTTTGCCGGCGACGGCATCGAGACCAACCCACCGGCGACCAATCATGCAGTACAAGCCAGCGGTCGTCGCTTCACGCGCCAGGTGGATCTCTTGCCGTCGCCGCAAGTGCTCAAAGAAATTGATGAAAAAGTGAACATGAAGCACCTTGTCGATACGCTCATGGAAGAAGGACTGAAGAAGTTTGCTGATCCGCAAAGGGCGTTGCTCCAATTGATCGCTGACAAACGAGCATCGTTCCAATAGCCCTTCAGCTTGTTGCGGGCCAGGCCCTATGTTCACGTTGACTTACGATTTTGATGTGGTGGTCGTCGGCGCTGGACACGCAGGTGTAGAAGCGGCCCTGGCCGCCGCCCGGCTCGGACTGCGCACTGCCCTGCTGACCATGAGCGCCGATACCGTGGCCCAGATGAGTTGCAACCCTGCCATCGGCGGCGTCGCCAAGGGGCAAATCGTCCGCGAGATCGACGCCTTGGGCGGCGAGATGGCCAAAGTGATCGATGCCAGCGCCATCCAGTTTCGGATGCTCAATCGCACCAAAGGGCCTGCCATGCATTCGCCGCGCGCCCAGGCAGACAAGAAACTGTACCAACTCACGATGAAACACCGGGTCGAATCGCAGCCCAACCTCACGCTGCGCCAAGAGATGGTGGAAGGCCTGGTGCTCGACAAGCGTCGTGTTACAGGAGTGGTCGCCCGCGGTGACACCCTGTATCGCGCCAAGGCGGTGATCTTGACGACCGGCACGTTCCTCAAGGCCATCATGCATACCGGCGAATCCAAGACGCGAGGCGGACGCGCCGGCGACGGCGTAGCCGAATCGCTCAGCGACAGCCTGGCCCAATGTGGTTTCCAACTGGCACGCTTCAAGACCGGCACGCCCTGCCGCCTCAATGGCCGTACCATCGATTTTTCCAAGACGGAACGTCAACCCGGCGATGCCGATCCCCGACCGTTCAGCTTCGCTACCGAACGCATCACCCAGGCGCAGATGGACTGCCACATCACCTATACCAACCAAGCGGTCCACGATCTCATCCGCGCCAACCTGCACCGCGCCCCGATGTACTGCGGTCAAATCCAGGGTCGAGGACCGCGCTATTGCCCGTCGATCGAAGACAAAGTTGTGCGCTTCGCGGAAAAGGACCGCCATCAGATTTTCCTGGAGCCGGAGGGTCGCAATACCTGGGAATATTACTGCAACGGCATCTCCACCAGTCTGCCCAAGGACGTTCAGCAGGCCATGCTCCGTCTCATCCCCGGACTGGAGAACGCCGAGGTGCTGCGCTGGGGTTACGCCGTCGAATACGATTATGCCCCGCCGACGCAGCTGCATCCAACGCTGGAGACCAAACTCATCGAGGGTTTGTATTTTGCCGGCCAGATCAACGGCACGACCGGCTACGAAGAAGCCGCCGCTCAGGGCCTGATGGCCGGTATCAACGCCGCCCTTAAAATTAAGGGGCAGGCGCCGTTCCTTCTCGATCGCAGTCAAGCATACATCGGCGTGCTTATCGACGACCTGGTGACGAAAGGGGTCGATGAGCCGTATCGCATGTTCACCAGCCGGGCGGAGTATCGGCTGCTGCTGCGTCATGACAACGCCGATCGGCGGTTGACGCCGCTGGGACGGCGTCTCGGCCTGGTGAGCGACGATGCCTGGGACCGTTTGCAGCGCAAGGAATTCGCCATTGCAACGTTGACGGAATATCTGCACAATCACCGCCACGCCAACGTTACGCTGGCGCAATGGCTACGCCGCACCGAGGTGCAATGGGAGCAGATCGTCGCCATGAGTCCGGGCGTGCAGGCACTCCAGACGCCGCCGGAGGCGCTGGAGCAAGTGATCTTAGAAGCGAAGTATTCCGGCTACATTCATCGACAGGCGGAACAGGTGCAGCGTTTTCAACGTCTGGAATCGCGGCCCATTCCGGCCCACTTCGATTATGCCGCTGTGCCGCAACTCCGTGCGGAGGCCCGCGAGAAGCTGAGCCGAATCCGTCCGCTTAATCTGGGACAGGCCAGCCGCATCAGCGGCATCAGTCCAGCGGATTTGGCGGTCCTGCTGATTTATCTGGATTGATGAAGCAGACAGAGAATGCCGGCGTCGGCTGCCGTTGCTTTGGCAATCTGGCGAGAGGAGGCAATGAGCGGGACGGCGGCAAGCCGATAAGAGCCAGGGGACGAGGCCCCAAGGCGAAAATTTTCACAACTGCGTATGATTTTTGCTAGGCGGCAGGAAGTCTGGGCAAACTAAGGAGTTAGAGCAAAGAGTGCGGAACGATTCGCGTTGACACGCTCCGGAACTTGGTTATAATCGCGGTTGTTGGAAAGATTGGCAATCCCCTCCGCACTTGATCGGCACTCCTCGCACGTGGGATAGACAAAACCGGCGCAGTTCTCACCTTATGAGGTCTCAGGGCTGATTTTTCCACGAGCGAGCATCGTGGCTGCTCAGACAAGGATGGATAGCAATGGAACGTGGGCAAGAGGCAGATCAAGGATGGTCCCGGTCTCGGACGGCTGATGGGAAGCCATTCGAGGCTACACTCGTGCGACTGGCCGTGTGCCAGTAAGGAATGAAAGACGCATGAAAACTGTTTTCACGACCGGCGAAGCCGCCAAAATTTGCAAAGTCAGTCAGCAAACCATCATCCGTTGTTTCGACAACGGCCAGTTGAAGGGGTTCCGCGTGCCCGGATCCCGTTTCCGGCGCATCCCGCGCGAAGCCCTCTACAAATTCATGAGGGACAATGGCATCCCTACCGATGCACTGGAAAGCGGCAAGCGCAAAGTGCTTCTGGTAGACGACGACGCCGAACTGGTCGAGTTGATGAACAAGTTCCTCGAAGAGGACGGCCGTTTCGAGGTGCGCATCGCCTCTAACGGCTTCGACGCCGGATTGATGGTCAAGGAGTACCGTCCGGACATTATCGTCCTGGACGTTATGCTGCCGGACATCAACGGCAAGGAAGTTTGTCATCGCATCCGCGCCGACTCCACGTTGGAAGACGTGCGCATCTTATGCATCTCCGGTATGATCGAAGAGGACAAGGTTCAGGAACTGCGTTTGGCCGGTGCCGACAAGTTCTTGCACAAGCCCTTCGACGTCGAGGAGTTGATCGACGAGATGTGCGCATTGTTGGAGATCGAGCCGGCGTCAACCCCCGCCTAACGACCCGCTGTTCCTTGGTTAGCCGTGAGCCGGAGGCCAGCGCGGCCACCTCGTTTGCCTCTGGCTGACGGCTACCCAAGATACTTTGTTACGAATGGGGTAATCTGTGAGCGACCCAGGCAAGCGGGCAGAGTCCGTGCTGCGCCTGTGCTGGCTTTCGCCCAGCGCCGCCTCGTTGGCCATGCTTGGCCGGCCGGCGACCGCCGCCACCTGGCCAGCCATCCGCCGCGATCCAGGGGCTGTGGTGCTCGTGGTTCGCCACAGCGAGGCACCGTGGCCAGTGCGGAATGCCCTCGTCCCGCCCTCGTCCTTCCATGCGGCGGCTTTGGCACAAGCCGCCCTGATCGAAGATGCTCTGCACCTGCTCGATCAACCCGATGGCTTCGTGGATTGGAACCATCCTCTCGTCCAACCGATTTACGAGGCCTGTCTGACGTTTGCCCACCTGGCGCAACAGCTGGCCGAGCGAACGGGTCGGTGCGATCCGGAAGCGGCGTGGACGTGCGGCCTGCTGGCGCCGTTGGGCTGGCTGGCCATGTGCGCCATCGATCCAGAAGCAGTAGCGGCTTGTTTGGCCGATCCAGCCCTGCGTTTCGATCCGGCCGAAACCCAACGCCGCCACTGGGGCATCGACCAGGCCGCCATTGCACGGCGTTTGGCGCGGCGTTGGCGTCTGCCCTCCTGGGCCAGCGCGGCCGCTGAACATTTGCACCTGCCCGGCGAATTGGCCCAGACGTTTCGCGCCGATCCCGTCCTCTTCCCGCTGACGCGCTTGGCCATCGAAGAAGCCCGGCGGCAAGGCGTAGACCTGGGATTGGGCAATGGCGCGTTTAGCGCGGCGGATCGCGCCGCCTTGCTGATTTCACCGGAAGAAGACCTTTCATTCCGCCGCGAGCCGAAGGCGAGCGTCTCCCCCTTCCCTCCCCAGCTGTTGAAGGGAGAAGGGGAGGATGGCTCGCAGCGAAACGAGTGGCAAGATCCGCATGAGGCGCCGCTGCTCCGCGATCTGCTGGAGTTGGCCGCAGAAAATCGTCGGCTTCGCCAACAGCCGCTGCACGAGCATCTCGAACAGCAAATCGACGCCCTGGAGCGCGCCTTGGAAGACCAGGTACATGAGGAGGCGCGGCGTTTGCAGAGCGGCAAGCTCACCGCTCTGGCGGAGTTCGCCGCCGGCGCCGGCCACGAAATCAATAACCCGCTCGCCGTCATTTCCGGTCAGGCCCAATATCTGCTCAGCCACCAACGCGACTGGTTCCGCGAAGAAGCCGAAGAGGCCCCGCGCCAAGCGCTGGAAGCGATCGTAGCGCAGACGCGCCGCATCCACGGCATTTTGCGTGAACTGATGCAGTTCGCCAAACCGGCGCCGCCCTGCCCCGGTTGGCTTGATCTGCCAACCCTGTTGGGCGAAGTGGCTGCCAGCCTGGATGAATTGGCAAGGCAGCGGCGGGTGCGGATCGAGGTGGCGTTGCAGCCGGAGCGGCTGCCGGTCTACGCCGACGCCGGCCAACTCCGCACCGCCTTGACTTGTTTACTGCGCAATGCCCTCGAAGCGGCGCCCACAGACGGCTGGGCCCGGTTGCTGCTGCGCCGTCCGCTCGAAGGCGAGGCGATCGAGGTGGTCATCGAAGACAGCGGCCCCGGCCCGGATGCGTCGCAGCGGCCCCACCTGTTCGATCCGTTCTACTCCGGGCGTACGGCCGGGCGAGGCCGGGGACTTGGCCTGCCCATTGCCTGGCGCCTGGCTCAGCTGCAAGGCGGCGACGTCCGCCTCGATCCGCCGTGCCGCCATGAGCCGACACGCTTCGTGCTGACGCTGCCGCATTTGCCCATGCCCAATAGCGACCTCGTCGATGCTCCCCTGTTGCAACTGTCCTGCACCAACGGTCGGCAAGCCTCGTGAGGCGCTCTTGATCGCCTGGCGCGGGCGATGGTATAGCGGCTGGCGGTACGGAGTCCCGGAAGCAGAGGAGAACAGGATTCATGGAAGCGAACGCTGTAGCGGCCCCAGGTCGCGGAAGTCCGGCAGAGCGCCTGGAACGGGGTGAAGTCCTGTACTATCCGACGGCGCCGTTCGCCCTGCCCCAAGGCGCCGATCTGGAGTTCCTGCTCGAGCAGGAACTGGGCAGCTTGAATCACAAGAACATCAGTTACAATCCGCATAACGGCAAGGTCAACGGCTTTGTCCGCAAAAATGCTGAGCAAGTTGAACGGCTGCGTGGTATCTTTGCCCGTTTCTCGAAAGCAGCGACCGAGTGGCTGACGGAGTTGCTGCCACAATACAGTCACGGCTGGCAGCTCGATCGCGCCAGTTTTCGCCCCCAGGAAGAAGCGACGCGGCGGCTGCGGGCCAAAGCACGCAATGACCTGATCCACGTCGATGCTTTCCCCGGGCGACCATCGCGTGGCAACCGCATTCTCCGTGTCTTTGCCAACATCAACCCGCGCGAGCCACGCATCTGGGTGACAAGTGATCCCTTCGCCAAACTGCTCAAGCGGTATGGCGAAGCCGCCGGCCTGCCCGGCCGCAAGCGCACGCGCTGGTTGGAACATCTCGGTCAGAGTCTCCTGGGCCTGTTCCGCCCCCACATCGGCCGACGCTCCGAATATGACCTCTTCATGCTGCGCTTCCATGATTATTTGAAGCTGAACGAAGAATTCCAAGAAAAAGGTCCGAAATATCTGCATACATTCCCGCCTGGCAGCGTCTGGGTGGCCATGACGGACACGTGCAGCCATGCAGTATTGCGCGGCCGTTATGCGCTGGAACATTCGTATTTCGTTTCACCGGTGGTGTTGGCTTTGCCAGAAGAATCGCCTCTGGCGTTGTTGCAAGAAGCCTGTGCGGCCTGCGGGCGGCGAGCGGCGTAATTTCGAAACCCTTCTTGCCCCCTCGCGTCAGCGAGGGATGTTCTTGCTGACGCGAGGGGGCGGAATAGGAAACCTGTTTTTCATGATCCGATGGTGGGCCGTTCTCGGCATGGGCCTTGCGCTTCTGGCTGGTGCGGTCCTGCGTTTGATTTGGCCGACCGATATCGAGTACAAAGCCGACGAGGTCTGGACGTTCCAGCACAGCCGCGAGACCGAGTTGCCGCCGCTGGGCATGCCGTCGAGCGTGGACGTTCCCAATCCCGGCATGAGCTTGTGGGCCTTCATCCTGTTGCAGCGCCTCAGCGGCGCCGAAGATCCGCCGGCCCTCGCTCGCGCCGTTCAGCTGGCCAACGTTGCCGCCCTCCTTTTGCTTGTGGTTTTCGCCTTGCGCCATGTCCCGCCCCCGGAACGCGAAGCCTGGCTGTGGGCCGCTGCACTTGTCGCTGTCAATCCGCTGGCGGTACTGTTCCATCGCAAAATCTGGCCGCCGTGCCTGCTGCCGCTCCTGACTTTGGCGATGCTCTACGGTTGGTGGTATCGGCAGCGGCGCGGCCCCGCGTTTCTCTGGGGCCTGATCGGGGCCTGCTTGGGACAGATCCACATGTCCGGCTTTTTCTTCGCCGGGGGCTTCGCCCTGTGGGCGCTCCTGTTCGATCGCCCTTCCCACCCGAACCCGCCCTCTCTTGCAGAGAAGGTACGGATCGGGGAGCGGCAGCGCGTGGCCTGGGGCAGCTGGCTTGTGGGCAGCGCGATGGGAGTGCTGCCGATGCTTCCCTGGCTGGCTCATCTGCTCAGCCATCCCAGCACTCGGCCCCTCAATCTGCATCGCTGGGTCCATGCGTGCGAATTGAAATTCTGGGTCCGCTGGTGTACCGAAGCGTTCGGGTTGGGTATTAACTACACATTTGGCCCCTATTTCCGCGAGTTCCTTCGCTATCCCTTGCTGGGCGACCGGCCGACTTACCTTGTGGGTGTGCTGCACGGTTTCGTTGTCGGCGTGGCGCTGCTCCTGCTGCTTCGCGCTGCTGGGCAGCTGGGGCATCCGCGCGAAAGATGGTACTCCTTGTGGATTGGCCGCAGCTCGGCTAGTGCTTTCACTCAGAACGCCGCCCTGTGGGGCTTCGGTTTGTTATTGACCTTGTCGTGCTTCTCCATCCATCGTCATTACATGATCGTACTGTTTCCGTTGGAATTCCTCTGGGTTGCCCGTCTTGCCCTGCCCCCCGACTGCTTGACCGCGTCCGCAGCTGGTCCGCTGCGCTTTGGCCGCGCCCTTCTTTTGTCCTTGTGCCTGGCCCAATTTCTCCTGTCCGCGAACATGCTCGCCTATATCCACGGACGCAAAAACTTCGCAGGCGCCGAATACGGTATCTCCTATGCTGCTCAGCAAACTGCCCGTTGACTGGCGAGACGCCGCTCCCATCGCTTGGGACGACCTTTCCGAAAAAAAGGAGTTGGCGGACGAACAAGCCAATGATTTGCGGCGGAAATGCCGATGATATGCACTGGAGGGGCCGCAGTACAAGGAGCGGTCTGGAAGGGAGAGCACGGTGAGCTTCTCCGGGCCGTTTCGGGCTTTCTCGGAAAGGATGTCGAAAAATGAGGAAATCCAGCCGTTTCTGGTGGCTGCATGGCGCCATTCTGTTGTCGGCGGCGATCGGTTGCAATCGCAACTGCACGAATGGCGGGGGGAGTTGTGGACCGACTGCGAACGGGGCGCCGCCTTACGGCGGTACCGTCTCTACAAGTGGACCAATCAGCAGCAGCGGAGCGACGATGTATTCGCAATCTACGCCGTATCCTAGTGGGATGACGATGCCCGGTGGAACTCCGTCGTCATTCTCGTCGGGGGCGAGCACGAGTTATCCGGCGCCGAACATGGCTTCGCAAATGCCTCAAGGGCTGGGCGGCACTCGGTAAGACGAGCGGAGCCAATGGAACGAGTCGGAAGCGTAAGCAGCGCGGATTGTACCGTCGCTTGCGCTTCCGGCTTGCTTCTATTTTTTGTTTTGCGTCACTACCCCTGTTTTGGTGAGTAGGATAAAATGATAAGTTGAAGGGTCGAGAGAGGATGCCATCGCTGGGGTTTGCAAGGAATGGCCGCTCAGATACCGTACTAACCCCGACAACGGACAACTGTTGAGGATCTACCTGTGGCCCTGACTCATCTGGACCGCGATTTGTTGAAGCGGTGCCTTGCTCACCAACCCGGCGCCTGGAACGATTTTGTCGATCGCTTCCTCGGCTTGGTCTATCACGTCATTCATCACACCGCCCATCTGCGCAGCATGCCGCTACGCCCGGAAGATGTGGAAGACTTGGCCGCAGAGGTATTGTTGCAGATCGTCTCGGGGGATTACGCCGTTTTGCGTCAGTTTCGCGGCAACAGCAGCTTGGCGACTTACCTGACGGTCATCGCCCGCCGTATCTGCGTTCACGAGCTGGCGCGGCGTGCCGCCGCACGCGAAGTGCAGCCCGCCGCCCCGCAGGTCAATCTCGACGAGATTGAAGAAGAAGTGCCGCGCACCCCCGGTTTGGAAAGTTTGGAAGAGGTTGAGAAGCTGCTGAGCAAGCTGCCCAGCCGCGAACGTCAAGTTGTGCGCCTACACTACATCGAAGGGCGTTCTTATGAAGAGATTAGCGCCGAATTGAACATTCCCGTCAACAGCATCGGCCCGATCTTGTCGCGCGCTCGCAAGAAATTGCGCAAAGGCGTCCAAAACAAGAACACGAATATCCCCTCCCCTGCTCCACGCCCCGCTGAGTCGAACCCCCACGACACCGAAGCAAAGTCGTAGCCCCCCGTCCGTCCGGCTTGGGAGAAACCCGCTGGCGCCAATGTTTCTCCGAAGCCGGACGAAGTGAGGACTCATAAAGCCACACTTTCGCGTGCTCGTTTGGTCTCGAAGACCTTGCGGCGAATCTCCGCGATCGCTTCCCTCTGCGAATCGAGAGGCCGCGTGATGCCGAACTGCTTGGCCACAGCAAGGGCCTCGTCAGGGTCCATTTGCTCTTCCAGAGAACGCAGCTCGGCCTCGATTTCCTCGATAGGAGCATCGGGGCCTTCTGCCTTGGCCTTAAGAGCAAGGAGGATTTCGGTCAAACGCGTGATTTTGGTGGCAGCTGGCGGCGCGGCCAAGGCGGCCAGGATCTTTTCGCCCCAACCCTCTTTTGTGGTCCGCGCGGTCCCCCTTGCACCCAGGGTTTCCGCCAGCGCCCGCAGGTCGGGGCCTCGGAGCTGTTTCACCAGTTCCTGGACTCGTTGAGTCCGTGTCGCGTTGTCGGTGAGGTTCCGCAACTCGGCGGCGTATTGCTGAAGGGTCGCCGGATCGAGTTCCCCTGCTGTTCTCCGGGGCGCGCGGGGTTTTCTTACGCTCAATCTCTGCCCGGTCAGCCGAAATACGATTTTCTCGATCCCTTGCTTCTTGCCCCGAAACCCGTCTTCGATTTGCAGCTCCCGGGCCATTTCCTTGACCTGGGAAGTTTTCAAGCGCTTGGCCAGGCGATTGAGTTCCAGGCGAACATTGTCGGGGACCGGGTTTCCCGAAGAGACTTCGCGCTCCAGGAACGTCCGCAGCCTCCGCGCGTACTCTGCCGCATCCGGCTCATCCACGATGCGGCCGCAGATGGACGGATTGGGGCTGGGCCAATGGCCGTCGCGTTCATAGACGGCGGCCCGGGCCAAGAACTCGGCAAAGTCGGCGACCTCTTTGTCTTGGAAGGGATCGAGTCCCTGGCAAGCACGTTGCAAGGCGGCGACGGTGAGCGCGGGCGCCGCACTGGCTTCCAAAGGGGCGATCAGGTTCCGAAGAAACTGCTGCAAGACGCTGACTTTCATGTTCGATCCTCTTTTGGGCCTTCCTGAACAAATGTTGTAGAAGATGAAGCTCTGGGCTGCTCATCGTAGACAGCAAGCGTGCGAGGTCTCTCTTTGCGCTATAGTGCTTTGGGGTCGTTTCGGCCACTCCCACGTGCAAAACGGCGAGGCCCTACCACTACATACAGGACAAGAGTTGCGTCAGCGCCGGCGAGCGGCGGGGATAAACCCCGCTCGCCATGAACACGGCGGGGTTTATCCCCGCCGCTCGACCTGGAGGGGTGATAAAATGTTCCTATTCCCATCTCGCTGCGTTGTTTCTACCCTAAAGGAAAGAGAGGAACTTTCCGGGCCAATGGCGTGTCTTCCCGGAGGAGCGGCGGAGGGCGGAAAAGCCAGCGAAGGGGGTCCGCAGGTAGCAGAAACAGGACTTGCAACGCTTATTCTGCCTTCCTATACTTACTCTTTCCGCACGCCGGGGTTCGCTAGCGTAGCTCAACCAGGCAGAGCATCGCTTTTGTAAAGCGAGGGTTGCGGGTTCGATTCCCGCCGCTAGCTTCCACGCCTGGAATATTGGGTGTTGGGGAGGAACAACGGGCAGGTGGCCGAGCGGCCAATGGCACCAGACTGTAAATCTGGCGGACTGCGTCCTACGGGGGTTCGAATCCCTCCCTGCCCATAAGCAGACAATGTGAATCCATGAGCAAAGCGAACACAAACGATTTTTCGATTGCGGGTGTAGCTCAATTGGCAGAGCAGTAGCCTTCCAAGCTACTCGTTGTGGGTTCGAGTCCCATCGCCCGCTTCGCTTCTTAAGGAGGAGAGTCGAGGGCCTCTCGATAATTCGGATTCATTAACTAAAAAATCGCTGCTGTAGCGTAGTGGTAGCGCGGCGCCTTGGTAAGGCGCAGGTCGTGGGTTCGATCCCCACCAGCAGCTTTTGGTTTGGGAGAAGTTTATCACCCTGATCCCAGAGCGACATCTGGGTCCCTAGCTTTGAACGATACGGAGGAAAGATGGCTAAGGAAGTATTTGCGCGAACCAAGCCGCACGTCAACGTGGGCACCATCGGCCACATCGACCACGGCAAAACCACGCTGACTGCCGCTATGGTGTTGCGCTCGGCGTTCCTGAACAAGATCACCACCTTCAAGGGCAAGAAAGTCGAAGATCCGGCGGCCGACGTATACAAGGCCATCGCCAAAGGTGGTACGGAACGTGACAACCTCAAAACCGTGACTATTGCCGTGGCCCACGTCGAATATGAGACGCCCAATCGCCACTATGCCCACATCGACTGCCCCGGCCATGCCGACTACATTAAGAACATGATCACCGGGGCAGCCCAGATGGACGGCGCCATCCTCGTCGTCGCTGCCAACGACGGTCCCATGCCGCAGACCCGCGAGCATATCTTGTTGGCCCGTCAGGTCGGTGTGCCACGCATTGTCGTGGCCCTGAACAAAGTGGACACCGTCGATGATCCCGAGCTGCTCGAATTGGTCGAGATGGAAGTCCGCGAATTGTTGACCAAGTATGAGTTCCCCGGCGATGAGATCCCGATCGTCCGCTGCAACGCTTTGGCAGCCATGCAGTCAGCCGGTAAGGACGATGCCGCGTGCAAATGCATCGATGATCTGTTTGCCGCCCTGGATACCTATATCCCGACGCCGCAGCGCGCCGAGGACAAGCCGTTCTTGATGTCTATTGAAGACGTGTTCTCGATCAAGGGCCGCGGCACGGTGGTCACCGGTCGTATCGAACGCGGCAAGGTCAAAGTAGGCGATGAGGTTGAAATCATCGGCTTGATGAAGGCGCCGAAAAAGACCGTGGTGACCGGCGTGGAAATGTTCAACAAGACCCTCGAATACGGTGTGGCCGGCGATAATGTCGGCGTGCTGTTGCGCGGCATCGAGCGCAATGAAGTAGAGCGCGGCCAGGTATTGGCCAAGCCCGGCTCGATCACGCCGCACACCAAGTTCGAGGCCCAGGTGTACGTGCTGAGCAAGGACGAGGGCGGCCGGCACACGCCGTTCTTCAACGGCTACCGCCCGCAGTTCTACTTCCGTACCACCGACGTGACCGGCACCGTCACCTTGCCGCCAGGCGTCGAGATGTGCATGCCGGGCGACAACGTCAGTATGACGGTAGAACTGCTCCCGGATTCCCCCATTGCGATGGAGGAAAACCTGCGCTTCGCCATCCGTGAAGGCGGCCGCACTGTCGGTTCGGGCGTCGTCACCAAGATTTTGGCTTAGTTCATAACCTGGGCGAGCGGGGTGGCGTCAGCGACCCAAGAAAGTCCCCTCGGGTCGCTGACGCCACCCCGCTCGCCTCGGGGCGCTGAGGCAACCTATGGAATTCTCGGAGGGGTAAATGCGCGAATACGTTTGGCTGGAATGTACTGTCTGCGGCGCACGCAACTACCGTACCCAGAAAGAAACGCGCGGGGCCAATCGCTTGGAGTTAAAAAAGTTCTGCCGTAAAGAACGCAAGCATACCCCGCACAAGGAATCGCGGAAGAAATAGAGGTCGAAAGTCCAAAGCCAGAAGTTCGGAGCAGACCAAGCGAAAAAGTGCGCATTGGGCGTCCGTGTTTTTTCTGACCTCTGATTTCTGAATATAGGGGTGTAGCTCAATTTGGTAGAGCACTGGTCTCCAAAACCAGCGGTTGAGCGTTCGAGTCGCTCCGCCCCTGTTTAGCGGCGCTTCGGAGAAGCGTCGATCGGGCGCTTCCCCGAAGCGCCGCTAAACGAAGGAAGGATAGGAACAAGTCATGGCCGTGGCCGTCAAAAACATGCCGGAAGTCGCTTCCAAGGGTCGATTCGAGCGCATGGCATTCGTCAGCCTTGCCGGAGCGGCTTACCTGCTGGGCACGTTCGGGATCGTCTTCTATCTTATCCCGTCCCTGGGGCAAAGCCTGGGGTGGGGAGGCAGTGGCGCGGCGTTCCTGCTCCGCCTTGTCATCCAACTGGCGGCGCTGGTTGGGCTGCTTGTGTTTGGTACGCGCCTGTTGGGGCCGAAGACGGCCCTCGGCGTTCGCGCCGGCATCTTCTTCGGTTTCGTTGGTTTTGTCTTGGTGCTGCTGCTGACGCGTTGGGCCAGTTTGTGGATCGAATATTGGAGCTATGATCGCGGCCTGTTCAGTCCTACCGCTGGAGCTATCGCCACTGTGGCCGTGGGGTTGGCCTTGTTGGTCCTTGGGACACGATTGTTTCTGCGGCCGGCGAGCGAACGCTTCCTGGTGACGCTGGAGGAACAAGGCTGGTTCAGCATCCAGCCGTACAAGCCGCTCCAAGGCGTACGCGTTCGCCGCGGCACCATCTTCGGCATCCTCGTGTTGATCGGCTCCGGCATCTGGACCATGCTGGCGCACGGCACCTTGCGCCGAGGGCCGCAAGATTGGCAACTCGACATTCCCTTCACCGGCCGCGTCATCCTGGAAGCGCGGGGAGATGTGCCGGCCGAGGTGCTTGCCCAGTACGTACCCGATTGGGAAGTACGTTGGCAAGAGCACGCCCTGGTCCTGGATCGCTCTACCTTTCAGGAGATCAATAAGAGCGTCGATCCGGAGCGCTTCGTGAAAATTATCGAGCCGGGTTCTTCGGATTACCGCACCAATCAAATCGTGGAGCGCAGTAAATACACCGAAGAGATCCGGGAACTGAAGAAAAGAGGCGAAACCGAGCCGCAAGTGAGTGCGCCGCAGCCGGCCTCGGGAACGTTGCTCTACCGCAGCCTGACGCTGTTGCCGTCGGTGCAATTCACGCTGCCGCTGCTGATGCTGGCCGCAGGAATATGGCTGGCCTGGCGCGTCGTCAACGTGCCGGTCTTCGCCGATTTCCTCATCGCCACCGAGGCGGAGATGAATAAAGTGTCCTGGACCACCCAGCGACGGCTGGTCCAAGACACAATGGTTGTGTTGGTCACTGTGGTGCTGATGGCTTTCTACCTGTTCGGCATGGACGTAATGTGGAAATCCGTGCTGAGCTGGCCACCCATCGGCGTTTTGAAAATATCGTCCGAGGAGCAAAAAGAAGAGGCCCAACCTCCTGAAGACCGGCCGTGGTGAAACGCTCCTGTCGCTCACTCAGCAGAGAGTTTGCGTCATGACAGAAAATGTATCTACCCCTGACCCCACTCCCGCGGTGACGCCGCCCACTCCACCGCTGGAAGACGCCCAACAAGAATCGCCCTCGGTGCCCTCGCCAACCCCGGTGGAGGGCCCCGAAGCCATTACGCCTTCAGGTTCGCCGGACGCACCCGGAGCCGCCGCCGAACCGCCGCACGCCCAGGGCCTCCCAGAGCAAGCTCCCGCGGTAGCGGAGGCGTCTCCAACGCCGCAGCCCAAACCGAGCAACAAACGCTGGTACGTCGTCAAGGTGCAGAGCGGCCGTGAAGAGGCAATCAAGGAAGCCATCGAAAAGCGCGTCAAAATCGAGGGGCTGGAAGAGTACTATGGCCAGATCGTCATCCCCGTGGAGCGCGTCACGGAGATGCGCAACGGTCGCCGCGTGCAGAAAGAACGTAAGCTCTATCCGGGATATTTAATGGTCGAGGTGGAATACAACGACCGAATTCTCTATCTCTTTCGAGAGACTTCCGGCGTCGGCGATTTCGTGGGCGGCTCCGTGCATCGGCCGCCGCCGCCCATGTCGGATCGGGAAATCGAGCGGATGCTGCACGGACAGATCAAAGGCGCGGAGGCCAAGGCCGAGGAAGGCAAAGTCATTTACACCAAGCCGCGCTTCGGGCCGGGCGACCGCGTCAAGGTCACCGATGGCACCTTCGCCGGCATGGAAGGCGTCGTCAAGGAGTTGCACGAGGCCAAGGGCAGCGTTTCGGTCGAACTGACGATTTTCGGCCGACCCGTGCAGGTGGAATTTGAATACTGGCAAGTGGAGCAAGCATGATTTCCTAGCGCGAAGCGCAAGCAAGGCGTGAGAAATAGAAAGGTTGCAACGTGGCCAAACAGGTAACAGCACAGATCAAATTGCAGGTGCCCGGAGGGCAGGCTACACCTGCGCCGCCGGTCGGTCCCGCGCTCGGTCAGCATGGCGTGAACATCGGTCAATTCGTGTCGCAATTCAACGAGCGCTCGAAAGAGATGCGCGGCATCACCGTGCCGGTGGTGATAACCGTTTACAACGACCGCAGCTTCGAGTTCGTCATTAAGAGTCCCCCCGCGGCGATCTTGCTCAAGCAAGCAGCCGGCATCCCCGTGGAGAAGAAAAAGGGCGGCGAAGTTATCAGCGCGGAAGAAAAGGCCAAGGGCAGCGGCAAGTACAAAGGGTTTAAGGTGTCGTCGGCGCAGATCCGCGACATCGCTCAGAAGAAGCTGCCGGACCTCAACGCCCGCGACGTCGATCATGCCATGCGCATCATCGAGGGCACGGCCCGCAGTTTGGGACTGGCCATCGAAGGATAAACGAATAACATAAAAAATTCCTGTTTAGCCGCGAGCCGCAGGCGAGCGCGGCCGCGTTGGCCTGCGGCTCGCAGCTAAATGAGCGGATATTTTTGAACAATAATCTAGACGATTATGGCCAAGAAACAAGCCGACAAACCCGACGAAGCCAAGGAAAAGCCGGCCGCGCCGGCAAGCGAGCAACCCGCTGCGGAAGCGAAGAAACCGCGTGCCTCCAAGGCCAAAGCGCCTAAGGGCGAGAAGGCCCCAGCAGCCGCAGGCGAGCCTGCGCCGCCCGTGGCGCCTTCCCCTGTTGCAGCACCCGTTGCGGCAACAACAGCGGCTCCGGCGGCGCCTGTCAAGAAAAAAGGCCGGCAGCCTGGGCGTCCCCCACGCCGCGGCAAGAAGCTCCTCAACAAGCTCAAAAACGACCGGCAAAAGATCGCCAAGGCTGGCGCCCCGCCGCTCAAACAGGCCATTGCTCTCTTGAAGCAGATCAAACGGGCCAAGTTCGACGAGACCGTTGAGGTCCATATGTCGCTCGGCATCGATACGACACAGAGTGATCAGATGATCCGCGGCAGTGTGCCGTTGCCCTACGGTCTGGGCAAGGTCAAGCGCGTCGTCGTCTTCTGCCAGGGCGATAACATCGCTAAGGCCAAGGAAGCGGGCGCGGACTTCGCCGGCGGCGACGAGTTGATCGAAAAGATCCAAAAGGAAGGCTGGCTCGATTTCGATGTGGCCTTGGCCACGCAGGACATGATGGGCAAGGTCAGCCGCCTCGGTAAAATCCTCGGCCCGCGCGGCCTGATGCCGACCCCCAAGGCCGGCACTGTCCTCACTGCTGGTCAAGACGTGGCCCAGGCAGTGCGCGAGCAGAAGGCGGGCAAAGTCGAATATCGCGCCGACAAGGGCGGCAACGTCCACGCTGGCGTCGGCAAGATCAGCTTCGACGACGACAAGCTAGCTGCCAATATCACGGCCTTCGTCGAACAGGTCCGCGCCGCCAAGCCGGCCGGCGTCAAGGGACATTACGTGAAATCGATCACCATTGCAGGCACCATGACGCCGGGCATTCCCGTTACTATGTAATTTCCCAGTGAGCGGGGTCGCGTTAGCGCCCCGAGAAACGCGCTCGGGGCGCTAACGCGACCCCGCTCGCCACAGAGAATTGCGACATGAGCAAGGTCATCAAACAAATGGAAATGGAGGCGTTGCGGAGCACTTTCCAGGATGTCCGCGATGCTGTGGTGTTGAGCATCCAAGGGCTGAACTGCCAACACGAAACTGCGCTGCGAGCGGCGCTGCGAAAAAAAAATATTCGTCTCAAATGGGTCAAAAACAGCTTGACGCGGCGCGTCTTCGATGAGTTGGGCATTCGGGTCGGGGCTGATTCGCCGATTTGGGTTGGTCCAACGGCGTTCGCCTTTGGCGCCAATAGCGTCGCCGAACTAAGCCGGACCCTTGACGAGGAATTGAAAAAGTCCAAAAACGCTGCCGCGTATAAAGACAAGGTCAACATCAAAGGCGTCTTCGCCGATGGCGAAGTCATCCGCTTCGAGGAGGCGCTGACGAGACCGACGCGCGAAGAAGCTATCGCCTCGCTCATCCGTATGATACTGGGGCCAGGATCGGCGCTGGCCGGCTGCTTGACTGGCCCAATCACGCAGGTAGCCAGCCAGATTCAGACTATCAGCGAGAAAAAAGAGGAAGAGACCCCCGCTGCCACGGCGGGATAAGCGGTTTGGTTTGAGGAAATCCCTCTAAACGTTAGGCTATTACGCAAGACGCTGCTCTGCTTCAAGCAGCACCCTGCATCTGGAAAGGACCATAGGACAATGACTGAAGGAAACGGAACCAGCTTCGCACCGGACATCATGGAGCTGGGCGACAAGATCGCGGCCTTGACCATCACCAAGGCCGTCCAATTGAGAGATTATCTCAAGGAAAAGTATAAAATAGAACCCGCTGCCGGCGGGGTGGTGATGGCGCCCGGTCCTGGTGGGGCCGCTGGAGCGCCGGCCGAAGCCAAGCCCGAAGAGAAGACGGAATTCACCGTCGTCCTCGAAGGCTTGGCCGACCCTGCCAAGAAAATCAACGTCATCAAGGTGGTCCGCGAGATCACTAACCTTGGACTCAAGGAAGCCAAGGAACTCGTGGAGGGCGCGCCCAAACCTGTGAAGGAGAACGTCTCCAAGGACGAGGCCAACACCATCAAGAAGAAACTCGAAGATGGCGGCGCCAAGGTTTCGCTGAAGTAAGGACTACGGGCGAGCGGGCGAGCGGGGGGGGGTTTTTCCCCCCCCCCACCGCGGGGGGGAAAACCCCCCCCCCCCCCCCGGGAAAAAAACCCTCTCCCCTTCTGG
>Ga0078972_1008402_pt1 | contig 21656 bp, 37 predicted proteins | sample YelNatPaOPGAMG01_FD_67568 | JGI IMG/M metagenome (GOLD analysis project Ga0078972, IMG submission 67568) | Hot spring thermophilic microbial communities from Obsidian Pool, Yellowstone National Park, USA - OP-RAMG-01 (SPADES assembly) (version 2) | ecosystem: Environmental > Aquatic > Thermal...
AATGGTATTAGTGACCATAGAATTTGAAAAGCTCAAGGAGCACTGCGAATGGCTCAACATAGGAAACTACTGCGGCTTGACGCACAAAATATGCAGCTATTTGAATTGTCCTCTGATAGAAGAGGTAAAAGGCTGAGCAAAAATATACAAACGAAAATATGTTTCAAAGTCTATAAAAGCTTAAAAAAGAAAAAAACGAACAAATTTTCAGTGTGAAGTGAAATGAAGTGGAAAGGAAAAGACATAACAATCAAAAAAGTCGACGGCTCTTTCTTGCGTGGTGTCTGCATAGCTGAAGATGATAGTGGAATTACCGTTTTAATAAAAAGCTCCAGAAGAACTGTTTTTATTCCTTTTCACCAGATTTCTGAAGTTTTAACAGGAGGGGAAATATGATAAGCTTTGAGGGTTTGAAAAAGCTGATGGAACTTAGGAAGCTCGGCAAACCATTGCCTAAGGATTGGAAGAAAGAGGTTGAGGAATACTTTAGCTGGAAGATCAAGGCTTTCGACAGGCTGGCCGAGAACCAGAGCGAATGGATAAACCAGCTCGAGCAGGCAATTAAAATTGCGAAGTATCTCGGTGTTAGTACTGAAGAATGGGAAGAGAAAGTTAAGCTAATAAAAATGAGGATGGTGAATAATATTGGTTGAAAAAAAAGAATACATTCCAATTTTTGCTGAGTTCCGCTACATTAGGGGTTATCAGGATTATGATTCCAACGGCTATTATTTTGCTTTTACATTACCTCATGAAAACATAGAGGATGGGTCAATAGTTCCTAAAGTTCTTATTGCTACAAAAAAAGGGCTATTGGCTCCTGAAAGGGTTATGAAGGAGTTCGGAGTAGTCTTCAAGCCGCTCAAGTCGTTCGACGTGGAGAGAATAATGGTGGATGTGAAGTTTTTAGAAAGGTACAACGAACTTATAGATAAAATAAAGGAGGATGTGCAGAACTGGAAAGAAAGGCTTTCAGTGGACAATCCTGGCGAAAAAGTGTTATCACTTGTAGATGACTGTAGTAGAGTAGAGGTAGTTTTGAGCGTTCACCACTTTCTCGAGCACTACCTACCTATTTTGCTCGAAACTCTACAAAAACATAGCGAGATATTTGGCTCTATTCTTGATTCTATAAAGGAATTACAAAAGATTGTAGAAGAGTGTAGAGTAAAATCCCTACTATCCAATTCTACTCACTTTCTCTACAGCTCTACCAACCTACTAGAAATTTATGAAAAGTTTCCAAACATATTATATAGGATTATAAAGGCGATTATAGATTATTATATAGATTATGAGGACGAGGATAAGGCGAGCGACCTCGTGGCCTTATGGACTATGGGAACGTACTGCTATACCCTTTTCGACCACTACCCTATACTGAATTTCTGGGGCGAGCGCTCCACTGGAAAGACAAAGAACCTAGAGCTTTTGGAATGTTTAGCTTTCAACCCTATAATTGGAACGAGCTTTTCTGGCTCGGCCAGTTTCAGGCTGGTGGAGGCCTACAGGACAACTGTACTGGTGGACGAGACACACCAGATAACGAGAATGCCAGAGTTCAGGGACTTTCTGATAGCAGGCTTTAATAAGTCTGGTAAGGCTTGGCGGGTCGAGGAACTGAAGGAGAAGACTTTCAGGCCAAAAAGCTTTGAATACTTTTCACCACGTGCTCTGGCAGGAATAACTACCCTACAGGATATACTGCTCGACAGGGCGATAAAGATAACTATGGTCTCCACTCTTTCCGAGAAGAGGAAGAGGAAGCCGAACATCCAGGACGACTTCTGGAAGGCCGTGAGGACACTCTGCTACATTTTTGCTTTTACCTATTATAAGGAAGTTAGAGAGACTTACTACAACATGAACATAGATTTCGAAGATCCACGTGAGATAGACTTGTGGAAGCCGATACTGACTCTGGCAAAGATTGTTGGGGTAGACCTTAAAGAATATGCCGAGCAAAAGATAAAGGAAAAGCACGAGGAGGAAGAGGAGAGTAGGGTTGATTTGCTGGTGCTGAAAATAGTGGCTCTAAGGCTTGAAAGCGACGAGGTATGGGTTAGCCTCAAGGACATTGCGGACGAGATAAACAACAGGTACAAGATTGACATTTCCAGCAAGCAGGTCGGCAGCGTTCTGAGGAAAAGAAAGATAAAAGAAAGAAAAATATCTGGCGGTTACGTCAAGTACAGAATCAAAAGGGACGAGCTGGAGAAAGAGCTTAAGAAGGAAGGTTTAAGCATAGATAAAGTTAAGGAACAGTTTGCTGAAGAGCTGAGCGACGAGCAGAACGAGATAGATGAGGCTGTTGAGGAGGAGAGTAAAAAGCTGCCTAAGATATTGGAGGAGAAGGGAGGTAGATAAGCATGGACGAAAAATTAGCCAAATTGAAGGATGAAATTAACGACACGGAAAGTAAAATAGCGTATGTAAGGTATAATCTGCAAATATTGGAAGCTCTGCTCAAGAAGCAGGAAGAAAGGCTCGCAGAACTGGAAAAGATAATAAGGGAGATGGAATACGTTAAAGGATGAAAAATGAAAGAAAAGACGTATGAATTGCTGCTTGCTATAATTACTGCATTGGCAATAATATTGGTAGGCGTATATATCTTTTACAATATAGCCGAACCGATAAACAAAGCATGTGCCAACACCAACGGCACAGTGATAGTCATCGGGAGGGAGATAGACTGTTACCAGTGGAAATACAACTTTACCGTGCATTGAGAGGTAATTTGCATTATCTCCAAGTCGGGAAATATGCTTCGCACAAAAGTCTCATCAAGAGCGGCGAGATGTGGCCGCAGCATACCCGAAATATATAACGGTGTTATAACTACTGCTTGATGATTATAACGGCGTTATAACTAGTGATAGGTGGAAATTTACTAAATTTAGTAATAGCTTTAAATACTAGGATTGCTAAATTTATACTATGAGTTTGAAGCTGAAGACCATCAAGATAAAGGAAGATACTTGGCGTAATTTATCCATTGTTAAGATTAGATTGAATACTCGTTCTTATGATAAGGTTATCAGCCACTTATTGAAGGAGATGAAAAAATGGCGTGGAAAAGGTTGAAGATTGCGTACATGAGAAAAGGATGGAGCATGCCTAAAATAAAAAGAGCATTAAAGCAGGGAAAAGTGAGGATAAGGACAGTAGACGTGGGAAGACCGGGAAGGCACTATATTCATGTAGTCTACACGAAAGGCGGAAAATTAGTAGCAACAACTTTTGGCAAGTTCAAAAGGGTAAAGGTTTAAGCAGTTATGCAGAAAAAAAGAATTTGCTTAATGTTAGGAATACTTTTATTTAGCTTTGTTTTTCTTTCTAAATCCACTTTTGCGCAAAACATTCTGAATATAACCGCGTCGCAAACTCTTTGTGGCGATGTTTATAATAGAACCAGCGGACAATTGTACGATACGATAATAATAAATCCTGGTGTGACCGTCACGGTTTGCGCCTATGGGACTCCTATGAACTGCTCCTCAGGTCTGAATCCTTCTGGTTGCGGATATGTCAACTTCACAACTTCTCGAAATGGTAGTGTTTATATTTATGGAAATATAGACGTTGTAGGTAAAGGTTATAGAACTTGTTCTTATGCGTCCATAACAGCCTGCTTTTGTAGAGGAGAATGTGGTGTTTCTGCGACAGGAGGAGGTTGTAGCGGTGTTTGTCCAAATAACTATTATGGTGGTGGTGGAGGAGGAGGTGGAGCAAGTGTAGGCAATGGAGGCAGTGGAGGCGCATCCCAGAATGGTTATGCTGGAGGAGGTGGTGGTGGAGGCACTTATGGTTCTTCAAATGATTTCTCTACATTCATGGGAGCAGGTGGTGGTCCAGGTGGAGATGGAGATAATAATTGTGGTGATCAAAACATGGGAGGTTTGGGTGGTAGTGGTGGTGGTATAGTTGTTATTAATTCTGCAAATGTTAATGTTTTTGGTTATATTAATGTAAGCGGCGCAAAAGGAGGTGATGGTGTAAGTAGTACATCTGGAGGTGGAGGTGGAGGTGGAGGTGGAGGTGGAGGTGGAGGCACTATTCTTATAGTGGCGGGTAATTTAAATGTTACTGGGGCTAACCTTCTTGCAAATGGTGGTAATGGTGGTAATGGTGGAAGTAGCGGAGGAAGTGGTAGGGATGGCGGTGGAGGTGGAGGTGGTGGTGGTGGAGCAATAAAGATATTCTATCAAAATGTTTTTTATAATTCATCTTTATCTTATTCTGTAAGTGGTGGAAGTGGTGGAAGTAGCGGAGCAGGTACTCCAGGTACTTCGGGTTCAGCGGGGAGTTATTACACTTTCCAAGAATATTTAGGCTTTCCCGTACTTACATACTCCATAATTTCAATAGAGTTTATCAGCAATATATTAGAAACATCGAACCAAATTCTCAAAGAAATAATAGAATACAACTCTTCAGCAGTAAGTGATATTTCAGCAACTTTAATCTGGAATGGAACTGATTACGGAACGGCAGCAAAAACGTATAATTCAACGCATTTCATTCTTACAAAACAAATAACAATTCCATTTATCAACCCTCTAAACACAACAGTTAATTTTTACTTTTCAAACAACATAAGCTATACAAATGGAACATGGCAAATTGTAAATTCTACCATAAACCAACAAACAATTTATAGAATGTATCTGGATAATTGTGTCGCTTCTTCAGCGCAAACGCTGCAATTAAAAGTTTATGACGAGGAAACAAAGAGTCAGATAACTCCGAATACCACGCAATTACAAATAACGATATGGAAGGAAAACCAGAACCTTAACAGGATTTACAGTATCAATTCTTCAACTGTATGCATATATCCAGCATGGTCTTCCTACAACGCAACCGTTTATGCGCAGGTAACAAAAGATGGTTATGCAATGGCGGAGCATTATCCCTACACGTTAAGCCTTCTTTCCAACACAACCCAGACCCTTTCGCTCTACATGCTTTCCAGTTCTTTAGCATCACCGATTACTTTCCAGCTGCCGCAGGAAAATTATATTCTGACCGTGGAAAAGGATTACGCCGGCACTTTTGTCTACATTCGTTCCACTAAGGCAGACTTCAACAAAAATGCGGTTATTTACTTAAGGCCGTACGATACTTTCTACAGGATATACGTCTACACTTCGGACAGGCAGCTTTGCTTCCAGTCTTCGGAATTCAAAGTTGCCGCATCAACCTATACGGTAACTTCATGCAATCAGATGGCAGCAATTCCAACGCCTTCTTTCATGTACGAGGCTAACGTCAATTTGACATGTACTTATAATAACGATACGCACACTGTTTACTGCGAATTCTATTCGCTGGATAATTTGGACCACAACGTTACCATGTACATCTACAAGTACAACAAACCGTTTGGAAGGTCGCTTTATTACACGCAGTCAATTTATGGAGTGAGTGGAAGCATGCAGAAGCAGCTGGACGCTGGATTTGAATACGATGTAAGGTTGGAAGCCCATTCTGATTACCAGTACTTTTCTTTTACTGTCGACACAGGAGCGGTTACGATAACAGAGCAATTAATCTTTTTCTTATTCCTTTTGCTATTTATAATAGGGGCGATAGTGGGCTTCATAGAGCCGTTTGTCGGAATGGGAATAATAATTGTCGGATTGCTTATAGCCGGAGGAATAGGGGCAATAAGGCAAAGCTATTTGGCCATAGCTACTTTCAGTTTAATGATAATACTGGCTTATGCGCTGAGGAGGAGGTAAATGGAGTTAAGCGAACTGGCAATAATATTTGGAATTTTCATACTGATATTTACATTAGGAGGTACATTTATCGGTAGTTTCGGTAATTCCGTTTCCCTGCCAACAGAAATAAATTCCGCATGGAACAGTACTTACGGCCAAATAGCAAACGCAAGCGCAAGCGTCAACGCAAGCGTGGAAACCATAAAAGGAGGAGGAATAGGAGCAGTAGCAGGAATTTTCAGTCTGGCGTTTTCAGGTGTATTTTTCATTGCAGTAACATTGTGGTCGTTCTTTGTCTCTATCCCTACTGCAGTTAATGGCGCCATAAATTATTTGTTTGGCAGGTTTAATCTGCCTCCAATAATTCCAACTGTTATAGCTGCCATGCTGTTTATTGTGGTTGTACTGAAAACAATATCTTTTGTAACTGGTAGACAGTTATGAATATTACAAACTTGAACATAAGCAGCTTTGGAGATTTCATAAGCATAACGAACCAAGAGGTTTCTGGAGCACTGGGTATATCCATTCTTCTTCCACTCTTCATAATAGGAGTTTACTATTTAAGCAGGAAATATATTTTTACTTTTTCCCTTTTCATTACGTTTGTTTTGCTGTTTCCGGTTGTCAGTTTCATGACAGTTATAAATTTGTTTGACAGCGAAGCACTCCTTGCATACTTGCTTATAACCGGAGTTGTCGGAATAGTATATTACATGTACAGGTGAAAAAATGGCAACGCAGTTTGAGGAATACGTAACGATTTACACGGAAACAGGGCCTAAGCAGATACCGAAGTCCGAATTGACAAAGTACGAGCAAACTCCCACTGGAAGGTACGTGGAAAAGAAAGAACAGAAAAAGGAAGAGCCGGTAACATTAGAAGTGACAAAAGAGCAGGCAAAAGAATTGCAGGCGCCAAAGGAAGGAACTGTTCAATGGTTGCCTTCTGGGCAGTACATGCAGTACGAAAAGGGACAGTGGGCCCTTTATGAGCCGACTGGAAAACCGGCAGAAACGGCCAGAGAAGTAAAAATAGTGCAAAAGGTTGAGCAGCCACAGGTAAAGACCGACCTGCAGAATTTGGTAAAAGAAAAGCAGCAAATACAGGGAAGGATAGGATATGATATACCCCGCATTGTCCAGCCTGCTGAATTAGAGAAGATACTGGCGAGCGGGGCAACTCTTTATCGTGTTCCTGTTCCAAAAGACCTGTCCAAATATACAATCACGCAGTTGCAGCAAAGGGAAGATTTTCTTGGGTTTGGAACTTATGACAAAGAGGCTGTCATGTGGTTTACAAAGCAGCCGTCGCAGGAAGAATTGAACAAAATTTTTGAAGATAACCGAAGGGCTTTTGCTTCTGAGGTAGTGAGCAAGTGGTCTCCCACGGAAGTTGCAGCCACCAAAGCAGCTTTGCTGGCAAGTCCTGAAGGGTTTGGCTTTTTTGGTAGCATAGTGGCTAAGTATGCAGGACTGAAAACAGGAATGTCGCCAGAGGAATACATGCTCAACAAAGTCAGGGAAGCGCAGGCAGAGATAAAAGCAGGAAGGGAAGCCCAGTACATTGCCAAAGGCGCTTTGTTTTCTCTGGGTTCTCCTATAGGATTGCCTGTGGTTGCCTATGCTGCAGGAGTTATGACGGAGCCTATAGCAAGTGGTATATATTCAGCCATTAGAAATTCCAACATTGCAACCAGAATAATAGGAACAGGAACTCTGCTTGGAACAAGCGCAGCTTTAACAGGAATTCCTATAGCTTCCAGCATAAAGGCGATAAAGGAAGGTCAGGCAGACGTTGGAATAGGCGGTTTGACCGCAATCACAGAAATAGGAATAGGAGCGAAAATAGGCGCAACTCACATGGCTGAATGGGAGGCACAGCAGAAGCAATTGGCAATACAGAAAGAGTTGGAAACGCAATTAAAGGAAACAAAATTCTTTGAAAAGCAAATGGGAAACGAATTCAAAGGAGTGGCAAAAGTGGAAAGCGCAGAAAATATAAAAGTGGTGAATGTTCCCGATCTTGCAAAAGGAGAAACAAGAACGATGATAGGGTTTGAAAAGCCAGAATACAGCATAAGAGGAGTCGTTAAGAGCGCAGGAGTGATAGAAGACCAGTATGCCAAAGGTGCTTACCAGTCCGCTTTTAATGTTTACGAAAAAGGCCAACCGATTGCCACAGAATTGAGAATGGAACCGTTCTTATCCAAAAGCGCAAAAGTTGCATCGATACAGGAGACTTCTTTTTATTATGCAAGAACCACACCAGCCATACAGTCTACTGGCTGGGACTGGTGGGAAAAGCATTCATTCATGGGAGTGACGAAGCTGCTTGCTATAGAAACCCAATCGGGAACGGCGGAATTTTACTCTGTTTATGGTGTAGGAAGGTACAGGAACGAAATTACAGGGTCTATAGAAAAATTTATTCCTGGAGAAACATCTTCTTATACTTCTTATGGGCATGCAACCCTCACACAAACAGCTCAACTTCCTGATATTGATAAAACCGTAGAAACCGTCCAAAACATCGTTGTTGATAAAGCAGTGAAAAGCGCAATCGACACCGCAGCAAAAAGCGTCAGTTCGAACGTGCCGAGCGCAGGTATGTCCAGCGCAATAACAACCGGAGCTATTGCACCAGCAGCAACAAAAACGGAGGTAAAAACAGAATCGCTAACGTCAGTGGAAACCGCACAAGTATCAGGACAGCAGTTGAATACCAGAGAGATAGTCACGACCATTCAAAAAGTAGAAACATCGAGCAAAAGCAAAGAAAAAATAGGAACTGTAACGGTAGAGGGAATGAAAAATATTGAACAAGAGAGGGAAAGTTTCGGACAGATACAAGTACCCATCCAAGTTCAAATACAATCACAAGAACAAAAACAGATGCAGGCAGTAGCAACAGTTTCATCGCCCGCGCCCGTAACCACTCCTACTCCAACAGTGGTAAAAACACCAAAAGTTGAAATTCCGTTCTTTTCCATCGGTCTTCCATCTTTTAGCGGCAGGAAAATAGCAATAGCAACAACTTCAAAAGTGTTCAAAGACATACAGAAGTACAAGCCAAGCCTGTATTCCTTAATGAAAGGTTTAAAAATAAAGATGCCAACTGAAATAACCAAAGCTGTCTACAGGCCGAAGATAGGAAAGGTGAAAATATTATGAAAGGGATGGTGGATATACTGTTTGCTCCGCTTGCAGTGCTTATGATAGGAATAATTCTTTTTGTCATACTCGAGATATACTTTAACCTTTCCAATGCTTTTTCAGGCCTGTTCATTCTTCCAAAAGAAAGCATAGGAAATGCAATACTTTACGTTTTTTATGCAGTTTATTTCGGCATTCCTATAGCCGGAATAATACTTTCCCTGCTTGTTGGTTCGCATCCGATCTTCATGGTTCTGGGAATAATATTCCTAATTTTTGGCGTATTCCTGAGCGGAATATACAAGCAGATATTCGTGCAAGTACTGCCTTCGTTGAACGAAACATACAATTTTGTTTCCAGCAACACAGTAGTTTCCTCGCTCATAGACTATTATCCGTTTGCCATGCTTTTGATAGGCGTTGGAATTCTGATAGCGCAGTTCATAGGCGGAAGGCATGAATAAACAATGGCTTGAAATAGCATTCTGGGCATTAATAGTAGTTCAGTTGGTCTTCGTCTATCTTGCGATAAAAGAAGTGCATGAACACAACCAGAAGTTGCAGTACATAGTTGAAAACTGTCCGCACATGCTGGAGCAGTCTTTAATAAATGATTCTTTAATAAATGTAACCAAAAAGTAGCAACAAATGTTTTATATTTGTGAAAAATTAAGTAAAAATCAGTCAAACGAGCAATGTTCGCTATGATGCAAATTTGTAAAAGAGGATAAAAAATGGCTTTACTAACTTCAATTGGTAAATTACCTGCCTTGGTAATGGCCATAGTGATGGCTATAATTTTCGCAGGTCTAGGAGTCTACATAACAAACCAGATAGGAACACAGGCTAACATTTCAGTGATTCAAACGTTGGCAACTAACTTAGGATCATGGTCAACCACATGGTTCCCAATAATTCTGATAGTCGCTGCAGCTGCAGTAGTGATCATGGTATTGCTCGGTGGGTTCGGCGGAAAGGAAAGATAGATTTACTTCAGGAATTACAGGCTAACCGCCTGCCCTTTTCCTTTTTGTTAGCTTTAAATACCCATTTTTCTAAATAATTTTTATGCTGGAAATTGTGTTCATCGCACTTACTTTTCTTTTCGGTTTTTTTGCACTTTACCTGAAAAATGAAACGTTGAAAACGTTCTTCTTTCTTCTCACTCTCCTGATGGTTGTTGTCGATGTTGCGTTGCCAAAGATCCTTTCTGAAACAAGAACGTGCCTGCAGTTTAATGCAAATGGTAGCTGCGAGAAATGGGAAATAAAGGACAACCTGATAGCCAACGATGCATTCATGTACGGATTCGGAATACTTCTTGTTCTGTTCTTCTTCATCACACTTATCCAGCTGTTTGTAAAGGCTGCAAAGGCGTGGTTTGGTTGAATGAGCGATATAGTGCGCATAGAGGTGAGCAAGGAATTTTTGAGACAGTTGAAAAAGTTGAAAAAGAGCCCACGCTTCAGGTACATGAGCATAAGCGAGATAACAAGGCACATAAAAGTGATCCCGATACAGGAAGAGAAAAGTGCCGCATACTATGTGAAGAAAATGTTGAAAGACATGGATGAGGAAATGGCGGTGGGATAATGCTTGGGTTCGGCCAGCTAAAGAAGAAAGTGAAAGTAGTTTACATGGAGGAGGGAGAACCAGCAACTACTTTCGATACTCATATAATATACAAGAAGGACGAAAAGAAATGGTACTTGAAGCTGAAAAAAGAGAAAATTCCATGTCCAGAAAACGTTTTTAATTTTCTTCATGGCAACTACCTTTTTGTCATAAGGAAAGGATTGAACGAGTACAGTTATGCTGATATGAAAAAGTTCATAAGCGAAGGGAAGATAGAGGAATACACGATTCCTCCGCATGAATTCTACACCGCAATACTGAACGCACAGCTAAGGGCTGAAAGGATGAAGACCAACTTGGAAAAAATACTGCCTATTGCAATAATGGTCATATCGCTTATAGGCGTCGGTGTGTTTATGGCCATAGTGTGGTCCACAACAGGCCAAAACATGTCACAGATAAGTGCAAATTTTGATAGCGCGATGAAGACCTTGCAGAACTTGACGATGGAGCAAAACAACCTGATAAGAGAACTTAGAGGAGGCGGTGTGCTATTGCCGACGAAGTAATTGAGGAAGAAAAGCCACAGATAACATATCCAATAATGCCGGTAGAGACTTTTGAAAGGCTTACCGACATAGAGGCACTGATAGACAGAATAGATGCCTATCTGCGGGGCCAGACAATTTTTAAAGACGTGGATGGCATGTACAAAAGAAGGCAAATAGCCAAACCTTTCCTTTCAGATGAGGGAATACAAGAAATCTTAAAGCTAATGAGGATGAGATTAGATCCTCTTATCTACAGTGCGAGTGTTCTTGATATAGCATTTATAAGGACTGAAGTCCTGATATTCAACCAGGAAATTGCACTTCTGCTTGCGAGAAGAGCAAAGGAATGGAACCTTAACTGGGCCTACTACAATTCTGTAATAAACTATTTGGTGACTGCTCTGGAGGCGCAGTACAGGAAAGGCCTTGCAGGAACATTCCTAAGGATGGCCGCAGGCTTTCCAGAGCAGAGGAAGGAGGAAAAGAGAAAATTTTTCTTCTTTTGAAAAAATATTTAAGTTAGAAAAGCGAAAATAAGTGTTGGTATGAAGAAAATAATTGGAATTGGTTTAATAGCATTAGCAGCTTTGCTTGTGGCTGCAGTATATCTAAAGACAGGAAGTAATCAGTTGTTGCCGAATAGCTTCAAGGGAGCGAACGTCGGTCTTCAGACTTATTTCTGCGCCGATTTCAAACCGGCAAACAGCAACGAGTGGAAAAGTTTGGGATGCGTCCATAACGTGCTGACAAACGCGGGAAAGGACCACATAAAAGGAGTTCTGGGAGGGGCAATAACAACGAACATTCCAATCCTTTATTTGGCCTTGGGAAATGGGACCGCACCAACAGCGAGCGATACTGTTTTGAACAACGAAATAACGATTTGCGGTCTTGCAAGACAGCAGGGAACATACTACAATTTGGGAACAGGATGGTGGGAAGTGAACACAACGTTTACTTATACATGCACGGGAACTTTGGTTGTTAATACGACAGGAGCTTTCAATCAAGCTACTAGCGGGACTTTCTTTGCAGGAGGAACAATTCCAACAGTCACATTTTCAACAAACGGAGACCAGTTAAGACTTAGGCATAATTATACAGTAAGCGAAGTTTAAGCTTGAAGTGGTAGACATGAAAAAAGTGATTTTTCTATTCGTTATTATATTCTTTCTACTTGTTTTGCTTTTTTTAGGAACGAAAGAACAGGAGAAAATTCCTGTAAGCTACAGGATAGTAGAAGACGATAAGGCAATAGATTCAAGCATAAACCCTTACATGCTGGGAAAGGATTTGGTGATAGAGTATAAAAGCAGCGTAAAGCCTAGAGTAGAGGGTTCAGTAAACTACACTGTTCTGGATGATAGGGTTATTGTTTACAACTACAGCAAACAGCACTTCAGGCTTATCTTCGGCTATTCTTCAGATGTATATGAATTTGGAACTGCTATAATAGCTGGAAATATAAAAAGCTTTAAAGAAGCTTGGTACATCAAAGTAATAAGTCAGGAAACAGATTATAACAACGATGGAAAACCAGACGTAATTCCATACTTCAAGCCGATAAATGATACTTTGCTTGAAATCGATGTCGACGACACGAGAGAAACAAGAGCTTACAAGTGGGCGTCAGCTGTATGCAACATTTCTGGCGTTAAAAGCATAGGAAAATGGGAATACAATCCAAAAACAAATGTATGGACTTACACTGGGTTGCTGAACTATGGAAAGCTTTCTAATTATGGAATGAATTCTTCTTGGTGCAACGAAACTGGAAATTACGGCTTTGTCCTTTTCAGTTCTGGTTCTGGTGACAAGCAGTTCATGCTTAACTTTACTGAAGGGGAGAAAGAAATAATAGTGTACACGGGAAAAGGAAGTTCAGTAGTAATAGCTTCAACTTCACCTTTCAGCGATGAGTGGTTTCTGCACTCGGAAACAAGCTTTGATGATTACAAAGCATGGTCTCCGAGCGAGCCAGACAACTTCACGAACATAACTGTAAGCACAAGCTTGGGAGAAAACTTTGTCGGGCAGTGGATAACTCCTCCTTTGAGTTCTGACAGCATAACTTTTGAAGCTCCACACAATTGGCTTGCTAAAATTTATGTAAACAATGAAACGACTTCTGAAGGCTATTTCTACTTCAAGCTCTACCGTTATAACGGAAGCGAGGAAGAAATCTACACTTCTTCTCCTTCAGAATTTTTGAATGTTACAACATTACAAAACACAACTCAAAATAGAAAGTTCTTAAATACGACAAATGTAACTGGAACTAATTATTTAGGTTATTTATGGCAGAGTAAAGACTTAAATAATCATACTTTTTATAACGGAGATAGGCTTTTGATGAAATTGTTCTTTAATGCAACAAAAATAGGAAATCTAATTATAGGAATAGATTCTAATTACACACCTTCGGCAGTGTATGACCCAGTGGAAACACGCTATTTTAGAAGTGACCAGCAGACTGTTAATGGTTTGACTGCCTATAAACTTGGCACTACTCAGACAACAACATACACTTATGTTGAGGTCGGTTACGCAGGAAGTTCAAGCTCTTACTATGATATTGAGATTGCTGTTAGACATTCAGACGGAACAGAAACTGAACTTTTGGCTTGGACACAATTTGCGACGAGAATTGCCACTGGCGAAGGACTTCAAACTTACAATTTCAATTGCCCGCAAACCAGTTTAGTATCAACGGATGCTGTTGTTGTGCGTTTAAGAGCTAGAATTACTGGAAGTAGTGCAACAGCAGTATTCATCACTGAACAATTAGGAGCAACCCAACTACCAGCAGCAACTTGGAATTTTTACATTTATACCTATTTATACAAAAGTAAATTGGAAAGTTATGCCGATATATATTGGGGAGATTCAACTTATAATACCCGTGTTGAGAATTTTCAATGGACTTCAGGAGTAGTTCCTCAGGTTTATGAGAGAAATCTTAGTTTGAGTATAGGTTTTTCCACAGGGCAAAACAAGATAGCTGATGTTAGGAGAGGCTTTGCCAGCATAATCGGCCTGAGCGATTTATTCGTGAAAACAAACTATTTCGAGCGAACATCGCCGCTTTCCTTAGGATTCTCTTCCTCTTTTTCCAAGCTTTCGGAATTCGAAAGGTTTATAGCTTCAGGTATTGGGTTGAGCGATGTTTTCTCCAGGGCTATTAATTATATCAGAACTTCTTATCTACCAATTAGCCTTGCTTCCAATTTCGAAAAAACAATAAACATGGAGAGGCTAGTTGGCATCAGTGCGGGCATAGAAGGTATATTCGAAAGGATGGCAAATTATGGAAGGACAACAAATTCCAGTATAGGTATAACATCCTTATTTGCAAGAACGAGCATCTTTTCCAGGTTTACAACTATAGGAATAGGGTTGAGTGGTATGTTCGAAAGAATAACAATATTTCCGCAAATATTCGAAAGGGTATTCAGTACAGGTATAGGTTTTCTATGGAACATTATCAAACTGCCGATAGGAGAGGATATTATACTGGAAGATAGATATGCCCCAGTAATAGGAGCAATAGTAGTACTGCTGATTTCTCTCGCCTATACCATGCTGATTTAGTCTATTTTGCTGACAATTCTTTTTGTTTCTGTCCCAGCGAGCTGGATATACGGCTCTACCGAACTGATGCTTCTAGCCCCCTTGAACCTTTTCAGCGTCATCATATCCACGCCCTTGTTTGCCAGCTTAGATAGCCTGTTGTGCCTGAAAAAGTAAAGGCAATACCTGTTGTCGCTTATCCTATACATCCAGTCCCTTACACTGTATATGCTGTGCCACTTTAGCACTAAGCGCAGGTCTACTGGCCTTGAATTCACGAAACCCGCTACTTCCTGGGTTATGTCGTTGAGCGGTATGTATATGGTCCTTCCTATACCCTTCTTCAGCGTTGGTATGGATATACCTATCTTCTTGCCTTCCACCCATATATCCTTGATGTGTAAAGCTAATAGCTCAGATGGTCTTGCCCCTGTATAGTAAAGCAGTATCAGGTATATCCTTTCTTCCTGATCCTTGCATCTGGCAAGCAGTTGCTTTAGGTCTTCTTCACCCAGTAAAGGAACTTGGAATTGCTGCGCCTTATACCACCAGTCCTTCTTGTATTTACCCATATTAACACCATTAATACATATTATTAGCGTCATTCTTTATAAAGGTTTTTGCCTCGAAAAAACCTTTAAATACTCACGATTAAATTAATATTAAACAGTGATGCTAGGCTTAATGCACAGCTTAATGCTTAGCATTAAGCTAGGCAGTAATGCTAAAATTAATGTTAAACATTAGTGTTAAACAGTAGTGCTAACATTAATGTTAAATAGTAATGCTAACATTAATGTTAAATAGTAGTGTTAAACATTAATGTTAAATGGTAATGTTAAATGGTAGTGACTAATATTATTCGCAGCGACATAACTGATAGACAAAAAATAGGCGAGCTTGTTCTCAAAAAAGCAATTCTTGCGCGGTTAGAGAGCAAGAAGAACACGTTCATCGCCATAGTTGGCGGAACAGGAGAAGGAAAATCATATACCGCGCTGCGAATTGCAGAACTGATTGAACCAAATTTCAATGTTCAGGAACAAATTATCTATTATCCGCAGCAATTTTTGAACATAGTCCAGAATGCCATAAATAAGAACTACAAAGTCATCATGCTTGACGAGGCGCACACGACAATTCCCGCACGTCTATGGTATAATTTCACAAATCTGGCGATAAACTTTGTTGCGAGCACTTTCAGGCAGCTCAAGGCGCTGGTCCTGATAATTGTTACACCAAGTATAGGATGGATTGATAAGACATTGAGGGAAATGATAAATTTTTATGGTGTGGTCTTCAGAAGACTGCCAGACCGTCCTGTTGAACTGAGACTTTATGAAATAGCGTACGATTATTTTAACTTGCGAGAGGAATACCCGTATTTAAGAAAATTGAAATTCGTGTACAGACGCGGGGTCTGCAAACTTAATACAATCATTGTTGGCATGCCATCACAAAAATTGATAGAAGAATATGAAAAGGTGTCGAGTGAATACAAAAGAACGCTTCTTGAAAATCAGCTTAAGAACGTTCTCGGAAAAATAGAAAAGGCTACAGTCACATCCACTGCAAACATAAGCGAGATAGCGAACACGCTGATAGAAAACCAGAAACTGCTTTTCACTCTTATGAAAAAGAGGAAAGAAGGAATGGAACTGAAAAAGGGCGAAGTGAAAAGGCTGTTCAAGCTTTCCGATTCGGAAATAGAGCAACTCAACGCCGAGGTAATAGAAAAAGCAAGAGCGCTGGGGTGGATATAAATGCCGGAAGAAGTTCAGGAAAGGAAGGAAGACCTGAAAGCCTTGATGGACATGTCGTTCGACGATTTATGCAAGCTGCAGTACAGGGAGTGTATGAGAGTAGGATCTTCCAATCCCGAACTGCTGCCCAACGCGGTGGGAATTCTGGAAAGGATGCTGTGGGACGAGTTAGACTCAAACTATCAGGAAAAAGTAAACGCAGTTCTTGCCGAAGCGGAAAGAACTTTTCCGCAGTGGAGGACCGATAAGGAGCAAAGGTTGCAGTGGCAGGTCTTTATTGCTTTGGGTAGGTTTGCACTGTTAACGCAGCACATCAAGACCAAAATACCGAAAGAGGTCATTCTTGAGCTATAGCTGTTTGCAGCAGAAGACCGAAGGAAAGCAAAAAGCAAATGAAGCCCATGTAGACCATGAGCAATCCGCGTAAGTATCCCTGTTCAGGCGTTTGAACTACTCCTCCAACGCTCACATCCGTTATGTTAACGCGCAAATCAGCTTTTATCTTGAACATGTTCACGCTTGTGTCGACATTGTGAATTCCGGCAAAAAACAGAAAAGTACCAAAAACAAAGAAGAGAATTCCAGCATATGCCAAAAATTTTACGGAGCGAACCATTCTATCGTCCCGTTTGCTCTTATTATTCCGCAGTAGCACTTCCCCTGCTCAATTTTTGAATACGCAAACCTTTTCGACTCGCAGTAGTTCTGGCAGTCTTTCAGCATTGATGCTGCAAAATAAGCCAAAATAAAAGAAATCACCAGGCATGCAGCTATCAGCAGTTTAGCCTTGTTCATTTCTTCTCACTTTGCACTTTTCCTCACACGGAAAATAAACACAGTTCTCACATTCTTTCGGAACGCTAGCCATGTATACGGCGATTCCATAAATCAAATCGCTTCTTACTTTTTTCTGCACGTATTCTTTTACCTTCTTTTCAAACCTTTTTTCCCCGTAGTATTCAACTCTCATTCAACTCCCTCTTTTTCTTTGCATTTTTCGCATATACCAAACAGCTTGCCGCGGGGCATTTCTTCAAATGGTAAGCGCTCATCCCATTCTTCGCCGCATTTCAAGCAGATATTGTGCGTCAAGTAATATTTTCTCATAACCATTTTAACCTCAGCGCGACTTCGTCTGGTATTTTCCTCTTTATTCTTTTTGCAGTTTTACCGTCGCTGATTACCCAGACCAAGAACCAGTCGTTCTTCCTGTCGAAGTAGTTGTACCTGCTCTCCAGGAAAGCAGTCATGTTCTCTCCTGTGTTCCTGTTGTCGTAAAGCATCAATTTTTTGCAGTACGCCATTTTATTCCACCACTTTCTTTTCCAGTATTTTAATTATTGCTCTTCTCTTGTTTAAACACGGAAATTTCTCCAAGTTGGCTAAAAGCTTATCCACTTTCTCTTGGAAAATTTCTGGAAATTCAATCATTATGTTTGCTTTACAGTTTTCTATCACGTCGAAGTACGGAAAATCCATAGAATGTTTTCCTATCACGTTTAGCATTTGCGGAAGTTGCTCTATATGAATATTTTTCACGTCTCTGAGTTCGACAAACACTGGAGTAATCATTACCTTTGTCAGCAGCCTATCGACTTCTGCCTTGCTTCCGAACTCTTGTCCTGTCTCTCTTAAGAGATAACCTATTTCTCTTAAGATTCCCCAGAATTTCCCGTGAACTCCTCCTAATCTCAAGTAATACTTTCCGTTTTCTTGTTTGAACGTGTGAATTGGTTTCTCAACAACATCATAGAGCTCTTCTTGCATACTACGGTCAACTGATATTCCTATATCTTCGCTCTTCCTGCTTCTTACTTTTTTCCTAGACAATTTAGGCTGCTTTATAAGTTCTTTTCTTATATATCCATCTCCGCCGAAAACATTTTCAAGTTGAAGAGTCAACTCATACTTCATCTAATCACCTCCTTTGGAATGGTTTGGATTGGTATGGTTTGGTATGGTTTGGTCTGGTTTGGTTTGGAATGGAACCGACAAATTCAATCGAAAAAGGAAGATCCAGACTTTTGAAAATTTTTTCCATCACAGCCTGCTCATACCTAAGACCATCACCCCTTAATTTTACTTCCACGAATTTGATGCTTTCCTTAATTATGTTGCCGTTCTCGTCAACCTTGAAAAAGACAAAATCTGGCCAGCCGCTGTGCAGATACTTGTATCCTTCTTTCACGTATTTTTTGACGACCTCTTTTTCACTTTTGTTCACTCAACCACCTTTTTAATAAGATTTGGGTTGGTCTGGTCTGGTTTGGAATGGAATGGGATGGTTTAGCTTGGTCTGGATTGGTGTGGTTTGGAGTGGTCTGGTTTGGATAAGGATCATTTCTTCTCCCTCCTGATAAATTCCCTCCAGTCTCTGCAAACCGAGCAGAACAGTTTAAGCTTTTCTGCTTCCATGCCTCCGCTCGGAACTTGTGTCCCGCAGTCTGGGCAAACATAGACGAACTCTTTCGGCTTTTCAATTTTAATTTCTGCACTTATAGGTTCTATTCCGAGATTCCACTTTCCTGCTATCCTGTCAAACTCTGTCAATATTTCGTTCCAGTCGTCCGAACGCAAACCAATTACTACGTAATCTCCTTTTCCGACTTTTTTTCGAATTTCAAATTTTGCCCGAAATTCCTTGATTTTCAGGATCTCGTCGTCCATTTTTATCACCTAATTATAAACTTGGACTGGTTTGGTATGGCTTGGAATGGTTTGGATTGGAGTGGTCTGGTTTGGAAAGGATTGGAAAGGTCTGGCATGGGTTGGATTGGTCTGGTTTGGAGAGGATTGGTCTGGTCTGGCTTGGGTTGGATTGGATTGGTCTGGTGTGTGGGGTGGTTTGGTTTGATAAGTGTCATTTCTTACCACACTTGCATTTGCCTGGATCGTGAATTAGTGAATATCGCCGTGCTTTCTTTTCTCCTACCACGAAAATATTAACTAGATGCTCTCTTTCTCCATGCTCTCTGGCCAGTTTTATTATTTGACCAAATAGGCTTGTAGATCCTGAAAATGGGGGTGTGAAGACTGAAACTTCATTTCCGTCCTTTGTCCTAGCTTTAATTACCCTCCTACTTCCAAACTTTGTTGAAACTTCTCTTGGTTCTTCGCTAAGGTCAAGGTATAGCTCGTTTGGTCCTGGTTTGAACTGATAGATTGGCGGCAACTCTCCTGCTTCCTTTACTTCATATTTCTCAGACCATCTTTCTTCTGCCATTTCACATCACCCTTTACACTTATTAAGGTATGTGTTAATATATTTATAAGCATTTCGTAATTTTAATATATGTTTTGAAGTATACAAAAAAATATATAAATCAAAAATGCAAAACTTTTAGCATGGAAGAGACAAACGCAGCAAGAGTATTCCTGCACGAGAAAGCCCCATACGTCCTGTTGGCCCTGGAGCAGTGCCACACTACAAATGAAATAGCTAAAAAGTTAGACATGCTGCACTCTGGTATATACAAGATCCTAAACAGTTTTGACGAGCTCGGGCTGATAGAAAGCAGGAAGGTTGGGAGGACATGCTACATAAACCTGACTGAAAAGGGCAAGAAAATAGCTTCGGCGATAAAAGAGCTGTGCAATATACTGAAAAAGAGTGGTTGATATGAAAGAAGAAAGATATAATAAAGAAACAGTTGTATTGCAGACAGATATGGGAACTGCTTTTGACATAAAAGAACTTCTAAAAGTTTGGAAGATTAGAGTTGAAAAATATTTTCCGCATTATAAAATTTTGAGGGTAAAATTTGAGAGAGGTAAAGGAAAAATAAAATGGTGATCTGAAATGACCAAAGAACTGCTCAACAAGAAAATAAACTTTGTGTTCCAATACCTTATGCTATTAATTGCCACCAACTTCTGGATTAGTTTCATGCTTGTGGAAGAAGTGTTTAAAATAAAAAGCATCGTATTTCATACATTAGTGTTCGTGCTCGGGTTGGCCGCTATGGTTTACGCAATATGCTTCATATGCAAATGGTTTAAAGAATATGAAAGTTGACAAAATAAGGAGGATGATAATGTGACCAAAGAACTGCTGGGTTTGCGAATATCATTCTGCATTCACAACACAGCTTGTCCTCGAACCAAACTTCATTCTGGCAGTTCGGTCAAAATTGTCGAAACCAAGTCTTGAAGTCTCTGTCTTGGACGCCAAAACCTCGAGGCAAGATAGAGACTGACATCCAGTAAGGGCGACTTGGCGACAAAAAGGTGAGTAAGGAATGAAAATATTTAGATGCAATAACTGTGGAACAATATTTGATGATAATGTAGCAGTTGAAGGCGAGATGTGTCCTATATGTCAAGAGGGAAGGTTGATTGCTAAAACTGAAGGGTGAGTAAGGAATGAAAGAAGAAAAAATTAAAAAAATTGCTTGGGAAAAAGCGATGAAAAGGTTTATGGAAAAGCATAAAGGTAATCCCAATGTTCCAACTTTAGGTCAACTCTTTGGAGGTTGCCCGAATTGCGGACATGCTTGTAGTTTTGATACAGAAAAATTCCACTGCTATAAGTGTGGTTGGGATTACAAGGATGAGTTAAAAAAAGGTGAGTAAGTGAGAGGTTTGGTTGCATTTTACGTTGAAAGCAAAGAGTTGGAGGAGGATTTGGACAGAATCGTCAAGAAGCATAACTTAATTTTAGTTCCTTTGATGTTGTCTCGCAACAAATTGCTTTTAGTAAAATACCTACCAGAAGTCAAGGCAATAGAAAAAGGTAAGTTGAAAGCAAAGAAAGCAAATGATGTATTAAAAGAACTTTTGAAAAGAACTTGGGGAAAAGGTGGAAAGAAAATCAATTTAGAGTGGCAAAAATGAAAGATGATGAAGTAGAAATTTTGAAACATTTTTTGAAGACAATTAAAAAAATAGAGGGTAGATTGAAATGAAAAAGAAAAAATTTTCAATTAAAGACTATTTTGTAGAAGCATTTATTGTTTTGATAGTTCTGAGTATCGGAGTATTTTTAATGTTGAGGTTTACTATAAAGTATTGGTTGTTTATGTTTAAACATAATTTTCGTCAACCAACAGAAAAGGAAATGATAAAATTACTGCTAAATAGGTGAGTAAGAAATGAAGTTTAATTGGAAAAATGCATTTATATGGATTGAGCTAATCTTTTATATATCCCCAATAATAATTGTATCACTCATACCGATTCTCGGTTGGATAACAAATCACACAACATTAATCTTTATGCTGATTATTTGGTTTTTCATATACTACCTTTGGCTTACAGGTGAATGAAATGAAAACAAAAGGTCATTTCAAGGGAAGAGTGGTGGCGATAGAAGG